>Ga0209347_1004425_pt1 | contig 14623 bp, 10 predicted proteins | sample AutmiccommuBRH23_FD_187382 | JGI IMG/M metagenome (GOLD analysis project Ga0209347, IMG submission 187382) | Deep subsurface microbial communities from Mt. Terri, Switzerland - Autotrophic microbial communities BRH/23 (SPAdes) (version 2) | ecosystem: Environmental > Aquatic > Deep subsurface >... | reverse complement strand
CGCGCTCGACGCCGGCATGGTCGACGAGTACGTCAAGCGCAAGAACGGCACGTCGAAGGCGAAGTACCTCGTGCCGGCGATGAAGGAAGTGCTCGAGGAGACGTACGGCGTCATCGTCTACCAGGAGCAGGTCATGCAGATCGCGCAGAAGGTCGCGGCCTACTCGCTCGGACAGGCCGACCTTCTCCGCAAGGCGATGGGTAAGAAGGACGCCGCCGTCATGGCCGCCGAGCGCGGCAAGTTCGTCGACGGCGCGACCGCGAACGACTACGACAAAAAGAAAGCGAACGAGATCTTCGACTACATCGAGCCGTTCGCGCGCTACGGCTTCAACAAATCGCACTCGGTCGCCTACGCGCTCGTCGCGTACCAGACCGCGTGGCTGAAGGTGCACTACCCGCGGCACTTCATGGCCGCGCTGATGTCGTCCGAAATGGACCGCACCGACGCCGTCGTCAAGTTCATCGGCGAAGCGAAGTCGATGGGGATCGAGGTGCTGCCGCCCGACGTCAACGAATCGAACATGTACTTCACCGTCGTCGGCCCGAACATCCGTTTCGGTCTCGGGGCCCTGAAGGGCGTCGGCATGGGTGCGATCGAGTCCATTCTCGAGGCGCGTCAGATCCGAGGGCGCTTCACGTCCCTCCTCGAATTCTGCGAGCACGTCGATCTCCGCGCGTGCAACAAGAAAGTTCTCGAAGCGCTGATCAAGTCGGGCTCGTTCGACTTTCTCGGCACCTCACGCCGTGCGCTGTTCGAGCAGCTCGACTCGACGGCTGACTCGGCGCAGCGGACGAAGGAAGAGAAGGAAAAAGGACAGAACTCGCTGTTCGGGATGTTCGCCGCCGCGACGCCGAAGAGTGCGACGCCAGCTGCGGTCGCGCAGGCTCCGGAATGGCCCGAGGACGAGCGGCTGCGCTACGAAAAAGAGACGCTCGGCTTCTACATCACGGGACATCCGCTCAACAAATTCAACGAAGAACTGAAGCTCTTTGCGGACGCGACGACCGACACGCTCTACCGGCATGTCGATCAGATCGTGACCATCGGCGGCATCGTCTCGCAGATCAAGAAGTCGAAGATCAAGAAGGGGAGGAACGAGGGGCAGATGATGGCCAAGTTCTTCCTCGACGATCAGGCCGGCTCGGTCGAGGTCGTCGTCTTCTCCGACCTGTACTCGAAATACATGCGGTGGCTCGAGAACGGCGTCGCGGTGCTCGTTACCGCGAATGTGAAAGATACCGGTGGCCAGCAGGCCGGACGCTCGGCCTCGCTGCAGTCCGCCGAGCAGTCGGCGCAGACCATCGATGACGAGTACGGTGGTCATCCCGAGACTTCGCGCGCGCGCGTTTCCGCGTACGAACTGCGACTCGAAGACGCGGAAGACGATCGCGACCCGAAAGAGATCGAACGGGAAAAGTACGGCGACCGGACGAACAACTTCGATCTGTTTGGATCCCCCGCCCCTGCCGGTTCCTCGGGTTCCTCGGTTCCTCGGAGCTCCTCGGGGACCGAGTCGTCAGCGGAACTGTCCCGAGGAACCGAGGAACCCGAGGAACCCGAGGAACTGCCTCTCGCCGACGACGACGCGTTCAACGCTGCCGTTGACGCGCTGGCCGAGGAAGGTCCGCAGCAGCCGTCGGTGGCTGCATCATCGTTCGCGTCGCATGCCGCCGCGTTTCACGAGTCTCCGATCACGCCCGAGCTTTCGGCCCTCGAGATCATTCCGCTCGAGGGCATTCGCGAGAAGAAGGTGAAGGAGATCGCGCTCGAGGTCGCGTACGCGAAGATGAGCGACGAGACCGTCCGTAAGATCCGCGAGATCGTCGAGGAGAACGCGGGAGAGATCCCTCTGAGCGTGACGCTGATCGACCTCCCGCCGGCGGTCGCCGAGCAGACAGGCTCGAATCGCCTGCGGCTCAAGCTCAATCACCACTTCCGCGTCCAGCCCGGCGCGCCGCTCCTCGCAGCGCTGGCTGCAGTGAACGCGAACCCGCGGTATTTGTTCTGACGGTGGAGCCGTGGGGCTGTGGAGCAGTGGAGCTGTGGAGCTGTGGAGCTGTGGAGCTGTGGAGCTGTGGAGCTGTGGAGCTGTGCAGAGCGGCGCGTCATGCTGAGAGCCTAATTGCCCTGTACCCCCTTCCGTCATCCTGAGCGTCAGCGAAGGATCTCAGAATTTCACGCTCGTGCCTTCGGCCTCCGTGGCATGTGCCTTCAGTTCTGAGATCCGTCGCTGACGCCTCCAGTAATCTCGAGGTCAGGAGAGCCCCTCATCCGCCTTCGGCACCTTCTCCCCGCTGCGGCGGGGAGAAGGGCAACAAACATGACCTTTGCGAGGGCCGACGTGAATCTTGCGGAACACGCCAATTGTTGCCCTTCTCCCCGCTGGCGGGGAGAAGGTGGCGAAGCCGGATGAGGGGTGGTCCAGGCTCGCGTTCTGTTCCTCAGTCGCGTTGCGTGGCAACGTGCTGACGCTCAGGATGACGGGTTGAAGAGATATCGAATTCTCACAGCCTCTGAGCCGCGGTGAAGATACCTTCGGGCTCGTCCGGGTCGTCGTCTTCGCAAATGCTTCCGGGAAACTTCGCCTGTTCTCGAGCGATCTCTTCTCCGGGGCCGTCTCCACCTCGCTGGCGCGGCGAGGGGACAGCGCGGCGCGAACTCGGACGTTTCCCGCATTCCGTGACGTCGAGCTTTCCACGCGCCGCACCGCTCCACCGCTCCACCGCTCCACGGCTCCACTGCGCTGCGCATCCGCGCATCCGCGCCTCCGCGCTTCCGGATTCACGTGCTTCCCTCCGGAAACCTGCGTATACTCCGGCGACGCGTTTCGTAGTTATCTTCAGTTCCTGGGGAAGGGTGTCCGATGCATTCATTCCGTCGCGCGGGGTTGACCGCGCTGCTGTTGCTTCTGCCGCTCGTCGTGTCACAGACGGCTCTGGCTGAGTGTGCGTCGTTCGCTGCCCGGATGACGCCCCGCACCTCGGGACTCGATCTCGAGGCGAAGACCACCGTCTGGACCGGCAACACGGTCGGAGTGATGCATCAGGAAGCCGACGGCAATCTCTGGCTCACCCGCTTCGACGAGCGGGGCGAGATGCTCGATCGGGAGACGAAGGTCCCGGGATCGGATGGCTCGCGGTTCATCGACCTCGTCTGGAACGGCTCGGAATACGGCGTTTTTTTCGCCGGCAGTGACGACAAACTCAAGTTCGCGCGGGTGACCAGCGATGGCCGCGCGATCGTTCCGATCCACTCGCCGTTGCCGAAGGTCGTGCTCGCGGACGAAGACGAGCTCGACGTCGTCTGGGACGCGAGCCGCGGGACGTACGTCGTCGCGCGCACCGTGAATGCCGGCGAGGCTCCGACGGTCTGGATCACCTTCCTTCGTACCGACGGGTCGGTGCGGACCGATGAAAAAATCACCGAGGTGGCTCCCGGCTCGATCGTGCGGGCCGCGGCGCTCGAGAGCGGAGTGGTTGGCGTCTTCTTCGAGCGGTCGACGGGCGCGCAACTTTCGTATCTCCGCCTCAGCGGTTCCGAGCGGCGCGTGTACCGCAACGTCGGCGATGTCGAAGACCACCTGGTCGTCGTCGCGCGCAACAACCAGTTCACCCTCGCTCGCTGGATCGACGTGAACGATCGCCGCAGGGCGCTGGTCTGGACGGTGCTCGACACCTCCGGCAATCAGGTGATCCGCCAGACCGAGGTGTTTCAGGTCGACAAGGGCGACCTCACGGATCCGCCGCTCGCGATGGCCGCCGGCGACGGTGACGAGTACGGCATCGCGTACGTGAATCCGACGGGCCGTGGAACGTCGGGGCCTGCCGGCTTCCGGTTGCGGCGCGTCGACAGCAACACCGGGCAGATTGCCGACACCTACTTCGCGGCTGCCGATACGCGTTTCGCCGACGCGACGACGCGCGGCGACATCGTCTGGACCGGAACGTCCTGGATCACCGAGGGGACGCGTCCGGTCGCGACCGGACACGCGTCGTACCTGCTGCGTGTCTGTCCGCTCGTCGCGAAGATCGAGGCGCCTCGCGTCGTCTCCATCGGAGAGGTCGCGGCGTTCGACGCTTTCGTCGACGGCGGCGTGCCGGCGTACCGCTACCAGTGGCAGTTCGCGGATGACGTTCTGTCCACCAGCATCAACCTGCAGCGCGTGTTCACGGTGGCGGGCGACCACGTGGTGACGCTCGCGATCACCGACTCGACGAACACCACCGCGACCGACACGTTCACCATCACGGTGAACGATGCAGATCCGGGCGCTCCAGCGAAACGACGGGCCGTCCGGCGCTAGCGACGCCTGGCGGACGAACCGTCAGTTCCCCTTCGCCTGCACGAACTCGAGGAATTGCGCAGCGGGAATCGGCCGCTCGAGCAGGAAGCCCTGCATCTGATCGCATGCGTGCCGTTCGAGGAACGCCGCCTGTGCGTCCTCCTCGACCCCCTCGGCCACGACCTTGAGCCGCAGCGTGTGCGCCATGGCGATGATCGCCATGACGATCGCCGCCGTGTCGCGATCATTCGCGATGTCGCGCACGAACGACTGATCGATCTTGAGCGTGTCGATCGGAAAGCGCTTGAGGTAACTGAGCGACGAATGCCCCGTGCCGAAGTCGTCGAGCGAGATCCGGATCCCGAGCTTCTTGAGGTCGTACAACGCCTTGATGCTCGTCTCCGGGCTCTGCATCGCGCTGCTCTCGGTGATCTCGAGCTCGAGGTTCTGCGCCGACAGGCCGGTCTCGTCGAGGATCGCCGCGACGCGCTGCACCAGGTCCGGCTGCTGGAGCTGCGTGACCGAGAGGTTCACCGCCAGCGAAAGCGACGCGTGTCCGGCGTCGTGCCACTCGCGCAGCTGGCGGCAGGCCTCGCGCAGAGCCCACGTGCCGATCGGAATCATCACGCCGGTGTTCTCCGCGACCGGGATGAAAAGTCCCGGTGGGATCGAGCCCATCTGCGGGTGGTTCCACCGCAGCAGTGCTTCCATGCCGGTGACGCGCCGCGTCGCGACGTCGAAGATCGGCTGGTAGTGCACTTCGAACTCCTGGTTCGCCAGCGCGCGGCGCAGCCCGTGCTCGAGCGCGATCCGCTGGAGCGCGTTCGCACTGACCTTCGCGTTGAACAGCTGATAGTTGTCGCGGCCGACTTCCTTCGCCTGATACATCGCCGTGTCCGCGTTCTTGATCAGCGACTCGGCATCGATCCCGTCCTCGGGAAAAAGACTGATGCCGATACTCGTCGTGACGAAGAGCTCGCGGCCGTCGATGTGAAACGGATAGCGAATCGACTCGATGATCTTTTCGGCGACCGGCATCGCATCGTCGGAATGTCCGAGGCGGGGGAGCAGGACGATGAACTCGTCGCCGCCGAGTCGCGCCACCGTATCGCTGTCGCGCACGCACGCCTGGATACGCGATGCGACCGCCTGCAGCAGGTGATCACCGATCGTGTGCCCGAGCGAATCGTTGATGACTTTGAAGCGGTCGAGGTCGAGGAACAGGACCGCGAGTTTCGAGCCGTCCCTCTGCGCGTGAGACAAAGCAACCGTCAGCCGATCCTTGAACAGCAGACGGTTCGGAAGGTTCGTCAGCGCATCGTGGTACGCGAGATGTTTGATCTGCTCCTCGGCATACGTTCGCTCGGTGATGTCGCGAACCACGCAGACCAGACTCCCTCCGCCGATCGACGTGAGTGAGATCTCCTGAGGGAAGGTCGTTCCGTCGCTGCGTAACCCTGTCGCTTCACCTCTCCAGCGACCCTTCTCGCGCACCTGCGGAACGATCGAGGTGACGAAGCGGACCTGTTCCTGCGGCTCGTAAAGGTCGCAGAGGGAGCGGCCCAGAAGCGCCTGATAGCCGGAATGTCCGAAGAGCCGAGCGAGCGAATCGTTGACGTACGTGAAGTCGAGCCGCTCGTCGAGGATCCCGATTCCGTCCATCGACGCGGTGATCGCGGCCGACTGCTTCCTCAGCTGTTCTTCGGCGCGCTTGCGCTCGGTGATGTCGTGGATGATCGAAAACAACAGGACGCGGGATTCGACCTCGATCGGGCCCGAGTGGACTTCGACGTCGCGGATCGCTCCGCTCGCAAGCCGGTGGCGGAACAGGAAGTACTGCTGGTGGCCATCGTGCGCGCGGGTGAGCTCCTGCTGGACGGCCTGTTCTCCTGCTACGTTGATATCCCACACATGCATCGACTGCAGCTGCTCGCGGCTGTATCCGTAGAAGTCGCAGGCTCCCATGTTCGCGTCGACGATCATGCCCGTCGCGGGATCGATCAGAAGCTTGACCGCGCGGTTGTTCTCGAACATCTGGCGGTAGCGGCTCTCGCTCTCGCGCAGGGCCTCGGCACGGCGCTGATGCTCGACTGCCGAGGCGACGTGCTGCGCGACGAAGTTCAGCACCTCGAGGTCGCGCTCGGTGTAGCGCGAGGCCTCGGTGTACGTCTGCATGCCGATGACGCCCCATGCATTGCCGCCCGTCACCAGCGGTGCAGCCATCCAGTCGACCGAAGGCGTGCCGATCTGCTCGACCTCTCCCGAGTCGACGAGTCTCCTGAAATCCTCCGGACGGATCAGTTGTGGCTGGCGTGTCCGCAGCACGTAGGCCGTCACGCCGTTGCCCATCTCCATCCACTCGATCGTGCCGTCGTATTCATCGACGAAGTAAGGGAAACGGAGCCGGTTCAGTTCCGGCTGGTGTTCGGCGATGAAGAAGTTGCGCGCGTCCATCAACTCGCCGATCGTCGCGTGGACGGCCGAGTAGAACTCGTCGAGCGATTCCGCCTGCCGGCTGAGCTGCGTGATCCGGAAGAGCGCCGATTGCAGCTTCGTGGCGCGGTACGTCTCGGTCACGTCGCGGAAGTGCCACGAGCGCCCGTAGACCTCGCCGTCGATCACGATCGGGAGCGACGCGCGCTCGAGGACGCGCCCGTCGACGAGCATGACCTGATCGCCCGTCCGGGTGTCGTGCGGGTGCTCGTAGAGATTCCGCACCAGATCGATGAACGCGGGCCAGTCCTCGACGAGTCGTGCGGCATAGGCGAGGAACACCTTGTCGTCTGCGTGCGCGGCTGCCTCGTCGGGGATGTTCCAGATCTCGAGGAAGCGGTGATTGAACGAGAGGACTTTGCCCTCGCGGTCGACGACGAGGATGCCCTCGAGCGTCGCCTCCTGCTGCGCCTTGAAGATCGCCTCGCTCGCGCGATGACGCGACGACGCCTTTTGCGCCCTGCGCAAAAGGCGGGAAAGTGCGAGGCGGGCCCGTTCCAGTCGGGATGGGCGCGACTCGGTCGACCGGGAGATGTCGGACTGAATCGTCATGCCGGGGTAGGCGATCGCCGAATTCTAGTTCAGTCGCCGGGAGTTCCGTGCTGTTTGAAGTACTGCCATTGCTGGAACGCCAGGAAAACGAACCAGGCGATGTAGAGCGCGATGAAGAACGCACCGAAGTAGAAGGCGAGCCCGGCGACCATGCCGCCGCCGACGATCGCAATCCAGATCGAGATCACGAACGCCGCGCGCTCGCTGAGAAACATCCGGAAGAACTCGCGCGTGGCGTGTCCGCCGTCGAGCGGCGGGACCGGGATCAGGTTGAAGATGCCCCAGGCGAGATTCGCCCAGGCGAGCAGCGGGACCATCGCGTGGAGCATCCGGTCGGTTTGCACGATCTCGAGATTGCCGACGGCCCAGCGTGCCAGCAGCCACATGCCGAAACTGGAAGCGGGGCCCGAGATGCTGATGACCAGGTCCTGCCACGGCCGCGCTTTGCGCTGATTGATCGTGACGCCGCCCATGCCGCCGAGGACGATCTGGCTGGGACCGAAACCGAGGGCGCCGATCGCGGCCGCGTGCGCCAGCTCATGGATGAGCACGCTGACGAAGACGATCGGAATCCACAGCAGGGCGTAGTGAATCCCCGCTTTCGGGTTGTAGTTGAGGGCCACGAAAAGGCCGACCAGGATGATGAAACTGAAGTCGACGTCGATCGACGTCCTGCGAATGGAACCGAGATGAAGCATCGAGGGCGAGTATGTAGTGAAAGAGGAGAAATTGAAACTCGAAACGGTGGTCGGGTTCGCACGCTCGCATTCACCACAGAGGCACAGAGGACACAGAGGCGGCACAGAGGATTTCTGCCATGACCCTCTGTGCGTCCTCTGTGTCCTCTGTGCCTCTGTGGTGAATACCCGTCGGCCCATCGCGAGCCGTGCCGTCCATCCGCGCGTTACGCCCTGCAACGCGCCGGACGCGCCCGTTTACGCCCGTCTCTCGCGCTAGAATCGCGGGCATGAGCAACTTCGAGATCACCTGCCCCTGTTGTGATGCGACCCTCGTGATCGACCGGCTCAGCGGCGAGGTTCTGCTGCACAAGGCGAAGGAGGTCCGGCCCGGCGGCGGCTCGCTCGAGTCGATGGTCGCCGGACTCGAATCGCAGAAGAGCGAGGCCGCCCGGCGTTTCGAGAAACAGCTCGAGAGCCAGAAGGACCGCGCCCGGATTCTCGAAGAAAAATTCAAGGAAGCGATGCAGCGGGCGGAGAAGTCGGACGAAAAGTTCGTGAACCCGCTCGACCTCGACTGACGATTGACGACCGATGGCGAAACCACGCAAGAAGACCACGATTCTCCCCTCTGATTTCGACCCTGATGCTGCCGCTCCGGCCGACAGCGGAATCTACGGCCTGCCGTTCGCGCCCGAGGACTCGCGCGTCGTGATCCTGCCGGTGCCGTTCGAGGCGACGACCTCGTATGGCGGCGGGACCTCGAAGGGGCCGCAGGCAGTGCTCGAGGCGTCGCGCCAGGTCGACCTGTTCGATCAGGAGACGGGGCGTCCCTATGCCGAGGGGATCGCGATGCTGCCGATCCCGAAGAACGTCGTGCGGTGGAACACGGATGCGCGCAAGCTCGCGGCGCCGGTGATCGCGAAGGGTGGCGTCGTCGATCGGGTTACACGCAACGCGGCGGAGAAAGTCAACGCGTACGGCGACAAGTTGAACGCGTGGGTTTACGAAGAAGTCTCCGAGCTGATTGCCGCCGGCAAGCTCGCCGTCGTCCTCGGCGGCGATCACGCCGTCCCGTATGGCGCAATCCGGGCGCACGCGGAACGCTATCCCGGAGTCGGCATCCTCCATCTCGACGCGCATGCCGATCTGCGGGATGCGTACGAAGGTTTCACCTGGTCGCACGCGTCGATCTTCAACAACGTGATGCGGAACATCCCGCAGGTGGGGAAGCTCGTACAGGTCGGCGTCCGCGACCTCGGCCAGGCCGAACGGCAGATGATCGACGACTCGAAGGGAAGAATCGTGACCTTCTACGACGCCGAGCTGGCGGCGAAGAAGGAAGAAGGCGTGCCGTTTGCGAAACTCGCCGACCAGATCGTCGCCGAGCTCCCCGAGTTGATCTACCTCAGCTGGGACATTGACGGCCTCGACCCGACGCTCTGTCCCGGAACCGGAACGCCGGTGCCGGGCGGCCTGTCGTGGAACGAAGCGATCGGCCTGCTGCGCGCGATCGAGCGCTCCGGCAAACGGATCGTCGGCCTCGACCTCTGCGAAGTCTCCCCGGGCGAGACCGAATGGGACGCGAACGTGGGGGCCCGCCTGCTGTACAAGATGATCGGCTTCGCGCTGAAGACGCAGTAGGGGAGGGCGGTACGCGGCCGACAGCGCCGGATCTCGTCACTCGAGACGCATTCGTTCGAGCACCCGCTGAAAGCGAGGATGGTTTCGCAGGGTGTCCCACCGGCGATCGACGCCGACGAAGACCATCATCGGATCTCTCTCGGCCACTCCGCGTTCGAGCCAGGTCAGCGCTTCGTCGCTCTCCCCCACGGCATGGTGAAGCATGGCCAGATTCGAAGCGGGAACGTGACGGCGTGTCGCCTCCTCGTGCAGTCGGGCGAGCATCCGGCGCGCCGCCGCAACCTCACCTGCTTTCGCCAGCGCCCACCCCTGCGCTGCGAGCGCCTGCGTGTTTCCCCCTGAGACACGCGCCGCCCGGCCCGCGGAGATCACGGCCTCGGGGTACATCTCTTTCCGGATGAGGACCAGAGCGCGCACCAGATGCGCGTGCCAGAAGTCGGGATCGAGCTCGAAAGTGCGATCGAGCCGCGCGAGGGCCTCGTCGCTCCGTCCGGCGAAAAAGAGGAACTGCGCCTCGGCGGAGTTGGCGATCAGCGAGAGAGGATCGAGTTCGCGGGCGCGTCTCCCTCGGGCGACCGCTTCGTCGCCGCGGCCCAGAGTCGAGCTCAGATGCGCGCCGAGGACATAGGCCGCGGGATGATTCGGATCGAGCTGGAGCGCTCGCCGGTATCTCCGCTCCGCCTCGGCCCAGTCCCAGTCGTACCAGAAAAGGACCATCCCCGAGGCGACCTGCGTTTCAGCGAGGTCCGGGTCGATCGCCAGCGCCCGCGCCGCCGCATCACTCGCCCTGGCGAGCGCGTCCTGCGGCTCGGCGTTGCCGCTGAGCGCAAAGCTCCGGTAGGCGTCCGCAAGCCCCACATGAGCGAGCGCGTAATCCGGATCGAGCTCGATCGCCTGCCGGAACAATGCAGCACTCTTCCGCGCCTCCGGCAGGACCAGCTTCGACTGGTGAAAGCGTCCCTTCATGTAGAGCTGGTAGGCCTCGATGTTTTCGGTGCCGCGCTTCCGCGAACGCCGGCGCGCGTCCCCGCCGAGGGTGGCAGTCAGCGCCGTGACGGCCCTCTCGGAGATCGAGTCCTGGAGATCGAAGAGGTGCCCGGTCTCCTCGTCGAACGAGGAGGTCCAGATCTGCCTGCCGTCGCTTGCGCGCACGAGGCGCGCGGTCACGCGTGTTCTGCCGCCCGAGCTCTGGATCGTCCCGTCCAGGACTAGGTCGGCTCCGACCTCGCGGCCGGCCTCGATCGGATCGCGGTCGGGCCGGTGATACCGGCGGACGGAGCTCAGCGGTCGCACGATGATTCCTTCGGTCGCGCTGATCTCGTTGATCAGCGCATCGGCCATTCCGAGCTCCAGCGCTTCATCCCGCTCGTTCGCGGCCAGTGACTGGAACGGGAGAACGGCGAGAGTCCGCATCGGCGCGTCGGCCGGTCGTGTCCCGACGCGCCACAGGACAGGCGCGAGTCCGAGGCCGACGAGAAGAGCTGCGAGGAGAGCGAGGAGGCGGGTTCGCATCGTCGTGCGGCCCGGGGATGGTGCTTCGCTGACGGTAGCAACGGCTCGAGGGTCCGGGGTCGCAGGATCGGTTGCGGCAGAGTTTTTCGGAAGGGACTCCGGCTCCTCGTTCCCCAGCCGCTCGACGTCCGCCACGAACTCGTATCCGCGCCCGGCGATCGTGACGATGAACCGGTGCTCGTCTTTGGTCTCACCCAGGAGGCGGCGCAGGATCGAGATGTTCTTGTTGAGATTGTTCTCTTCGACCAACGTGTCGGGCCAGATCTCCCGCATCAGCTCGTCCTTGCTGATCACCCGATGGTGATGCCGGACGAGGTAGAGGAGCGTGTCGAAGACCCGCGACGTGAGGGCGATGGCCTCTCCGTCGAGCGTGGAGAGCGTCCGCCGGGTGGCGTCGAGCTCGAAGCCACCGAACCGGTATCGGGCCGACTGACTGCGCTTTTCCCCGCCCGCGTCAGGAGTGGTCATAACGATCCGGAACTATTCAGCTCCTCTTTCAGGACTTGTGCGCCTGCTCTTCCGATGATGGGACGCAGCCGGCGCTGGTGCCGGCACACCGCTAGTTCAACGCTATTTCAACACGACTGAAGGAGGATGACATGACGAGAGCTCTGAAGAACGCCGGCATCACGATGGGAATCCTGCTGATCGCACTGCTGACCACGCCCTGCGGATTCGCGGGCGAGAGGGCGCCGCAGGGCGCGGACCGGATCGAGAGGCAGGAGGACGCCAGGCCCGCGCACGCACGCGGCCTGGTCGGTTCGTGGGACGTCGAGGTCACCCTTCGCCAATGCGCGTCGGGCGCGGCGATCCGGACGTTCCAGTCGCTCGGGACGTACATGACCGGCGGAACGATGATCGACTCGACCTCGGGCACCGCTCAAGCGCTCAAGACTCCGGGCCAGGGCGAATGGCGACACCTCGGCGGCCCGGCCTACGAGTTCGCATTCAAGTCCTTCACGTTCGACGCGGCCGGCAACTTCACCGGATGGACGAAGATCGTCCACGTGGCGACGATGGATCCGTCCGGCGAGTCGTACAGCTCGGAGGGGAGTCTCGAGGTGTACGCGCCCAACGGAACCTTGGTCTTCACCGGCTGCGCGAGCACAACCGCGACCCGCTACCAGTACTAGGGCAGACACGGGGCTCGGCGCGGATGGTGCCGAGCCCCGGAATCGCGATGAGAGCGATGCGCGAGCACGACGAACAGATAGTCGACGGCGGCCTATCCGAAGTCTCTCCCGGCGACACCGGGTGGGACGCCACCGTCGGAGCGCGACTCCTGTACAAGATGATCGGCCTCGCGCCGGCGACGCAACAGGGGAGGGCCGGCGATCCCGGCGCGCATGGTTCACTTCGATCGCAAGCCGCGGATGTGTGCATGGAATCGCTGCGTACACCGCCTGACGCAGTTGCGCCCGCGACGCTCCAGATCCCGTATCCACCTCCGCAAGTCACGTATCCGCCGAGGCGCACACACCACCACCACAGGAAACGCTGAACGGCTCTACGAGTTCCGCTCAACATGGAAACGAACCGGAGAATCGATACGCGATCACGGATGAGAATGCGCGTGCAAGTGAACAAGGTCTGAAGTAACGTATCAGTGAGTTGGGCGGCTAGGTGAGGTGCTCGGAGGGTTCGGGGCTATGAGATCCAGCGCAGAAGCCAGCTCGCAGCTATTTCGAGAAGCCATCATCCTGATGATGATGTTCACCGCGCTGACCGCGTGTGGCCGCGATGAACCTAGGATGCAGGACCTCCCTGATCGTGACGATCAGTGGGTCACCTCACTCACCCTGACGCCGGATAGTCAGATCAGCTACGTGGGGAAGACAAGGGACTACCTGATAACAGAAGCCACCAAAGTTAAAGACCTACAGCGGCGTTCGTCACTTCGTGTAGGAGATGAAGTCGAAGGCATGCGTATCGGGGCGATTCGGTGTAGGTTCCATCCCAAGAATGCGTTCAATGGTGGTCAGTACATGTGGCGGGGGCGTTGGGGATGTCAGGCGGGTCGAAGCAAGGATGAGGTCGAGAACGCCGTCGGCCCGGAAGGTCAGAAGCGCTTCGAATACTTGTTCATCGCGCCCGTGTCATTGCCGAATTAGGGCTGCGACCCGATGTCCACGACTTGGCCGTGTGATTTCCACGTTCATGCTCGACAAAATTGGCAGCGTTGCATCCATCGTCGCGGCCGTCGCTAGCGTTGTTCTGTTTGCCTACTTCGTCTGGGATCGGCGGTACAACCTCCAGATTCGCGTTCTTTGGAACATGGTGGAGATTCCTGCGACCGTGCCTGGGCGCAAGATGATCTCGGTTGAGCTAGTCAACACCGGCACACGCGCTATCGCCGTTGATAAAGTTTTCCTTTACGGCCCCGAGGAAAAGCTGCTTCTACTCAAGGACAGTCTGGTGCGTCCAGCCGACCAGAAGCTTCTTACTCCGGAGAACCCCAGCGTCATCTTTTACGGCCCGCAGGACGAGGTGAGCTTGGAAGACCTGATCGCCGTCATCGCCTACGATCGAGCCGGTCACACTTTCGTACGCCGATTGGCGCCACGCCGGGCGCGGTTCGCTCGCTGGTGGCGTCTGCGCTTCACGAGCAAGGGTCGTGCGTCCCGAAAGCTCCTCCGACAACTGAAACTAGGAGCTGTGTGAGCGACCGCGTGCGCCGCCCAACTCGGCCGCTGCACCGGACGTCAACCGCTGCGTTACTGCCCTTCGAGATTTATACTTCTTCGCGCGCGGCTGCCGCCGGTGAGCGGCAAAACGTTAGACGGCGGAAAGCCAGTCGGTGGCAGCTCGCAACTTATCCGTATGCCACCGCACCAGTCCGCTCTTGGTGCCGTTGTGATGGTCCAGGTACTCGCGGACGCTTCGCACACTTTCGACGTCCGCACTGGCTCTGAGCAGCCACAACGTGGACAGGTGTCGAACGAAAGCGGGAGGTGATGTCTTTGCTCTGCGTATCTGAGCTATCGCTGCCGCTGCGAACCGAGGATCATCCAGATGCCGGGCGTAAAATGTTGCCACCCGACTGATGTGTTGGTCCGGGTGATATACCAACTGATGGACCGTGTCCCGTACAAACTGAACGCCGCACCTCGTAAGGATAAGGCAGCCACTACGGCGCACCCACGGGTGGTCGTCGGCCAACAGCTGTCTAGCCAGAGACTGGAACGTTGTCTCTTTTCCAGGTAGCGCGGCGAGCGCCTCGGCGGCTTTTTGCCGCACCGTCCACTCACGCTTCCTGCCGAACGCATACTGCCGGATTCGCGATTGGTACCGATCGGGATGCTCCGGGTGAAGCGAGGCAACAGTTTCGACCACGCACGCCGCTTGGTACGGTATAGGGAAGAGGTTCCTTTCGAGCATTCCGAGAAGACCATCGCAAATCTCGTCGTGGTACGAGACTGGTGTCTGGGCTAAGTAACTCAGGGACTTCCGTAAGAGGCGA
>Ga0209347_1004424_pt1 | contig 14625 bp, 12 predicted proteins | sample AutmiccommuBRH23_FD_187382 | JGI IMG/M metagenome (GOLD analysis project Ga0209347, IMG submission 187382) | Deep subsurface microbial communities from Mt. Terri, Switzerland - Autotrophic microbial communities BRH/23 (SPAdes) (version 2) | ecosystem: Environmental > Aquatic > Deep subsurface >... | reverse complement strand
CCCTCGGACCGGGACTTTCTCGGTTGGTTGGCGCCAGCCGATGTTTTCGAGGATCATCAGCGCCGCCACCTTCGGCATCGACGCCGTCCGCATCACCATCGAGGTGGACGAGGGAAGCGCCGGGCCACCGCGATTCGTCATGGTCGGGCTGCCCGACGCGGCCGTCCGCGAGTCGTACGCCCGCGTCAAATCAGCCCTCGTCAACTGTGGATTTCCCGCCTACACCGACAATCTGGTCGTGAACCTCTCCCCTGCCGACGTCCGGAAGGAAGGGTCGGGATTCGATCTCCCGATCGCGGTCGGGATCCTCCACAACGCATCGGTGCTCCGCAGCGACCAGGTGAGCGGGCGGATCTTCGTCGGCGAGCTTTCGCTCGACGGGACGATCGCGCCGATCCGGGGCGCGCTCTCGATCTCCTCCGCGTTCCGGAGCGACGAGGAGATCCGCGAGATCATCGTTCCCGCTCCCAACGCCGCGGAAGCGGCGGCGGTGAGCGACGTCCGGGTGATCGGCGCGGCCTCCCTCCCCGAGCTGGTCGACCACCTGCGCGGGGAATCGCCAATCGATCCGCATCCCGACCAGCCGCTCGTCGAGCCTCCGCTCGAGGGGATCGATTTCGCCGAGGTGCGCGGGCAGGCGCATGCGAAGCGGGCTCTCGAGGTGGCGGCGGCCGGCGGTCACAACGCAATGCTCATCGGACCGCCGGGCTCGGGTAAGACCATGCTCGCGCGGCGGCTTCCCTCCATCCTTCCGCGCCTATCGGTTTCCGAGTCGATCGAGACGACGAAGATCCACTCGGTCGCGGGCCTGATCGCCGCCGGCTCCGGTCTTCTCGCGCGCCGCCCGTTTCGCTCGCCGCACCACACGATCTCGAACGCCGGCCTTGTCGGCGGCGGGACGATCCCCCGGCCGGGCGAGGTGAGCCTCGCTCACAACGGTGTGCTCTTCCTCGACGAGCTGCCGGAGTTCAGGCGCGACGTGCTCGAGGTGATGCGCCAGCCGCTGGAGGACGGGTTCGTGACCATCTCGCGGGCGATGCGCGCGGTGACCTTCCCCTCCCGATTCACGCTGGCCGCGGCGCTCAACCCATGTCCCTGCGGCTACTTCAACGATCCGAGGCGCCGGTGTCAGTGCATTCCAGTCCAGATCACGCGGTACCTCAGCCGGATCTCCGGACCATTGCTCGACCGGATCGACCTTCAGGTGGAAGTTCCCGCGCTGACGGCGGAGGAGATCGGTTCGCTCCAGCCGGGGGAAAGCTCGGCCTCCATCCGGGAACGGGTGGAGAAGGCGCGGGCGATCCAACAGGAGCGCTTTCGCCGATCGGCGCTCCGGTGCAACGCCGAGATGGCGGGAAGGCACTTGAGGCGCTGGTGCGAGCTCGACGCCGCCTCTCGCCGGATGCTCGAGACCGCCCTCGAGGCGATGGGCCTTTCCGCGCGGGCCTGGGACCGGATCCTCAAGGTCGCGCGGACGATCGCGGACCTGGGCGGCGAGGAGAAGCTCAGGTCCGAGCACGTCGCCGAGGCGATTCAGTACCGGGCGCTCGATCGAGCGTGGTTCCGACAGCCGGGGTGACGCAAAAAAAAGGACTCCGGAAATCTCCGGAGTCCTCATTCGTCGATGGACTGGCCGCTCAGGTTTCGGCGGGGATTTCGCCCCGTAACATCTTGCGGAGCGCCTGGGGGTTGGGATTGACGAAGATCTCGCCGTCGATCTCGACGAATGGATCTTCATGTGCGCCATAGAGGCGCTTTCCCAGTCCCTTCAGCTCGTCCGCCCGAATCAGCTCGAAATCGAGCCGGCTGTCCTTCAACAGGAGCGCCAGGGCATTGCCCTTTTCGCGCTTACGGCTCGGGTAGAACCTGATATGCATACCCAAACCCTCCCTTCACTGACCGGCAGGTCAATGCTGCCAATAAAATCGCAAGAAACATTCCAGTCGTTCTGTTTCAAGCTGCCAGCAGCAATGCCCGACTGGACATTGTGCCACGGAAGCAGCAAAGGCGCCACGGGGGTGGCCACGGCTTTCCAGCCGTGGCTTGAGCCACGCCAGCGGAAAAGGTGCAATCCCCTGCGAACGCGTTCGCCGCCACCTTGGAACCACACCCTTCGTGGCTCGATGCCGCGGCTGGAAAGCCGCGGCCACCCGTGGCTCGAGCCGCTGCTGGAAAGTCGCGGCCACCTATCCCACGCCGGCCGGGTCCCGGATCGCTTCCTCCCGGTACTGCAGCTCGTAGAGCTTCCGGTACAACCCGTCCTCCCGCATCAGCACGTCGTGACTCCCCTGCTCGCGGATCTCGCCGTGATGGAACACCACGATCTGATCCGCCGAACGGATCGTCGAGAGCCGGTGCGCGATGACGAGCGATGTCCGCCCCTCGGTCAGCGTCTCGATCCCTTCCTGGATCAGCCGCTCGGTCTCGGTGTCGATCGACGACGTCGCCTCGTCGAGAATCAGCACCGGCGGATCGTAGGCGAGCGCGCGCGCGAACGAGACCAGCTGCTTCTCCCCCACCGACAGTCCCGCGCCCCTCTCCCGAACCTCGGTGTCGTATCCCTCCGGGAGCTTCCGAATGAAGCGGTCCGCCTGAACCTTCTCGGCGGCGCGCACCATCATCTCCCGCGAGATCCTCTTTTCACCCAGGGTGATGTTGTCCCCCATCGTCCCGGCGAAGAGGAAGAAGTCCTGCTGGACGATTGCGAAGAGGCGCCGGAGCTCGGCGAGATCGATCTCGCGAATGTCGATGCCGTTGATCAGGATGCTCCCCTTCTGAATGTCGTAGAAACGAAGGAGGAGATTGGTGACGGTCGTCTTGCCGGCGCCGGTGTGGCCGACCAGCGCAACTCGCTCGCCGCGGCGGACCGTGAAGGAGATGTTCTTGAGCACCCACTCCGGCTCGTTGTAGGCGAAGCTGACGTCGCGAAACTCGATCGACTCCACCTCGCCGACCGGTTTCCCCTCCCTCCGCACGATGCGCGCGTCGGTGTCGAGGAGCCGGAAGATCCGCTCGCTCGCCGCCATCGCGGCCTGCAGGATGTTGTACTTCTCCGACAGGTCCGAGATCGGCTCGTAGAACCGCTGCGCGTACTGGAAGAAGGCGATGAGGGCGCCGAGGGTGAGGGTGCCTCGGATCACCTCGCCGCCCCCGTACCAGACGATGAGCGCGATGCCGATCGACTGAATCAGCTCGATCATCGGGTAGAAGACCGAGTAGTACCAGATCGACTCGATGTTTGCGTCGCGATGGCGCCCGTTCAGGTCCGAGAACTTCCGCGCTTCCTCTTCCTGCCGGTTGAACAGCTGGACGACCGACACCCCCGAGATGTGCTCCTGGAGGAACGCATTGATCGCCGCAATCCTGGCCCGCACCATCCGGTAGGTCTTCCGCGCCCCGTTCCTGAACCAGATCGAAGTGATCGCGATGAACGGAAGGATCGAGAAGAGGACCAGCGCCAGCCGCCAGTCCATCCAGAAGAGCACGCCGATGATTCCGGCGAGGACCACGATGTCGCCGAAGATCGAGACGAACCCGGCGGTAAACATCTCGTTGAGAGCGTCGACGTCGGTAGTTACCCGCGTGATCAGGCGCCCGACCGGATTGCGGTCGTAGAACTGGACGTCCATCTTCTGCAGATGCGCGAAGATCTGCTTGCGCAGGTCCGACATGATGAACTGCCCCATCATGTTCATCAGGACCATCTGGCTGTAGAGAACGAAGAAGCCGCCGACCAGCGCGAACAGGTACATCGCCGCCGCAAAGTTGATCCCCGCGCGCGGCTCCAGGGTCAGGCCCCTCGCGTCGAGCCAGAGGGCGATGTCTCTGCTCACGCCCGCGGCAGGAACCCCCGCCGGGTTGACGACGTAGAGGTCAATGGCGATGCCGACGATGGCCGGCCCCGCCAGCTCGAGCAGCGACGAGAGGATGATCAGCACGACCGAGAACGACGCACGCACCCGGTATGGCCGCAGGTAGCTGAACAGCCGGCGCGCCAGTCGCGGGTCGAACTGCTTCGTACCCTCGTCTTCCTGACGCTCGATCAAGCGATCTCCTCCAGCTCTTCCTCGAGCGCCTGCCGGCGATAGAGATCGGCGTAGATGCCGCCGAGAAGGAGAAGCTCCTCGTGGGTCCCGCGCTCCGCGATCCGCCCCTCCTGGAGGACGATCACGTGGTCCGCGTCCTTCACCGAGGAGACGCGGTGAGAAACGATCAGCACGGTGCGGTCTTTCCTGAGCGAGCGAAGCGCGCCGAGCACGCGCTCCTCGGTCTGCGTGTCGACGGCGCTGAGTGCATCGTCGAGAAGGAGGATCGCAGGGTTGCGGATGATCGCCCGGGCGATCGCCGTCCTCTGCTTCTGTCCACCCGAGAGCGTGATGCCCCGCTCACCGATGACGGTCTCGATTCCGAGCGGAAAGCCGCCGAGGTCACTCTCGAGCCCCGCCATCGACGCCGCGGTGCGGATCTCGGGGAGGGTCGCGGAGGAGCGGCCGAACCGGATGTTCTCGGCGATCGAGTCGGAGAAGAGGAACGTCTCTTGCGGAACCATCGCCAGCGAATCGCGAAGGGTGGTCACCGGAATCGACTCGAGCGGGCAGCCGTCGAGGAAGATCGCCTGCTGCGGCGGCTGGATTTGACGCGCCAGCAAAGCCAGGAGCGTCGATTTCCCGCTTCCCGTCGCTCCGACGATGCCGAGCGTCTCCCCCGCCGCCACGCGGAGATCGATCTCCTTGAGGACCGTCCGTCCTTCGTACGCGAAATTCAGGTTGCGGATCTCGATCTCGCCGCGGATCGGCCCTTCGAGGCCGCAAGGCTCCCCGGATGTTTCCGCCTCCGGCTCGACCACCCACACCTCGTGCAGCCTCTTCATCGAGGCCATGCCGCGCTGGAAGAGGTTGATCACCCACCCGAGCGCGACCAGCGGCCACACCATCCGGGCGAGATAGAACTGGAAGGCGACGAAGGCGCCCAGCGTCATCTCCCCGGCGATGATCCTTCTCGACCCCAGCAGGAAGATCAGGACGAACAGCAGTCCGATCACCGTATGGAGAACCGGGTAGAAGAAGGCGGTCAGCTTGATCAGCGACCGGTTCCGGCGGACATACTCGGCGTTCATCGCGCCGAACGACTCGATCTCGTGCTGCTCGCGGCCGAACGCCCTCACCACGCGGACCCCCGCGAGATTTTCCTGGACCTTGGACGAGAGCTCTCCGAAGTAGTCCTGAACCTCCCGCGAGCGAACGTGGATCCGCTCGCCGAAGCTCTTGGCGAGCCATGCGACGACCGGCACGGCAAGGAGGGCGATCGTCGCCAGCCGCGGCTCGATGCGCAGCATCATCACGAACGACCCGATCACCACCAGGATCGACGAGAAGGAGTGCATGACCGCGGGTCCCGCCAGCATCCGCACCGCGGCGAGATCGTTGGTCGCCCGCGACATCAGGTCGCCGGTGCGCTGCTTCTGAAAAAAGTTGAAGGGAAGCGACTGGAGATGCTCGTAGAAATCTCCCCGGATCGCATACTCGATCTCCCTCGACGCCCCGATGAGGATCCGGCGCTGGGCGAAGAGGAACATCCCCTGGATCGCCGCCGCGCCGGCGTAGAGGAGCGCGAACTCGATCAGCACGCCCCGCTCGATTCCTCCCCGCAGGCGGTCCACGGCCCCTCCCACGATCAGCGGCTTGACCAGGGAGAAACCGACCGAGCCGATGACCATCAGGCCGCCGAGGATCATCGTCCCGCGGTATCGCTGAAAGTACGTCAGCAGGCGTTGCAACGGCGTCATGACGGTCCACAATACCCGCCACCCTCCGTTTTATGCCCCTGAGATCTCTTCCATCCGCCCATCCGACCGGGCTATGCTGAACCGCACATGACCGAGCTGCCGAACGTGATGGGGAAAGTCGACGCCGTCGACATCGGCGAGCGCAAGCTCACCCTGCAGACCGAGTTCTTCCCCCGCCCCGAGCCGCGCCTCGAGACGAAGGTCTACCTCGGTGGGGCGCTGAAGAAGGTTTACACCGAGCCGGTCGCCGCCGACGAGCCCGACGTCCAGGGCCTGCTCCACCGGATTCACCAGCAGCGGATGGCCGAGCTGGTCCAGGGACTCAAAGGGCTGCAGCCCAAATGAGGCTCGACAGGCTCCGGGGGGACGACGAGTCGAAGTGGCGCTCGGAGTTCATGAAGGCCAACTGGACGTTCGGAGGCCTGACCCTGAGCATCACCCTCCCCGAGTTCGCTGAGGGGCAGCTCGTAGTGAAGGGAATGCACTTCGGCTACTACCTCCAGCCGCTGCACCTCAATGCCTACGACCGCGAGGACCTGCCGCGCCGCCTCATGTCGGTCCTGGCCCGCAGAAAGCCGCCGCTCGACTTCCTCGAGCTGATGGGCGCCGGCGTCCGCATCCCTCACGCGTTTCCGCCCGGCTTCACCATCGACAGCGTCTTGCGGATTGCGTTGCTGGAGCTGAAGAGGTTGCCGGTTAGTGAATGAGGCAAGCCAGAAGCCAGAAGGCAGAAGCCAGAAGAAAAGGCGAAGCTAGAAAAAGAAAGCCAGAAGGCAGAAGAAAAATCAGAAGCACAACCTTGAGCCCCGGGATCTTAGACCGCAGCTTCTTGATGGGGGCGACAGCGAAGCCGGCCGCCGTCTTTGACTTTTTCTTCTAGCTTCTGGCTTTCGACTTCTGACTTCGCCTTTTCTTCTGGCTTCTGGCTTCTGGCTTCTGGCTCTGCCTCGCCCCTCACCCCTCGCCCCTCGCCCCTATCTCCTCCGCACCACCCTCCGGCACTTCGCCTCCGCCCGCGCCTCGATCTGACGCACCCGTTCGCGCGAAAGATTGAGGATCTCGCCGATGTCGCGGAGCGTCATCTCCTCATCCTGGAGGATGCCGTAGCGCAATTTCAGCACGGCGCGCTCGTCGAGCGGCAACGCGTCGACGGCCTGTTGGACGGTGGCATGGCGCAGTAGGTCATCGAGGAAGCTGCGTCGCTCGTCGCTCACCTGCGGAACCACCTCGGCATCCGGAAGCGCCCGATACGTTTCCTCGGCGTCCCGGTAGGGGCTGGTCCATAAAAGCGTCTTCGCCAGCTCGCTCGGGCTGATCGACAGATCATCGCAGACGCGCTTCAGCCCGGACTCGGCGAGCTTCCGGATTTCTTCTTCGGTTCTTCCGATGAAGGTGGCGATCTCGGAGAAGGGCTTCGGGCGGTAATCGGTCAGGCCGTGGCGCAGCGTCAGGACCAGTTGCTCCTTGGGAGTCAGCCCGGACAGCTGCTCGAGCAGCTCGTCGCGGGTCGACTGCTCCTCCATCTCGTCCTCGATCGAGCGAACGGTGGTCTGCTCGATCATCTCGCCAAGCTCGGTGTGCGATTCCGAGTCGAGCTCGGAGGAGAGCGAGAAGTTCTCGTAGCTCGCCTGCAGCAGCGTCTGCACTTCCTTGACGGTCACGCCGAGCTGTTCGGCGAGCTCCTCGGAGGTCGGGATCGTCTGCTGCTCGGTGATGGCGGTGGCGATCGCTTTCTCGAGGCGGTACATCAGGTTCGCCCGCTTCGGCGGCAGGCGGAAGGCGCCCCCCTGCTCGGATAGCGCGTGAAGGATCGACTGCCGGATCCACCAGACCGCGTAGGTAATGAACTTCACGTTTTTGTCGGGATCGAACTTCTTCGCCGCCTGAATCAGCCCGAGGTTTCCCTCGTTGATCAGATCGAGGAAGAGGACGTGCGCGTTGCGGAAGCGCTTGGCGTAGGAGACGACGAAACGGAGGTTCGCCTGCACGAGCCGCTGGAGCGCTTCTTCGTCGTCGTACTGACGAATCAGTTTTCCGAGCTCTCGTTCTTCTTCCGGAGTCAGCCGCTGGATCTTGGCAATGTCCTGCAGGTACTGATTGAGAAGATCGAACGACTGATCACGATGCTCATCGCGCCGAGCCATGATGGTTGCCAGCAGTGTCCTGCCGCCGAGCCACGCGTGTCAAATCGACGGAAGGTTCAATCCGACACACCATGACGGGCTCATTTGCGCGGCACGAGAAAGATCGCTGGAACGGGGGATTCTGCTGGCCTCCGACCAGTGAGAAGACTACTCGCGGCGGCGCTCCAGCGCGGTCCGGTCCCACTTGCCGAGAGACGCCGCAGCGTTCCAGGTCGACCGGCAGAAAGCGAGAACCGCCGCCTCTGGATCGTCAGCCGTGCGGACCGCTTCATAAGGAAGCAGGAACTCGCCGAGCGAGTCGCTCCATCGCGCCCCGGCCGGCTCGACTTCAGCCGTGGAAAAGCCCTCGGGAGCGGGCGCGGCATACGCGTAAAAGGCGGCTTCGGTCATCTCCCCCGAGCCGGGCCACCACCCCACGCTGTAAACCTCGTGCGAATACGATTCCCGGGTGACCAGGTCCGCGTCCGGCCTCTCGGGCGCCCGCCGGCCGGAGAACCTCGTCGACGCCATGTCGAAGGCGCCCCAGAAAAAGTGGACGGGACTCTGCTTTCCGATGAACTCGCCGCGAAAACGGCGGAGGACGCGGTCCACGTGCACGAGGATCTGGTGAACGCGGGAAACGGCCTCGGGGTCGTAGCTGACATGAACCCGATCCTCGTCGAACCTTTCCTTGATGTCGGTCTCCACGGGAAACGTGGTGATCCTCACTTCGATCCCGAGGCGGCCGAGGGCGTCCATCAGCCGCGCGTAAAAGTCGGCCACGGCCATCGGTTCGAGGGGGAATCCCGCAACCATTCCGTCCGAAGTCGTGATCGAGAGGGCATGCTCGAGGAAATCGAACTCGATGCTGAACGTCCGTGCGCCGTCGGGAATGACGGAAGTGGTCAGGCCCCGCGGCGTCACGTAGAGCGCGACGTGCCAGAAGTGATTTTCCGGATCACTGCGGAAGAGGCGGATCTTTCCGACCACCTGCATCCACATGTGCAGCGTGTCACGCGTCGCGCGCCACTCGTCGAGCACGAGCTCCGGCCACGGGGTGTGAGGCATGGAGGGAGTGTACCGCACCGAGGGGGCGACGTAGGGACCGGCTGCGCCGGTCCGGTAGCGCAGCGACGGTGCGGGGGGAGGCGCAGATCACGGAATCCTGCAGGCTTGAGGTCCCTCGGTCGAGCGCGGGTTTCTCGGTCGACAAACATCGGCGTGCGCCCCTTCACACGAATGGCTCGGGTTCACTCCATGGACCGCGACCATTTTGGGTCACCCGCTCCCCACCCTGTCGCTTCGCGACCGGACCGGCGCAGCCGGTCCCTACGACGGCGACTCCGTTCATTTCGTGTTCGGGTCCGATGCCCGGGGCCGTCGCTTCGCGACCGGACCGGCGCAGCCGGTCCCTACGAGCGTCGTGTCAAGTGTCGTGGCGTCGCCTTGACCAGGGCTTGCTCGCGGTTGACGCCGCATCGCTTGTCGAGCATCGACTGGCGGATCGCGGTGATGAGGTCTTCCACGTCGAGGGAGTGGTCCTCGAGGTTCTTCAGGACGTTGAGGATGACTTCGACGCCGGCGAGGTTCACGCCGAGGTCGCGGGTGAGGCGGAGGATCAGCTCGAGCCGCCGGATCTGGTCGGGGCCGTAGAGGCGCGTGTTTCCGCCCGTGCGGGCGGGGTTGAGCAACCCTTCCCGTTCATAGAGCCTGAGCGTCTGCGGATGGATGTTGTACCGCTCCGAGACGATCGAGATCATCACGTATCCGTCGAGTCGTCTTCTCGCCATCGCTCGTCACGTCCTCGCTTCCCGGTTTTCCCGCCACCAGGCGGGAGGAGATGCTGCGGGACGGGAGTCTTCCCGCCCCGCAGCGAAGGTCTTACTTCTTCTCGTCTTCAACCACTTCGGCTTCGATCACGTCGTCGTCGGCGGTCGCGCCGGCGCCGCCCGAAGACTGGCCGCCACCGCTCGTTCCCGCGTCTCCCCCGCCCTGCGCCGAGGCCTGCTGGTACATCACCTCGGCCAGCTTGTGCGAGGCCTTCTGCAGGTTGTCGGTCGCGCTCCGGATCTCGTCGAGCTTGCCCTGCTCCATCGCCTTGCGGGCTTCGGAGATGGCCGACTCGAGATTGGTCACGTCGTCGCCGCCGATCTTGTCGCGGTTCTCGTTGAGCATCTTCTCGACGTTGTAGATCAGCGAGTCGAGCTGGTTGCGCGCCTCGATCTCCTCGCGCCGCGTCTTGTCCTCATCGGCATGCGCTTCCGCATCCCGCACCATCCGCTCGACGTCGTCCTTCGACAGACCCGAGGAGCTGGTGATGGTGATCTTCTGCTCCTTGCCGGTGCCGAGGTCCTTCGCCGAGACGTGCATGATGCCGTTCGCGTCGATGTCGAAAGTGACTTCGATCTGCGGAATGCCGCGGGGAGCCGGCGGGATGCCCTGAAGATGGAACACGCCGAGGAGCTTGTTGTCCCGCGCCATGTCGCGCTCGCCCTGGATGACCTTGATCTCGACCGAGGTCTGGTTGTCCGCCGCGGTCGAGAAGGTCTCCGCCTTCTTGGTCGGGATGGTGGTGTTGCGCTCGATCAGCCTGGTCATCACGCCGCCGAGCGTCTCGATTCCGAGCGAGAGCGGGGTGACGTCGAGAAGCAGCACGTCCTTGACGTCGCCGCCGAGAACGCCGCCCTGAACCGCCGCGCCGATCGCGACGACTTCGTCCGGGTTCACGCCGCGATGCGGCTCCTTGCCGAAGTATTCGGTCACGAGCTTCTGGACCATCGGGATGCGGGTCGATCCACCGACCATCACGACTTCGTCGATCTGGTTCGGCTTGAGGCCCGCGTCGGCGAGCGCCTTCTTCACCGGCTCCATCGTCTTCTGGATGATGTCGCCGACGAGCTGCTCGAACTTCGAGCGGGTCAGCTGCATGTTGAGATGCTTCGGCCCGCTCTGGTCCGCGGTGATGAACGGGAGGTTGATGTCGGTCGAAGCAGTCGACGATAGCTCGATCTTCGCCTTCTCGGCCGCTTCGCGCAGACGCTGGAGGGCCATCTTGTCCTTCGACAGATCGATCCCCTGGTCCTTGCGGAACTCGTCGATGATCCAGTCGATCAGCTTCTGGTCGATGTTGTCGCCGCCCAGATGCGTGTCGCCGTTGGTCGACTTGACCTCGACAACGCCTTCGCCGACTTCGAGAATCGAGATGTCGAACGTTCCGCCGCCGAAGTCATAGACGGCGATGGTCTCGTCCTTCTTCTTGTCGAGCCCATAGGCCAGCGCGGCCGCGGTCGGCTCGTTCACCAGACGCTCGACCTTGAGGCCGGCGATCTCTCCGGCATCCTTGGTGGCCTGCCGCTGGGAGTCGTTGAAGTAGGCCGGCACGGTGATGACCGCACGGTCGACCTTCTCACCGAGGTAGTCCTCGGCCGCCTGCTTGAGCTTCTGAAGGATCATCGCGGAGATCTCGGGAGGAGGAAAATCCCTTCCTTCGATGGCGATGCGAACGTCCCCGTTGGAGGCCTTCTCGACCTTGTAGGGGACCATCTTCATCTCTTCATTGACTTCATTGAACTTGCGCCCCATGAAGCGCTTGATCGAGAAAACAGTATTCTCGGGGTTGGTGACGGCCTGCCGCTTGGCCACCTGGCCGACGAGCCGCTCCCCGTTCCTGGCGAAACCGACGACCGAAGGGGTGATCCGGCTCCCCTCGGCGTTCACAATAACTTTTGGCTCGCCGCCTTCCATCACGGCCACGACCGAGTTGGTCGTTCCGAGGTCGATGCCGATAATCTTGCCCATATGAATGTTCTCCTTATTCCAGATCGGCCATTTCAGCCAGTTCTTGAGTGTATCGCAATCAGATTAAACGAACACCTAAACTTGAGTCTACCGTTGTGAATTCCCGTGCAACTTCTCCTCCGATCCGATCCGAAATCGGCCGAATCGGCGAATTTTCCCGAGGGGAAGGCGTTTATATCGGTAACCTGCAGGAATTAAAGGCAGAAGGCAGAGGGCAGAAGGCAGAAGTAAGGGCAACACCAAGACCGCGTAAAGCCGTTGTTTTCTAAAGGAGTTTTCGACCGATGATGAACCCGCAGATTCCTCCGACCTCCAGTTGGGCGACCACCTCGGCGATCGACACCACCGCCCGGGTCCAGGCCTTCGTCCGCGCCGTCTACGGCTGGATGTTCGCCGGCCTCGGCCTCACCGCAGCCGCCGCGGCGTGGGTCTACTTCTCCCCCGCCATGCAGCAGATCATCCTCGGGACACCCGGAGTGATGATTGGCCTCATCGTGGCCGAGCTTGGGCTGGTCTTCTGGCTCTCTTTCCGGGTCAACAAGATGAGCCCCCAGGCGGCAGCCTCCGCCTTCATGGTCTTTTCCCTGCTGAACGGGCTGACGCTCAGCGTCGTCCTCTTCGCGTACACCGCTTCCTCCATCTTTCAGGCGTTCGTGGTCGCGGGCGGGATGTTCGGCGCCATGGCGATCTACGGCCTGGTGACCAAGCGGGACCTCACCTCATGGGGATCGTTCTTCTTCATGGGGCTGATCGGAATCATCCTCGCCTCGGTCGTGAACATGTTCTGGCGGAACTCGGTCCTCGACATGGTGATCCCGTTCATCGGCGTCTTCGTCTTCGTCGGTCTGACCGCGTACGACAACCAGAAGATCAAGCGATACGCGCTGATGGCCGAGGGGGATCGAGTGACCAATCTGGCGGTCATCGGCGCCCTGGCGCTCTACCTCGACTTCATCAACCTCTTCCTGATGGTGCTGAGGCTGATGGGGGGTCGGAGAGACTAGGGGCCAGGGGCCAGGGGCGAGGGGCCAGGGGCCAGGGGCCAGGGGCCAGGGGCCAGGGGCCAGGGGCCAGGGGCCAGGGGCCAGGGGCCAGGAAAGGCTACCTCGTTTCAATCAAAACAAAAGGCCGGGAAGGTTCCCGGCCTTTTATTTTTTCGAGGGAGACGAAAGCGGTTCTCTCGTCCCCTCGCACTGGTTCTGAATCCAAAGCCTGGTCCCTGGTCCCTGGCCCCTGGCCCCTGGCCCCTTGGTTTACTAGAACCGCTTCTCTACCGCGCTCCAGTCGATGTTCGAGATGAAGGACTCGATGTACTTCCCCTTCTCGGCGGGCTTGTAGTCGCGGAAGAAGGCATGCTCCCAGACGTCCATGATCAGGAGCAGCTTGTAGCCGGCGATGTTGTTGACCTGGTGCTCGTTGAGCCAGACGTTGACGGGCTGGTCGAGGTTCGGGTCGAGGTAGCAGGCGGCCCAGCCGATCCCGCGCATCATGCCAACGGCGGTGAAGTCGGCCTTCCAGGTCTCGTAGCTGCCGAAGACGCCCTCGACCGACTGGCGGAACTTCGATCCCTTCTCCGGATCGCTGCTCCCGCCTTTCTTCATGTTCTCGAAGTAGTACTCGTGGAGCACCATGCCGTTGTACTCGAATCCGAGCCGCCGCTTGAGCTCGGAGAACTCGACCATCTTCGCGGCGTCGACGCTTCCCCCCTTGGAGATGTCGAACAGCTTTTCATTCAGCTTGTTCGTGTTGGTGACGTATCCCTCGTAGAGCTTGAAATGGATCTCGAGCGTTTCGTCCGAGATTCCATTGAGGCCGCTGAGATCGAACTGGCGTGGCTGGTAGGTTTTGAAGGCCATTCTCGTACTCCTGTCTTTTACGTGGTGTCGAGCCTCCGGCCGGCGTGGGCGAAGAGACGCGGGATTCGGAACTGCGAATGCGAGTTCCGTGCGACGACTTCAGACTACGACCAGTCGTTTGAGCTCGAGCGCATTGTATGCGGCATGAGCCTCCTGGTCATTATCGAAGTAAAAATAGATCCCTTTCAGCGTGCGCGACTGCTTTTCGATCCACCGGGCCCATTCCGCCAGCTGCTTCGCTGAATAGCTCCCCTCATACTTCCGCGCCGTCGGCCCGTGGAGCCGGACGTAGGCGAAGTCCGTGGTGATCTCCAGCGGCGAACGGAATCCCGCAAAATCATAGATGCAGAAGGCCATCCGGTGCTTTCTGAGAATGTCGAGGATCTCAGGGACGATCCAGCTCGGGTCGCGGAGCTCGAATGCGTAGCGCCTCCTCCGCGGCAGAGCCCGGCAGAAGGCGTCGAGCCGTTCGGCGTTCGCGCGCCAACGCGGCGGCAACTGGAAGATGATCGGCCCGAGCTTTCGGCCCAGCAGGACCGGACCTTCGAAAAACCGCTCGATCGCCGGCTCCGGATCCTTCAGCTTCTTCATGTGGGTGATGAACCGGCTCCCCTTGAGCGCGAAGAGAAAGCCCGGCGGGGTCGAACGCTTCCAGCTCTCGAAGGCCGTGGTGGGAGGGAGATGGTAGAAGGTGTTGTTGATCTCCACCGTGTCGAAGTCGCCCCGATAGATCTCGAACATCTGCGCCGGCGAGCATTTCTCGGGGTAGTAGCGACCCTTCCAGTAGGGGTAATGCCACCCCGAGGTTCCGATCCGGATGTCGCAAGCCATCGCCGCGAAGACGACCGCAATGGTCGTGCCTCGAGCGGCAGAGGATCCGTTCCTCTGCCTCGAGCCACGCCAGGTGAGTGGCAGAGGATCCTTTCCTCTGCCTCGAGCCACGCAGGTGAGTGGCAGAGGATCCGTTCCTCTGCCTCGAGCCACGCCAGGTGAACCGCCCCACGGTTTCGGTCCTCGAGGCATGGTTCCGTTACCCCAGCCGATCCGGCTTCGAAGCGACGGG
>Ga0209347_1004422_pt1 | contig 14628 bp, 9 predicted proteins | sample AutmiccommuBRH23_FD_187382 | JGI IMG/M metagenome (GOLD analysis project Ga0209347, IMG submission 187382) | Deep subsurface microbial communities from Mt. Terri, Switzerland - Autotrophic microbial communities BRH/23 (SPAdes) (version 2) | ecosystem: Environmental > Aquatic > Deep subsurface >... | reverse complement strand
GGCATGCTGTGGTTTACGGGGACTCGTCGCTTTGATACACTGGAGCGCAGCCGGAGCCCGCGAAGATCGAGGCTGTGGTTTACGGGGACTCGTCGCTTTGATACACTATTTCCCGGCGGTCTGCGCGATGGTCTACAGCTGTGGTTTACGGGGACTCGTCGCTTTGATACACTAATGGCCGAGATGGTCCAGGGCTTGCCCCGGCTGTGGTTTACGGGGACTCGTCGCTTTGATACACTAGCCGGCGTGTCTGGGTCCTCATCATCGCCAGCTGTGGTTTACGGGGACTCGTCGCTTTGATACACTAGCGGCGAATCCATTGCGTAAGGGAACTTGCTGTGGTTTACGGGGACTCGTCGCTTTGATACACTCTTTCGTCCAGGGCGGCAGCACGCGGTACAGCTGTGGTTTACGGGGACTCGTCGCTTTGATACACTATCGCCGTGTGCCTTCGCATCAGGCGGGCGCTGTGGTTTACGGGGACTCGTCGCTTTGATACACTGCCGCTCGCGTCATGGACCCGCCGACGATCGCTGTGGTTTACGGGGACTCGTCGCTTTGATACACTGTCGGAAGTGGGGTCGATACTGCGGGTCGAGCTGTGGTTTACGGGGACTCGTCGCTTTGATACACTCCCGTGCCCCGCCGCCCGGTTGTCTCTTTCGCTGTGGTTTACGGGGACTCGTCGCTTTGATACACTCTTGACAAGGCCGGGGAGAGAGTGTACACTGCTGTGGTTTACGGGGACTCGTCGCTTTGATACACTAGCGTGCGCACTCGTGGTGACACACGCAGGGCTGTGGTTTACGGGGACTCGTCGCTTTGATACACTATCCTCAGCTCTCGTACACCCCGAAACAGAGCTGTGGTTTACGGGGACTCGTCGCTTTGATACACTCCCCGCCGCGTGAACGCCACGACGCCCGTGCGCTGTGGTTTACGGGGACTCGTCGCTTTGATACACTAATGATCCCGACGTACCCCGGACTGGTCACGCTGTGGTTTACGGGGACTCGTCGCTTTGATACACTCGTCTCGTTGTTGTCGAGCAGCTCGTACTCGCTGTGGTTTACGGGGACTCGTCGCTTTGATACACTCGTGCCCGACGCAGGCGTCTCACGACTACGGCTGTGGTTTACGGGGACTCGTCGCTTTGATACACTATTCGCTCCGTAAGCCGTGCCGGACAATGGGTTTAGGACAGGAACGCCGTCAGAAAAGCAGCAGTTGATCAGGCGGTTTCTCGGTGGATGCTTCGGTTTTTCCGAAGAAAACCTGCATCTTGCCGAACTGATGGTCGGTGATTCCCAGCAGGCGGACCTGCCCGTTGGGCGGCAGAAGTCCCTGGATGCGCTTGCTTTTGGCACAGGAGGCCTCCTCCCCGCGGAAGTAGTGCGCGTAGATGGAGAACTGCAGTTGCGAGAACCCGGACTTGATGAGTTGTCTGCGGAACTGAGCATAGTACCTGCGATCCTGTCTCGTCTTGACCGGAAGATCGAACATCACGAAAAGCCACATTCCTCGATACCCCGAAAGCGCCTTCTGATCGGCCATCGTAACCTCCTACTGCATAGCTGATCGGTCAAAGTCTTCGCGGGGCTTCCCTTCCCACCTCACGATAGATGCGTATCATAATCCCAGGAATCGGGCAATTGGAGCTTGGCCGCCTCGCCGCGAATCACATGCACGAGGGAGGAGGCCACCCTGGACGTGATATCGAAGAGCGTACGCGATTCACTTTGTCGATACTCATACGCGCTGCTCAGGGCGGAGAGCAAGCGGCGTTTGCCGTCCTGGGTCAGTTCGTCATCGGTCTGCGCTTTCTGCTGGAGGGTCCATACGGCGGAATCCACAATCGGGCGGAATGGTTCCATCAGGTCGTCCGCGAGAGCGAAGGAATCATATCGGTTGTGATGGTGCAACGACAGCGACGGATGAAGACCGGCCGCACAGATGCTCCGGGCGACGATCCCCCGCAAGATCGCGTAGCCGTAGTTCAAATGGCTGTTGACAGAAGTTTCATCGCCGTTGCGGCGAAATCCCTTCCCAAAGAGCAAAGACCAATACTGTCTGGCTGCTCTGGCCTCGACGTTGGTCGGATCGCCGCTTCGCACCTTCTTTTCCAGAATCGAGAATCCACGGGCCGAGCCCGTGACGCATTGGAGCAAAGTCCCCTGCGCACGCACCTTCGCTTGGATGATCTGCTTCCACAGCCTCTTCTTGAGCGGCAGGGGCATCGTGGACTGGAGGGCGAACACTTCGCACTGAGCATGGTGGGTCTGCAGGGGCAGAAGCATGCCGGCGGGCAAATGCTTCTGGTCGCAAACGATGAACACGGCTCCGACGTGGGCCAATTCCGAGAGTACCGCGTGTGTGAAGAGAACGCAACCATGAGAGACACTCACCGCCGCGATCTCGTCCAGAGGGATCGCGATGTCCTGACAATCCTGGCGATGAATGACGAGGCGCGCCGTCTGGATGGAGAGCCTTGCGGGCGACGAAATGTCGATTATGCGATCACTCATGGCACGGCACCGGTTGTATCGTACCATCGGGAAGGACGTTGACTTTCGACGGGCACAGGGCCATCAGTCGCGATAGTGAGCATATTCGATACCATTGCTTTGACTTCTTGATCTCGTCCTTCTTCCTCGCGTCTGTCAGCGCTGCACCGGCAATTTCGATAGCCCCTTGATGGGACTTGCTGACACTCCGGACGTGGAGCAACTCAGGCAGGTCCCCTGGAGCGGCGAATCGCAAGGTATCGCCGGGAGAGATAACCAGGAGCAGCCTCTTGTCGGGTCCATGATCCTCTCGGATCACGGGGCGGGCCTGTCGGACGCGTTGCATCCCCTCGTAGGTCGAGACCACCTCCCCATCCCACGCTTCTATGCTCCCATTCGGGCCGAGAATGCCCAGGATCTCGATATGATGATTGGAGTCGGTAACCGCATACTTGGGGCGCAACTTCCCAATGGGCTTGGCATGTTCATCGACAGCGATCCGGACGCTGTGAATCGGCGTCGCCCGACCCGCCCGACTGACCAGCATGGGGTGCTTGGCCGGGTCCACAAACAGTTTCATTGGGTCAGCAGCCCCAGGTTCCTGCAGTCGCGCCTCGACCGCCGCCCTGACGCGAGGATCGACGATTCGCTTGACCTCCGTCGCCTTCAGCTTACCCAAGGTCCGGCGGACATGGAATGCGGATGAGTTGCCGCGCTGAACGAGAGCGTAATTGCCTTCCTTGTGCAGGGCCGCGTTGACCCTGTGATCGACGCGGTGCGAGACAACGATTCCGGCGAGTGTCTTTTCCAGATCCGTGTGGAGTGTCTCCCACGGCAGAGAGATCTGGCGGAAGCGGGCGCGGTAGCGTTTGCGTTCATACCAAGGCAAAGCCTGGTCGGCAAGCTGCTGGATCAATCCTTGCGTCGTCAGAGCAATCGCGAAGGCATCGACGGCATGATGCCGGTGGTCTGTTCGTTCCTTGGTCCCGCCGTCCCCAAGGAGGCTGTTCAAATCCCACATGTTCCGCACGATGGCGGTGACTTGCCCGGTGACTGCGAACACGCGCTGCCGGCCTGAGGCGTCCCAGAACCCGCCGTAAAGCAGCCCCAGATAGGCTCTGGCGAGTTTTGAAGCATACCGCGTGTCATTCAACTGACGCGCGACGAAATCGCCGTTCTCCTGTTCCCATTCCTCCGGGGTCATTTTGAAGCGGCGCAGTTTCTCGTCCCGGCACGGCCCGTGGAACCGAGAGACCGCTCCGACGATGCCGTCCCACTGCTCTGTCCCATGATACGCCTCGTAAGGCAGGCGATTCTGCTTGCGGTTACGGTTCTCCTCGTGGTAGCAGAGCGTCTTGTTCAGAAAGGAATCGTCCAGGCTGCGGGAAAATGGAATGATGTGCTCGATGTCGAACTGAGACGCCTTGCCGACGAGTGCATTCATTGAAATGGGTCGCCCGGTGTAGGGGCAGATCCAGTTGCATTCCTTCGCCAGTTGTACTTTGAGGATGTCGTCACCGGACGGTTCCATGCCAGTCTCTTGACGAACTTGCTCGGCGGCGCTTTCCCGGCGTCTTTCATTCTCACGCATCGTCTTGATGCGTCTCTGACGCTCCCGCTGGCCCTGCTTCATCTCCCGAGCCAGCTCGATCCGAATCACGTCGGGCTTGCCATGTTTGCGGATGACCGCGTTGACCACCTTCCGCAGTTCCGTCAACGAACGCAGCACGACGGGATTCCGCGTGTCGAAATGTTCGAGCACAGGGGGCAGTAAGTCGAGAGTCTCGCGTGTGGAGAGTTCCTTGCCATAGAGTTGTTCGCGCGCCGTCGCATAGGGAACCCGTTTCTCCAACAGGGGGAGCATCTTGCAGATTGCCCGGCGCGACACGTTGCAGTATCCGGGCTCCAATTCGACTCTGGCGAATAGCTCAGCCGTCGCAGGATCCAATCCCCAGACTTTCGTCGCCCGGCTCATCAACGGGACCTCCTGACGGAACTGACGCAAATCCTCTATCATTCCCTCCTGTTTCTCTGGGGCATAGGAGTACCATGGCTCGCCGATGACTTTGGCGATCTTCTCGTTCACTCGATTGCCAATGAAGCGTTTTTCGCCACCGGCTTCCAGGTTGAACGCTACCAATTTCGGCTTGAGACCAAGGAGCTTCTTCGCCCTCGCGAAAGAGAGGTCCCCTTCTTCCAGAGCCGCGACGAGTTTCTCGTGCTCGGCGGTGCTGAAATCGCGGATTTCGCCCGTGTCGCGGAAGATCATCTTGCAGTTGTTGAGAACCTGAAGATAGCGGAAGCGTTGCGCCTCGGGTTGACTCCACGCGGCGCGCCGACAGGTGGTCTCCAGTTCACATTTCCCGATGAAAGATTTCTTCGATTTGAGCGGCCTCTGGTGGAAGATGGCGGCCATCAGGCGTCGGCGGTTCTCCAGGGTGAAGATTTCGGGGTAGTGCGCCGCCTGGGCATCGCAGATCTTCTGGAACTCGTTGACGTACATGTCGCGATGGGTCCACCGCTGACGGAGCCGGCGCACGTGGGGATTCAGAGAGGCAAGGTATTCTCCGAGCGTCTTGGTCCCGGCCTCTTCGATGGCCTTCTGAAGTTCGGAGATGGCGGCCAGTACCTGCCCGTCCTCCTCATCCGCCTTCCTGGGAGTCTTCCTGTTAGAAAGGAATCCACGTCGCCCTGAGAGATGGTAAAGAGCCCGCCCGATTTCAGCGGGTTCGAGCCTTCGGTAGAGGGCCTCTTTGCGAAGCCAGTACGGCAGAAGATTCTCGATATGAATTCCTTCACCTGTGTCCCATCGGCTGGAACACGCGGCGAGAATCTGCCGATCCAGGGAAGGAATGACCTCATCGGCTTTGCCCGGGGGGAGCAAGCCCATACGCTGCAATTGATGAATCACCTTCGCCTTCCGACGGCGGCGGCGATCGATCTGGCGTCTCGTCGCTTTCTTGGCACGTCGAATGGCGGCGCGGGTTTCGCCCTGTCCTGCTTCGATGTTTCCCTCCATACCGGCCTCGAAGATGCGAACCCCACAATCCACGAGTCCGACGGGTCTTCCCTCAATGACCCGGACTATGGACCATCCGAGTGAGTTGCTCCCAAGGTCAATGCCCAGCGCCAGATCGCCATTCACTTCGGAGACTGCCATTATCTTCTTCCCTCTCAATTGCAGCAGCAAGAAACTCTTGACTTCCACCAACCCATTATATACAATCGTGACAGTGTATCAAAGCGACGAGTCGCCTTTTCCACAGTAAAGGCAATTCTGTCTGCCAGGCTCCATCTGAAAAGATGTCCTGTGACCGCTCCTGAGCGGTCTTTTTTTTTGCGCCGGTGCCCTATGCGAATAAGCTTAGAGGCTCTCAGGAGTCTGCCCGGCAGCCCTCATACCCTACGGGGCTATGATGAGGTATCCCCTGCCCCTGTCAAGCCAGAGAGCCCGCCGTATACCCGGAGAAGCATGGGGCAACCCCGCCGGAAAGGCCGGAAGCAGAAAATCAAGGAAATCAAAACACCCGGAAATCCTCACTTGGCGTAGGGCGGATTCCCAGGGGATTCCATCCCCGGTACGGTCGGACCCTCATATCTCTCCGGACCCGCCGCCGAACCGCCCATACCCACGCCTGTGGGGAAAAGTCCACGCCCAGCACTATCGCTATCGTGGTGTCCGATTCATCCCTCACAGCCAATGCCGCACGAGGTACGCGCTGTACTGCCTGGCCTTCTCCCGCCAGGGGCGGCGCCTGTGCGTCTCCAGCACGACCTCCCGACAGCGGGCGATGTCGGCGAGCGTCTGGTCCCGCAGATGTCTCGCCAAGGCGGAGTCGGCCACGACCGCCACGCTTTCCAGTTGGTGCAGCAACGCGCGGTGATCGAAGTTGTAGCTGCCCACAATCGACCAGGCGTCGTCAATTACCGCCGTCTTGGCATGCATGACGCTGACCGGCCATTCGAACAGTCGCACCCCGCCGGCCAACAGGTGCTCGTAGAGCCATCGCATCGCACACGTCGTGATCGGCACGTCGCTTTCCGCACCGACCACCACGCCGACGAACACCCCGCGGCGGACGGCCTTAATCAGTGCTCGGCGGACCGGCGTGCTGGGAATGAAATACGCATTTTCGATCAGCACATACCGCTGCGCGCCGCTGATGGCCCGCAGGTACGCGCGGAAAATCCGCCGGCGATGGCGCAGCAGTTCGTTGCCGACGATGCCCACGGCAATCTCCCCGGTCGGGCCGGAAGGTACGACAGGACGACCTCTCCGATACGACAGGGTGGTCATCCGCCGACGAATGCCGGACCCGATCCGGGTCCTGCGCGTCAGGGTCTTGCTGTACGGGGTGGCCCATCGCCAGGCGTATTCGAACAGTCCGAGCATCTCGCCGGCGACAGCCGGGCCATCCAGCCGGATGTGTGTGTCGCGCCAGGCAGGGTCGCCATGGGAACCGGTCAGGTACTCATCCCCGATGTTCAGCCCCCCGGTGAACGATACTGCATCGTCCACGATGAGCATCTTGCGATGATCGCGCTTGTTCAAAGCCCCCACCGGGCGGCGCCACACCAGCGGGTGGTAGGCGGATACCGCCACACCGACTTCCACGAGCTCGCGGACAAACCGCGCCGGCAAGGCCAGCGAACCCAGCCAGTCGTAGAGCAGGCGCACCCGGACGCCTCGCAACGACGCGCGTACGAGCGCCTGCTGGAACGTTCGCCCCGCGCTGTCGTCCCGCAGCGTGTAGGTTTCCAGCTCGACGTGATCGGTCGCACCGTCGATCGCGGCGAGCATCTCCGGATACGCCTCGGCCGCATTGACCAACAACCGAACCGAGTGCGCCGACACAAACCGTATGTCCCCGCGCCCATAGCGAAGCCGAAGCCGATGACTGGATGGCGGCTTCGCTGGCACCACAGACGGGAGGACGAGTTCGCGAATCTCCCGCGTCCATTCGGCTGTGCTGTTTTGTTCCTGGTCTGCGTCTGCGGAAGTCTCCATAGGGCCGTCATCCTATCACAGAACCCTCGATAGCCAGAATCGGTATATTCCTGCCTTTCTCACAGGACGAGAGCATGTTCTGTAAGAGAGGAAACCCGTGCTCAGCTTTCCCGCCTGTAACCATGGTAGCCGACAGGTTGCGGCTGAGCATTGCATGTCCGTTCCGGCCGAACACATCGCCCGAGCCATCGTCGGGGATAGCAGCCTGATAGGGAGACAAGAACCGGCACAGAATCCGGCACAGCAGGTGCAGGCAGAGCTTTGCAGGACATCGCAAGAGCAAGGGGGAGGGGAGGGTGAAACCGCATTTTTCGGCCAAAAACAAGAGGGTGCGATACCTTGCGAACACAAAGTATCGCACCCTATACCCCCAAGGGGAGTCGAACCCCTGTCTCCAGGATGAGAACCTGATATCCTAGGCCACTAGACGATGGGGGCACCAATCGTATCCATCGCGAGGCATCGCACGCCGACGGCCGCAGCACCACTGCAAGCCTCAAACACGCCCAACACCGCACAGGACACGCGTCAATAGCGGCGGGTGGATTCGAACCACCGACCCTGGGCTTATGAATCCCATGCTCTAACCAACTGAGCTACACCGCCGATACGGGCTAAGTCGGGGTATTGTAATGCCTTCTCCCGCGGTGTGTCAACACGAATTCTCGCCTTTGTCTGGAGAATCAACCTGCGCCGCGATCCGCCTGGGATGACCGGGATGTGTGAATGGGCGCCGTGCGCGGGCCGGGATTCGAACGCCGTGGTTGTGGCTCGCTGGGCCCTCCTCCACAAGCCGTCGGCCTCTCAGTCGTCAGCTCGAATGGGCGTGCATCATCTCCTCCTGCTCCCGGGCGACCTCCTCGGCCTCCTCCGTCCGCTCGGCATACCGGTCCGGCGTAACCTGCCGCCCGCAGCAGCTCACATACGCATGCGTCAGCTCGGCCCCGAAGAGCACCACAATCGCCGAATAGAACATCCACACCAGCAGCACCGCCAGCGATCCGGCCGCCCCGAACGCCGACCCCGTCCCCGCCCGGGCCAGGTACTGGCTGATCCCATATTGGCCCGCCAGAAACAGCACGCCCGTAATCACCCCGCCCATCAACGCACTGCCCCAGCTCAGCTCCACGTCTGGCAGCACCTTGAACATCACCATGAACGCCAGCGAAAATACCGCCGCCGACACCACCAGGTTGACGACCTGCCAAACCGCCCCGTCCTGTGCAAAGACCATCGAGATCGCCGAAGTCACCACCACCGACGCAACCAGCACCGCCGCGATCCCCAGAATCATCAGCAGCGACAGAAACCGCGTCCACAGCCACGTGAAGATGAACCCCTTCTGCTTCTTGAGCCGAACCTTGAAAATCCGGTTCAGCGAGCACTGCAGGTGCGAAAACGCCCCCGTCGCCGCAATCAGTGTGCCGATCAGTCCGATAATCGCGGCTGTCGAGGCCAGCCCCGCTTGCCCCTCCACCTGCTGAATGATCGTGCCCAGCATCTCGCTCGCCTGCGGCCCGACCGTGCTCTGTGCCCGCTCGACGATCCGCTGCTGCGTACCGGGCCCCAGCCACCCGGTGATCGTCAGCAGCAGCACCAGCATCGGCGCCAGCGACAGCATGGAGAAAAACGCCAACGCCGCCGACAGGATCATCACGTTATCCCGCCCGAAGTTCCGAAATGCCGTCCTGACCGTAACCCACGCAACTCTACTGCTCATGGCCAACCTCCGTCGAAACCGCCCCGTATCCCCGCCGCCACTATCCTCGTACGCTCGCCCCAAGGCGAACGGAACGCTGTAATGATGGAATGATGGAATACTGGAACAATGGGTGAAGGAAACCTCTTTCCCACCATTCCACCATTCCAGTATTCCATCATTCCAGTTCCTCGCCCTCCTCCGGCCGCAAGACTACTTACGCCTTCGGCCGCGGAAAGTAGCTGAGCGAATTCCCAACCTCAGCCGGGGATTCTCCCTGCCCGCACCCGCCCGGGCAGACAGGGAATGCCCGAATGCTGGAATCCTGGAATGGCGGGGATCATCCGGGTGGTCGCCGAAACGTCCGGCCGTCGTAGGGGCAGGCCCCCGTGCCTGCCCTGGTCTTGCCCGCCACAGAGGCCGAACAGGCCCTCGATTCCCACAAGGCACAGCCGTACCGGGCGACAGCGGTAGGGTGGACTCCGTCCACCGTCTTTCCGGATCAACGCAACCACGAAGTTCGCGAAGAGCAAGAGCCCGAAGGAAACGGAACCGCCGATGAACGCCGATAGACGCAGATAAACCCTTTTCTCAGAGAGAGTTGCGCGAATTGTCTCTGGAAAAAGCACCTGATGCCTTCAATTCCCCAGGAGACAGTCGTCTCATGTCGGAAATAGGGCGTTGAACAATGTCTTTCCTCTTGACACCGTGTTCTCAAACCGCCAAGATGTAGATTATGAGCGGGCCGTGCAAAGACGACATTCTGTTTGCGATTTCGAACGCGGCATCATTCGATGACCTTGGTCGCGCAATTGTCGATGCAAGTGTCAGAGCCTTTGACGCCGAAGTGTCTACGATTTGGCGCCGGTATGTGGATGATGCTGGTGTGGTACGTCTCGGCCTCTTGGCTGCCTCGGCAAAGGCACCTCAAACTCTTGCGCAAGAAGTAACCTATGTCATACATGAAGAGGACCGAGATGGCCGAAATGCCGATGGCGTAACAGGATATGTGGCCCAGACTCGTCGGGAGGTACATGTTTCGTCATTCTTGGAATTGAAGGAGAAGTACGGATTCTGTTGGAAGGGGAAGATCGACAAGAATCAATGGGAGAATAATCCGGAGACGTACTTCCGCTCCCTTCTCGTATTGCCCCTCTGTCTTGGCGACCGACTTGTTGGTGTCTGGAAATTGGAGAACAAGAAGGGGTCAACACAAGGGTTTACCGAATCGGATCGTGAGGCTATGCGTCAGTTGGCGTCTGAGATCGCCTTGGCCGTTCATTCCTTTGGCCTTCTCGAAGAGCGGGAGAAACTGCTTATCGAGATGCCGGCAAAGATGGTAGCGGCACTGCTTGGTCCCTTTGATCCCAAGCGACTCACAACAGAGATCCTCAAGGCAGTTGCAGATAGCATGCAAGCTGAGATATGTTCCCTCTGGCGGGTCGATCCTGGAGAGAAGGAGTTGCGTCTTGCCGATGGCCTCGGTTTTTCCACTGAGGCGCGTGTTCAACAGACGTATTATCTTGCTGAGCCGACGGTTCGTGATGAGGATATTGACGGCATCACTGCCTGGGTGGCGATTCGAAAGAAGCCGTTCTGGGCCAATTCGTGGGAAGAACTTCAGGCTCACCCCTCATGGAGAGGAAAATGGGATAGACAGATGTGGCACGACCGACACAAGGGTTTTCGGTGCCTCTATGCTGTCCCTCTCCTGCGTCAAAACTCAGTGATTGGTGTTCTCAAGGTCGAGAACCGCAGAGGAGCCATGTTCTTCACCGATTCCGACCGTGCGCTGTGTGGGATTCTTGCAAACCTGATCGTGCTACTGGATCTTGGGCAACAGATAAGAGCTGCTTTGCTTTCTGATCTTGTGCATCTGATACGATCGCCCATCGGGCAGGTTTCAATGAATCTAGATGGCCTGGAGCGAGAGATCAGAAAGACCCAGAAAGGTGGCACGTTCCATGTGGACCGGGCGGAAACGTACTTGGACTTCATCAAGAAAGCCCTGCTGACGATCAACATGAATAGTCGGACCCTCATGGCGTTTGTTCAGAAGACAGAGCGGATGGCGCCTCCGGAGGATCGGCGTCCCGTTCTGCTGAGGGCAATTGTGGAGGAATGCTGTAAGGAGATTGAGCCTCTCCTGTTTAGCAGGATCAGCATTCAAAAACACTATGCAGTGAGTGCACAGAACACACAAGTCGAGTTGGACACCATCGACCGGACAAGTGTGCAGATCGCGATTGACAACATCCTCTACAACGCAGTCAAGTACTCTAAAGATGGAGGTATTGTTGAGGTACTCCTGGAAGAAGCTGACCAGCAAGCTATTCTCACCATCCAGGACCATGGTTCGGGGATTGCCCCAGAGGATCTGCCTCGCATCTGGGAACCAGGGTTCAGCCGACGGGCTCCTGGCCACCCTCAAGGCACGGGCATGGGCTTGAGCACTGTTCAGCGGATTCTGGACCATCTTGGCTGGAAACCCCTGGTGGAGAGTCGGCTTGGTGAAGGAACGGTCTTCCATATTACTATCCCGTTATAGAGGAAACCGTTATGACTGCCCAGGTTGTACTTATCGTTGATGATGACCACGGTTATCGCTTTCCTATCGCGAATCTCTTTTCAGATCAAGGTTTCTCTGTACTCCAAGCTGATAATGTGGAGAGTATGCGAGAACTATCTTCGAAGGCTGGTGTCTGGATAGTCGATGTTCGGTTGCCCACGGAGAAGATGGAGGGTATCGAGGCCGTGCGTCAGTTGTGGAATGACCAACAGAGGCCAAAAGTGTTCTTCATCTCGGTTATGCCTGAGGGAACGGCACAACTACAATTGCGGATACTCCAGGATAAGTCGATTCCCTATAGATGGCTGGAGAAGCCCTTCGAGCTTGAAGTGCTTCTCACGGAAGTGAACGACAGTCTTGCCAGAGGTTAGCGATGCCGAGCTCCGGCCATTGGATTCTCACAGATTCACTCTTCTTTGTCAACAACTTGTTCTTGTATGGCAAGAATGATGAGCCCTTGGGCTTTTTGCTTCGACGCATATACAGTGGCGTCGTGGGGAAGATGATGTCTTACGCCGAGTGTACTCATGGTATACATTTTTTTGCCAACACCATGAGCGATGACAACGGTCATATTCAAGGACTGGAATTCGACCACCTATACTTGGATGTATCGACCAGTGAATACCTCGGCAAAGCCCTCTATGAACGACAGCCCACGACGAGCAGCGGATGCGTGACTGATCACGGACTCCCGTGTTACGTGCGAAGGTCCGTCACAAACCACTTTGAGGCTCGAGGCATACATACAGATCTCTTCAATCGGCTTACGAGTTGCCCCGTCTGTTTTTCCACCTTACAGAAAAGGAGCGAATGGCAACCGCTGTTCGACTTCTTAAATGACAATTCCCAGGGTGATCACCCTGATGGTCAGAGTGTGGTCGACTGTCAGGGAGATAACGTCTTAGTAATTCCGTTAGCCACACCCTCGACTAAGTTGCCTGCCGGCAGCCTCGGCACCATCCTCTTATGGGGTGACCGCCGAATTGGCACCAAGACAAGTCTGCTCTCACGCGGCGAGCGACTCATAGCACCAACCAAGGTCATAAGCGTGTTCCTCCAGCGGCTATTCGAATCGCACCATAGGATGACGTGTGATACTTATCTTCCCAGTTTTCGCAGGGCGGAGGAGAAGAGCATCGCCATCATGTTTGCCGATATCAGGGATTTCACGCCTACTACTGAGATTTGCCGCAACCACGGACTTGGCGACACATGGAAGCAATTCATGCTCGATTATTGTAGTGAGATGTGCGAGATCATTCGACGCGAGGGCGGGCGGGTCCACGCACTGGCGGGGGATGGAATCGAGGCGCTTTTTGGAGAGTACACCAGTGACTCGCGGAAAGTTGTTCGAGACGCTGTGATCGCTGCGCGGAAAATGTGCCAGGCTTTTCAGGGACTCCGGGGGGCTTTTTTTGCCAAGCCCGAGGTTGCCAAGTTTAGAAACGAGGAGAGTCTGGCAATGGACATTCGGTTGGGCATTGGGATTGACTTTGGCTTGGTTGTTTTTGACTACTTCGGGGCTCCCGGCTCACGTGTGTACAGCCCGCTGGGCGATCATGTCAATACTGCGCAGAGACTTGAGTCTGAGGCTTCACACTATGACGATCTACTCCATCGACGCCGAGCACCAATTCTCTTGAGTCGACCGGCCTGGCTGAAGGATCCTCAGGGACCGGATTCCCCAATTGCTGTCCATCCGAAGGGAAAGTTGTGCTTGGATGCCTACGAGATCATACCTTGACACTACTTGATGTCGCCACCTGCAGAGGTGCGTCGCGTGATCGGGTGCGTCATCGCCGTGTTGTCCCTGTCTGGGAGTATGTTGACCTATCATGAGATTGAGAGACACACAGTGGCGAAGAGCGCAACCAACCCTGACGCGATTCCAAGAAAGACGATCTGAGCCCGGAACCAGCGTACAGCAGAGCTGCAATTGGCAACCTTCTGTCCTATGATGTTACCGACATTCTGAATTTGATCTTCGTATTCTTTTCTGATATCGGCAATGGTCATATCTCGCCTCAATACCTCTTGGTATTGCTGCAGGGCTTTGCACCGCTCGCGCTCCTGGGTTCTGCCAAATGGTAGAAAGGGGAATAGTACCGTAGCCCCTATATCGGTGTATTCCTTCTCCCTCCGCCTCGGAATCAAAGCTCGCATTGAGGACCAGACGCTTCTAGCACCCAGAATGATGCTGATGGCAGCAGTCAGGGCAAACAGGGCCAGGATCACACAGGGTGCGTTAGTGCCGGAGATTGATTGTCGAGCACCCCAGGTGTCATCCTTCAGCCAATCAAAGACGACTCCGGCAACGGCGGCAATGGCTGCAATCGCGAAAGTCGCTAAGCCAGTCAAAACACTCACCTTGGTGTCTACTGCTCGAATCACTTCCTGACCATTCTTGTATCCTTCCTTAAGATGTTCCCAAGTCGCTTTCCATTCTTCTGATTCCATTTTGGCTTTCGGCTGTGCGATGGGCTCACTCATGGTTGATGTCCTTCTTGATTACGTTAGTGATATCCGCTCAACGATTCCGCCAAATCCAGCAATGGCGATACTGGGGCCACGCATGAATGGTGCGTCCTTGAGGTCGCTGGCAGGTTTCAAATCTGCGTTTTTGAGCCAAGAACGCAGGTTGCCAGCACCAAGAACTGCCTAAGAAGCCGCCATTCATGACTGTCACCAATTACCCTGGTACGGCTCTGAAAATCTCTCCCTGAAAGTACAGATGTCAAGTACATTTTTTCGATATGCTAAGTCTCAACTCCGCTTTCTTGCATCGCCTCTCAATCTTCCTGGGGCGGTTGCGGGCCAGCCGGACCAGGACTGATTATGGCGGGTC
>Ga0209347_1004419_pt1 | contig 14650 bp, 12 predicted proteins | sample AutmiccommuBRH23_FD_187382 | JGI IMG/M metagenome (GOLD analysis project Ga0209347, IMG submission 187382) | Deep subsurface microbial communities from Mt. Terri, Switzerland - Autotrophic microbial communities BRH/23 (SPAdes) (version 2) | ecosystem: Environmental > Aquatic > Deep subsurface >... | reverse complement strand
TCGCACCCGTCGAGCCGGTCGCGCCGGTCGGGCCAACGGGACCGATCGGCCCTGCTGGTCCAGTCGGTCCGGTGGGGCCTGGCACCGTCGAGTCGGCGCCGGTCGCGCCGGTCGCACCGGTAGTCCCGGTCAGGCCGGTCGGACCCGTCGGGCCAGTCGGTCCAGTCGGTCCAGTGGATCCGGTAGCCCCAACGGGACCGATCGGCCCTTCCGGTCCAGTCGGTCCGACGGGGCCCGGCACCGTCGAGTCGGCGCCGGTCGGGCCGGTCGCACCGGTAGTACCGGTCAGACCGATCGGACCCGTCGGGCCAGTCGGTCCAGTCGGTCCAGGCACTGTCGAATCGGCTCCGGTCGCTCCGGTCGGACCCATCGGACCGACAGGGCCCGTGGCGCCGGTCGGGCCGGTCGGGCCGGGCACCGTCGAATCGGCTCCCGTGGCGCCGGTCGCACCGGTCGGACCGATCGCGCCCGTCGCACCGGTCGGGCCAGTCGGACCCGGAACCGTCGAATCGGCTCCGGTCGGACCGGTCGCTCCGGTCAGGCCGATGGGGCCGGTCGCACCCGTCGGGCCGGTCGGCCCGGGTACCGTCGAATCGGCTCCCGTCGCACCGGTCGGACCCATCGGGCCGATCGCTCCGGTTGCACCGATAGCTCCGGTCGCACCGGTGGCTCCGGTCGCACCCACCGCTCCGGTCGCGCCGGTAGCGCCGATCGGGCCTGTCGCGCCGGCAGGACCGACTGCGCCGGTCGGTCCGATGGCTCCGGTGGCGCCGGTCGGTCCCTCAGGCCCCGCCGGGCCGGTCGCTCCGTTGAGACCGCGCGGTCCGCGCTCGCCTTCCGGCCCTGTCGGTCCGACGACGCCCGCTACATCGATCCGCAGATCGCTGCCTTCCGGCGTGATCGAGACGCCCGCGCCGCCGGTCAGGCCCAGATCGCCGGTCAGTCCATTGAGGCTGCTGACGCCCGCAGTTCCGCCTCCAAGAAGGCTGCTCCGGAAACTCATCTCGAAGCCGGTCGAATCCTGCGTGGCGTTCGCGATCAGAGAGCCGGCGAAGATCACCCGTCCGGTCTCGCTGACGACGGTCGCCTGAATCTGGCCGCCGTCGACGACGGCTCCCGGCGCGATGTCGCTCACGTTGACCAGCAGCTGTTCCCACGGCCGCAGCGAGTAGACACGACCGCCGATTTCCCCGCCTGCGGCATCGCGCAGCCGCACCAGCACGTCCGCCTGCGATCCGCTCGCCTCGACGACGAAGAAGTTGTAGCGGAACTCGCCGTTCTGGACGACGCCCTGCAGCGATCCCTGCTCCCCTTTGCCGATCGCGAAGCTCACCGGCACGGCGGCGAAGTACACGCCGTTGGTCTCCGCCAGCGTCGCTCCGGCCGCGAGACTGTAGATCCGGGCCGATACGAGCACGTCCGCCGAGGAGCGAACCCGCACCGCACCGATCACCCCGGAAATGTGAAACAGCGACTCGGCGAGGTTCTCGTAGGTCTTCGTCTGACCTGCGGCGAGCGTGTCGGTAATCGTGATTGGATCGGGATTCGCCTGACCCGCGCGCAGAAACTGATACTGCACGTCGACCGCGTGGTCGTTCGGATTACTGACCCATCCCGTGGTGAGGAACTCGGTGCCGCCGGCGCCGAGAACGCGACCGGCCGCGGGAAGGATGAGATCCGTGCCGGCGAAGTTTGCGTAGGCGGGAACGGCAGGGATCAGAAGAGCAATGCAGAGAACAGGAACGATCAGGGCGTAGCGCAGAAAATTCAAAGACACTCCTGCTGTCGCGGATGCGACAGTGTCACGACAAAAGTTGGTGGACAGTGCGGACCGGGAACTCGGACGATTGCAGGGATCGTAGCTCGATTCTCCACAGATGGAAACACCCGCAATTCAGTGCACGTGGCGCGGTTCCCGGCCGTCCCGTCAGCAAGCACTGACGCAGTCTCTCTGTAGCTGAATCCGGCTCGATCTTTGCTAATGACTGAGACTCATGACGCGTGCGATCTGGTCGCCCACTGCTGGAGGAGGAGGATCCTGGATCCTTCGCCAGTGGAAGGTGTTCTCCAACGAAGCAGGCGCCCCCCGCTGTCGCAGCTGACCCGCTGCACGGATTCCTACCCACACACAGCATCCACTGACGCGTTCGCGCGTCGCCGCGCATCGGCGCGGAAGGGGGAACTCTTCATGAACGTCGCCTCGATGATGTCAAGCCCTGTTCACACCGTCCGCAAGGACGCCTCGGTCGCCGAAGTCGTCCGCACGATGAAGGACCGTCGCGTCAGCGTGGTTCCTGTAGTCGACGAAGGAGACAAGGTCGTCGGTGTCATCACAGTCTCCGATCTGGTACCGCAGGTACGGAACGCACCTGCGTCGAACATCCAGCTCCTGTCGCTCCGGAACGAGTACATCGATTTCGCATCGATCGGTTCGGCCTATGAGAAGGTCAGCCGCCTTCCGGCTTCCGAGGTGATGAAGGAGCCTGTCGCGACGATCCGCCCCGAGACCGAAATCGGGACGGCTGCGAAGCTGATGGCCGAGCACGAGATCGGATCGCTGCCCGTGGTCAGCGACGACGGAGTCCTCGTCGGCATCGTCACGCGCACCGATCTCGCGCGACTCGCAATCGATCAGGGACGCGCCTGATGGATACCCGTACCGCGGCTCACGGGAGCCGCGCCTTCACGGTGTTGCCGGCGGCAGCGCTGCTGCTGTTCGTCTGGCTGGCGGTTTCGTCCGCCGGTCCGCGCGTGGTGCGCCTCCCCTTCGGCGCGGAAGCCCTCGGCTTCTCGCTCTCGTTCCGGATCGACGGCCTCGCGCTGTTGTTCGCGATCCTGATCAGCGGGATCGGTGTGCTGATCTTCGTCTACGGCAGCGCGTATCTGGCCGGCCGCCGTGATCTGACCCGTTTCTTCGGATGGCTCTCGCTGTTCATGGTCGCGATGATCGGCGTGGTCACGGCCGAGAACCTCATCCTCCTGTTCGTGTTCTGGGAGCTCACCAGTCTCTCGTCGTGGTTCCTGATCGGCGCAGACCACGAGCGAAAGGAAGCGCGGGACGCTGCGCTGCAGGCGCTGCTCGTCACCGGCGGCGGAGGGATGCTGATGCTCGCCGGATTCGTGCTGCTCGGCTCGATCGCCGGCAGTTACGAGCTCACCGCGATCCTGGGGAGTGGAGACACGATCCGGGCGCATCCGCTCTATCTGCCCACGCTCCTGCTCATCGTCGCCGGTGCTTTCACGAAGTCGGCCCAGGTGCCCTTCCACTTCTGGCTGCCGTCCGCGATGCAGGCCCCCTCGCCGGTGAGCGCCTACCTGCATTCCGCGACGATGGTGAAGGCTGGCGTCTTTCTCCTCGCGCGGCTGCTCGGTGCGTTGGGCGGCACGATCGAGTGGATGGCGATCGTCGGCACCGGTGGCGCCATCACGATGCTCACCGGCGCGGTGATGGCCGTCCTGGCGACGGATCTGAAGAAGATTCTTGCTTACTCGACCGTCAGCGCTCTCGGGAGTCTGGTGTTGCTGCTCGGCATCGGATCTCCTGCGGCGGTGCAGGCAGCGATCGTTTTCCTCTTTGCGCACGCTCTCTACAAGGCGGCGCTCTTCATGGTCGGAGGCATCGTCGATCACGAAACCGGGACGCGGGATGTCGATCAACTCTCCGGGCTGCGTCACCAGATGCCGAGGACGACCGCCGCTGCGATTCTCGGAGCCGTTTCGCTCGCTTCGTTCGGCCCGGTGCTGAGCTTTGCCGGAAAAGAAATGGTCGTCCTCGCCATGGCCGGCACCGGCGGCTGGAGTCTCGTGCTGCAGGGCGCCGTGTACACGACGTCGATGCTGCTGGCCGCCGCGGCGGCACTCGTCGCAATCCGCCCGTTCTTCGGGGAGGCCTCGGCCTCGGGGAACGTTCACGATCCTTCACCATCGATGTGGGTGCCGCCTCTGCTGCTCGCAGCCGGAGGCATCGTTCTCGGGCTTCTCCCCCACGGACTCACCGCGCTGCTGCTCGCGCCGGCCGCCGCATCCGTGCACGCGGGAGCCGCCGGGATGCACATCGCTCTCTGGCATGGCGTGAACGTGCCTCTCGTGATGGCCGCCATCGCGACGGCTGCGGGCATCGTGCTGTTCCGCACCAGGAGTGCCTGGGTTCATCGTGTCCGGCCTCTCAGCCGCATGGCGGCCGTGGGACCGGAAGCGCTCTGGAATGGCGGACTCCGCTCGACACTCCGTTTTGCTGCGTGGCAGACGCGCGTGCTGCAGAACGGCTACCTCCGCTTCTACCTCCTGTTCATCATTGCGACGCTCGTGAGCCTGCTCGCAGTCGCAGCGACGACCGGAGAGATCCGCTTCCGGATCTCGTTTCACGACGCGCTGCTGCACGAGGTCTTCTTCTCGATCCTGATCCTGGCCGGCGGGCTCGTCGCGGTCCGCTCTCGCTCGAGGCTCGGCTCGGTCGCCGCCCTCGGCGTCGTCGGATACTCGGTCGCGCTGCTCTACATCCTGTTCAGCGCCCCCGACCTGGCGATGACGCAGTTTCTGATCGAGACGTTGACGGTGATCCTGTTCGTGCTCGTCATCTATCGGCTTCCGCGTTACGCCGAGTTGACGCCGCCGCTCTCGCGCTGGCGGGACATCGTCGTCTGCACCCTCGCGGGCGGCGTCATCGCTGCCCTGGTTCTGGCCGGTGCGAGCGAGGGCGCTGAGCCGGTACTGAGCCGCTACTACTCGGCAAACTCGGTCGAGCAGGCGCACGGCCGGAACATCGTGAACGTCATCCTCGTCGACTTCCGCGCGCTCGACACGCTGGGAGAAATCACGGTGGTTGCCATCGCTGCGATCGGCGTGCTCGCCCTGCTTCGCCTGCGTCCCGAAGGAGAGCACCGATGAACTCGATCATCCTCCGCACCACAGCGCGGTTCCTCATCCCGCTGCTGGTGTTGTTCTCGATCTACACGCTCTTCCGCGGGCACAACCAGCCGGGCGGCGGGTTCGCCGGCGGCCTGCTCGCCGCCACCGCGTTCGCGCTCTACGTGTTCGCGTGGGACGCAGCGTCCGCCAAGAGAGCCCTGGGGCTCGATCCACACGCGCTCATCGGTGCCGGGCTCCTCTTCGCCCTCGGCAGCGGTGTGTTCTCGATGCTCGCGGGTCACGCGTTCATGACGGGCATGTGGGCAAAACTGCCGGTACGCCCGGAATCCAATCTCGCGCTCGGAACGCCGGTCATCTTCGACATCGGCGTCTATCTGGTCGTCGTCGGCTCGACGATCCTCATCGTCACGTCACTGACCGAAGAGCAGGAGGGCCGCGACTGATGCTGACCATTCTTCCTTTCGTGATCGGAGCCCTGTACGCGATGGGCCTCTACATGATGCTGCGCAGAAGCCTCGTCAAACTGATCATCGGACTGGCGCTGATCGGCCATGCGGCGAACCTGCTGATCTTCGTCGCGGCCTCCGGTCGCGGTCTGGTGCGGGGAGCGCCGCCGATCATCGCTGCCGGCGAGAGCGTTCCGGCCGGCCCGATCGCAGACCCGGTACCGCAGGCGCTGATCCTCACGGCGATCGTGATCGGGTTTGGCGTTCTCGCGTTCGCCCTGGTCCTTTTCCACCGCACCTACGAGAGCGCCGGGACCGACGACCTCGACACCCTGACGACGACAGAATGATGAACGTCCTGCTGGTTCTCCCGATCGTGATTCCGATGCTCGGCGGCGCCGTGTCGCTCGCGGTATGGCGTTCGCCGCGCATGCAACGGGCGATCGCACTCGCCGCCTCCGCCGCACTTCTCGTGGTGTCGATCGCGCTTCTCGTCGCAGTACGCCGCGACGGCATTGCGGTCGTCGAGATCGGCTCGTGGCCGGCGTCGTACGGCATCGTCCTCGTCGCCGACCTGCTCAGCACCCTGATGCTGACGACGTCGTCCGCGATCTGGCTGGCCGTCGTCGTCTATTCGCACGATTCAGTCGACCGCCGGCGCAAGGCCTTCGGTTACTACCCGCTCCTCTCGTTTCTGATGATGGGGGTGTGCGGCGCATTCCTCACAGGCGATCTGTTCAACCTCTACGTCTGGTTCGAGGTGATGCTGATCTCCTCGTTCGTCCTGATGGCTCTCGGCGGCGAGCGCGCGCAGATGGAGTCGGCGCTCAAGTACGTCACGCTGAACCTGATGTCGTCGGCGCTTTTCCTCACCGGCATCGGCATCCTCTACGGCGCCACCGGAGTCCTGAACATGGCCGAGCTGGCGGAACGCCTCGGGTCTGTGCGGCAGCCCGGACTCGTGGCCGCGATCGCGATGCTGTTTCTGGTCGCATTCGGGATCAAGGCAGCGGTCTTTCCGCTCTTCTTCTGGCTCCCGGCGTCGTACCATACGCCGCCTGCGGCAGCCTCGGCCATCTTCGCGGGGCTTCTCACGAAGGTCGGCGTCTACGCGCTGATCCGCGTCTTCACGCTGATCTTCGTTCAGGATCCTTCGTTCACCCACACGGTGATCCTCGTGATCGCAGGGTTGACGATGCTCGCCGGGGTGCTGGGAGCCGTCACCCAGAACGAGATGCGCCGCGTCCTCTCGTTTCACATCGTCAGTCAGATCGGCTACATGATCATGGGCCTCGGCCTCTTCACGCGTTTCGCCCTCGCCGCGTCGGTCTTCTACGTCGTCCATCACATGATCGTGAAGACGAACCTCTTCCTCGTGAGCGGCGTGGTACACAAACTGCGCGGCACGTACGACCTCGCGAAGCTCGGCGGTCTGCAGAATTCGACGCCGCTGCTGGCGGCGCTGTTTCTCGTTCCCGCCATGTCGCTCGCCGGCATCCCGCCGCTGTCGGGATTCTTTGCCAAGCTGGGACTCGTTCGCGCAGGGCTCGAGGCGCAGGAGTACCTGATCGTCGCGGCGGCCGTCGTCACCGGCTTCTTCACGCTCTATTCGATGACCAAGATCTGGAACGAAGCGTTCTGGAAAGCGGCCCCGGAAGGCACGGCTCAACACGACCGGGCGCCCCGGGGGATGACGATTCCGATCGCGGCTCTGGCGGCGGTGACCATCGCCATCGGTCTCGGCGCCGGCTGGCTGTTCGACGTGAGTCTCGAGGCGTCGGCACAGATGCTGGATCGCTCTGCTTACATCGAGGCGGTGTTGCGATGAGCGCTTCGGCGGGCTTCCTCTCGAATCTGTTGCTGGCCGTCTTCTGGGCGCTCGCCAGCGGACGCGTGACCGTCGGGACGCTGCTCGTCGGCTTCATCGCCGGCTTCGCCACCCTCTTCTTCACCCGAAGAGCCACCGGCGCAGATGCGTACACGACCAAGGCGTGGCGCGCGGGCATTCTCCTGCTCGTGTTCCTGCGCGAACTCGTCGAGGCGAATCTCCGCCTCGCCTACGACGTCGTGACGCCGAAACACCACATGCAGCCGGCAATCATCGCGATCCCTCTCGACGCACGGACGGACTTCGAGATCACCATGCTCGCCAATCTGATCACGCTGACGCCGGGCACGCTGGCACTCCGCGTTTCGGAGGATCGGTCGACGCTGTTCATCCACTCGGTCTACACACCTGACGCCGAAGAGCTGCGCCGCACGATCAAGAGCGGCCTCGAACGGCGCATCCTGGAGCTCACGCGATGACTGTCGTCGGCGTCTGCTTCGCCATTCTCTGCGCGGCGCTGCTGCTGGCGTTCGTGCGTCTCGTGAAAGGACCGACCGTGGCCGACAGAGTCGTCGCACTCGATCTGCTCGCGGTCATCTCCGTCGGCGTGATCATCATTCACGACGTCGCGACCGAACTCCCGGTGTTCCTCGACGCCGCCATCGTGCTCGCGCTCGTCGGCTTCGCCGGCACGATCGCCTTTGCCCGCTATCTCGAAAGGAGGGGCCGCTCGTGACGGGTCTCGCCTCCTCGATCCTGCTTCTCACCGGTTGCACGTTTCTCCTGCTCGCCGCCCTCGGCATCGTGCGGATGCCGGATCTCTACATCCGGATGTCGAGCTCGTCGAAGGCCGTGACCCTCGGCGCCGGCTGTCTCGCAGTCGGACTCGCGCTGCACATGAACGATGCTGGCGTCACCACGCGCTCGATTCTCCTGATCCTCCTGTTCCTGCTGAAAGCGCCGGTAGCGGCGCACATGCTCGGGCGTTCGGCCTACCTCACCGGCCTGCCGCTCTGGGAGGCGACGACGATCGATGAAGTGACGGCGCGGGCAGAGAACCCGCCGGAACCGAGGGGTGAGCCGCCCGCGACAGCCGCCGATCCGACGGAAATCGACCCTCCGACTCCCCCACAGTCGTGAGGGGCGAGAGAACCCGGGCAAATAAGAAAGCCCCGAGGAACCGCCTCTCTCTCTACGTGCGCAGCACGCCGGCGCGCTCGTAGACCTTTGCGTCGATGAACGTGTCGACCAGAAGCGGATCGAGCAGGCCGTCCTTGACTTCCATCTTCAGGATGTCGAGGGCGCGTTCCGTCGGAATCGCTTTCTTGTACGGGCGGTCGCTCGCGGTCAGCGCATCGTAAATGTCTGAAACGGTCATCATGCGCGACTGGATCGGGATCTCGGCCGCACTGAGCTGGCGCGGATAGCCGCGGCCATTGAGCTTTTCGTGATGCGCGTATGCGATGTCGGCGACGGCCGCGAGATCGCGTGTCCAGGGGATCTTCTGCAGGAAGTTGAACGTGTGGGTGACGTGGCTCTCGATCTCCTGCCGTTCGGCGGCGTCGAGATTGCCTTTGCGGATCGACAGGATGCGCACTTCCTCCGGATCGACCAGCAGCCGCCGTTCGCCGCGGATGTCCTCGAAGTCGCGTTCGGACAGTTGCCGCAGATACTCGAACTCGCCATCGGGCAGGACCGTCGGCTCGTTCGACTGCGCGATGAAGGCGAAGTCCTTCTGCAGCGACGCGAGTCGATCGGCGAGCTCCGCGTCGACACGCGCCGCGAAGTCCTCGTAGCCCTCGCGACCGTTCGCCAGCAGATAGTCGATCTTGCGGCGATGCGCCTCGCTCTCGGCCGACTTCATCACGAACTCGAACCGCGCACGGATCGTGTCGAGCTGCAGCGGATAGAGCTTCTTCTGTTTGACGAGCACCTGCTCGCGCACGCCGACCTTGCCGAAATCGTGGAGCAGCGAGGCGTAGCGAATCTCGCGGATCTGATCCGGATCGAAGCGGACGGCTGCGAACTCGCCGCGGTCGGTCCGATCGACCACCCGCGCCAGCTCGACCGTGAGATCGGCCACGCGGAACGAGTGACCCGAGGTGGTCGGATCGCGCTGTTCGATCGCGGTGACTGCGGCGGTGACGAACCCTTCGAACAGCCGTTCGATCGATTCGTACAGCAGGTTGTTCTCGACCGCGACCGCAGCCTGGCTTGCGAGAGCGCGCATGATGTCGGCAGTCGCCTCGTCGAACGGCACGACGTTGTCCGGAACGCTCTCAGCGTTCAGGCGCGCCGGCGCTCCGACCTTTTTCCGGTTGATCAGCTGCAGAACCCCGATGACGTCTCCGTCGTGGTTCGTCATCGGGAAAACCAGCAGCGACTTGGTCAGATAGCTGTTCTTCTCGTCGAAAGAGCGATTGATCTCGTACTCGGCATCGGCCGGAAGGTTGTAGGCATCGTCGATGACGAGCGTTTCGCCGGTCATCGCGACATACCCCGCGAGGCTCTTCCGCGTAATCGGCAGCAGGCGCTCTTCGAAAGCCTCGACGTCGATCGAGTCGTTCTGCGCGAGCTTCCAGCGAAGCATCTTCCGCCCCTCTTCCTCGTCGATGAGGTAGAGCGAGCCGGCGTCGGCGCGCGAGAGCTCACGGGCCTTGGCGAGAATCATCGTGAGCAGCACCCCGTGATCGCGCACGGTCGACAGCGCCGAGCCGACATCCGAGACCTGCTGGAGCTCGCGCGTTCTCTCATGCAACTGCCGCTCGAGCTGATCGGCCCTCTGCTTCTGGAAGAGAAACTGGAATGCTCGCTTGACCGCGCTGACCAGCACTCCGGTCGACGGCTCCTCCGGAAGATGAAGGTAGACGTCGTCCCCTTCGAGCCAGTGCGGCGGCCGTTCCTGCAGCCCGACGCCAACGACCACGGTTCTCGGGTCGAGACGGATCGCCTGCTGGCTGCCGTCGAGAATCGCAGGATCGACCAGTGCGACGCGCAACGACGAGGGATCGGAGAGAAGGAGCTGTTCTGCGTGCGTGATCGAACGGGTGACGATCGACTCGCGGGTCAGAACGTCCGCGTAGCGACCAATCGGAAAGGACGCCGAATGAAGGAGAGTGAGCATGCGAGTTGCGTCGGGTGGAACCGATTATCGCATCGTTTCGGGGAAGGACGAAGAGCCGGCGACAGGAGCATAGCCCGGATCATTCATGGCTTCGTGGGCTCCTCCTTTTTCACCACGGAGGCACAGAGGACACGGAGGAAGCACGGAGGTCTTGAATTCCTCTGTGCAACCTCTGTGTGCTCTGTGCCTCTGTGGTGAAAAAGAAAGAGTTCGAGGAGCGCCGATTCTCCGATCGCCCCCCTCACAGCCGCGCCCGGCACCGCTCGATCAGCTGGTGCAGGCCGCTCACGTCGCCAAGGGAATCGCGGGCTTTGAGCAGGTCGGACAGCATGTCGGGCGAGGTGATCTCGTCGACCGCTTCCTCGAGCTCCCCGTCGGCGGACTCGAAGGTGACCGCCAGGTAGGGAATCGCCCGGGCATCACGGCGGCGCGCGAGACCGAGCGCCGCTTCGTTCGCCACCGAGCGATCGTCGTCGTTCAGCCGTTCCGCCAGAGCGGCACGGATGCGCGGGGTGTCGTGATCCGAGAGGCTGCCGACGGCAAAGGTTGCACGGTCGCGCACCGAAGTGTCGGCGTCGCGCATGAGGGTCAGCAGGACCTTCTCGGCCCGTTCGTCGGCAATCAGGTCCTCGAGTGCGGTCGCGACGGCCCAGCGGACGTTGGACGCCTGATGCTGGGCCACGCGGCTGAGAGGGTCGATCGCCTGCGCGTCCTGCCTCTGGCCAAGCGCGTGGATGGCCGCTTCGACGACCGCGTCCTCGCCATCGCCGAGCATCTCGATCAGCGTCGGGGTCGCCTCGGCGGCCCACATGTGCAGCTGGCCGAGGATTTCGGCCCCGCGAACCCGTTCCGCGACCACGCTCGAAGCACAGAGCAGAACCGTTCGCTCGTACACCTCCCGTGTCCCGAGAGCGTGGAGCTGCTGCATGGCAGTCCACCGCGCGTCTTCGTCCTCTTCCGTGACGATGACCGCGAACAGTTCTTCGACGGAATGCACGCTCCGATGCTACTCCGAACCCGGGCGAAGTCGAGCCACCCCGGCAGACCGCCGATGGCAGCCCGGTTGCAGTAAAGAACGCGCGTATGCGATGCCCCGAGTGCCACGCGATGAACGAAGCAGACGCTGCTGCCTGCTCGAGTTGCGGTCTGCTGCTTCTCAACGCCGCACCGAAGCGTCGCGCGGATGACTTTGCCGGGCAGCGCCGCCGATCTTCGGATCAGGATTCGGCACACTGCCAGTTCTGCGGCGGCCCGATCGCGGCCGGCGTCGTCCGTTGCCGCCACTGCGGCGAAGTCGTGGACGAGAATTTCTATCGCGAACGCGCGCAGCGTCTCCGCTCGCGCGTCAACTACGCGAGCTGGGTCCTCTACCTGTTCGGACTCGGCGCCCTGCTCGTGTTCCGTCCCGTCGGCGTGTTGTCGATTGCGACGGGCCTGCTGTTTTCGATCGTCTACTACGCGATCCCGGTCGACCCGCCCGCAACGGCAAAGAACGGCCGCAAGAAGAGTCTCTGGAGTTTTCTTCGACGGCAGCTCAAGCTCGAGCGCGTCGCCATTCCACTCCCCGCTCTCCGACACAAGAAACTCGTCTTCGTCGGCACGCCGCTCGTCGCGGCGCTGATCGGCTATTCGGCGAATCTGCTGCTGCTCCAGGAACCGGTGAACGACATCCTCCGCGAGAACGCTGCGTTCCGCGGCATGGAGGTGTCGGCGCACTATCAGTACTGGATCGTTCCGGGCGTCGTCGTTTACGACCTCAAGGAGCTGAGCTTCCGGCAGACGCCGATCGACGTGCACACGGCCTTCCTCGAGTTCGCCCGCGAATTGAAAGAGAAGCGCTATCAGCGCGTCGATCTCTCGTATCGCGGCAAGACGAAGTTCAGCGTCGACGGCGCTGCGTTCGCACAGCTCGGCCGCGAATACGAGAAACGCAACTTCGACTTCGTCCTCTACGAGTTCCCCGGCCTGTTCAAGCCGGCAGAGAACGGCCCCGTCAACGCATCGACCGACCGCGACGCCCTGCTCGAGTTCCACCGCCGCTGGTACGGAGAGGACGTCCTGACGAAGACGGTCGCGAACGGCGCACTGGGCAGGTAGAGGAGCGCGCGCAGGGGCGGAAGCTGATAGGACCTATTCGTCCTATCCCCCTCCCTCAGATCAGCCCCGCCCCTTCCAGCTCCCGCCTCAACCGCGGCACGTCCACGAACTGGAACGCCTGGATACCGAGGCTCAACGCGGCCGCAACGTTCTCTGCGAGGTCATCGATGAACACGACGTGCTGCGGTTGCGTGCCGAGCACCTCGAGCGCGCGCCGGAAGATCTCGGGATCCGGCTTCGCCACCTTGCAGAGGTGCGAAAAGATGAAGCGGTCGTCCTTGCGGAACAAGGCCGGAAACTGCTTCGGGATCACGTCCGCATGCACTTCGTTCGAATTCGACAGGAACGCGATGCGATAGCGCGCGCGCAATTCGTCGAGCAGATCCTCGGCGCCAGTGACGGTGCCCGCGAAGAAGTCACCCCACAGCGTGTGGAAGTCGCGAATCGAGCCGCGATAGCCGGCGCTCTCGCAGAGGAACTCGTAGAACTCCCAGAACGTCACCGCCCCGCGCTCGAGATCGCGATAGCCGCCCGCATCTTCCAGCAGTTCGACCAGATCGTCCCGCGTTGCCGACGCCTCCGCGCAGATGTTCGCGATCACCTTCTCGTAATCGAGACGGATCAGCGTGTTGCCCAGGTCGAACAGGAACCAGTCGATCATCGGGATTACATGCGGAAGACGCCGAAGCGCGGCGTCGCGATCGGTTCGTTGTATGCGATCGAGAGCCCGAGGCCGAGATGGATACGCGTCTCCGCCGGATCGATCACCCCGTCGTCCCAGAGGCGCGCCGTCGAGTAATACGGACTCCCCTCTTCTTCGTACTTTGCGAGCACCGGATCGGCGATCGCACGCTCTTCTTCTGCGCTGAACGGCTTCCCTTCGCGCTCGAGCTGATCGCGCTTGACCGTCGTCAGCACGCCGGCCGCCTGCTCGCCGCCCATGACCGAGATGCGTGCGTTCGGCCACATCCAGAGGAATCGCGGCGAGTACGCGCGTCCGCACATGCCGTAGTTGCCCGCGCCGAACGAACCTCCGATGATCACGGTGAACTTCGGCACGGTCGAGTTCGCGACGGCGTGGACCATCTTCGCGCCGTCCTTCGCGATGCCGCCGCGCTCGTACTGCTTACCCACCATGAAGCCGGTGATGTTCTGCAGGAACACGAGCGGAATGCGACGCTGGTTGCAGAGCTCGATGAAGTGCGTCGCCTTGAGCGCCGACTCGCTGAAGAGCACGCCATTGTTCGCGACGATCCCGACCTTGTAGCCGAAGATCCGCGCGAATCCGGTGACGACCGTCGGGGCGTAGCGCTCCTTGAACTCGTGGAACTTCGAGCCGTCGACGATGCGCGCGATCACCTCGCGGACGTCGTACGGCTTGCGCAGGTCGCGCGGAATGACGCCGTAGATCTCTTTCGCATCGAACAGCGGCTCTTCGGACTCGATGCGCGTGTTCGGCTCCTGCTTGTCGAGGCGGAGGTTCTCGACGATGTTCCGCACGATTGCGATCGCGTGGTAGTCGTCCTCCGCGAAGTGATCCGCCACGCCGCTGATGCGCGTATGCACGTCCGCGCCGCCGAGATCCTCTGCGGTCACCTCTTCGCCGGTTGCGGCCTTCACCAGAGGTGGACCGCCGAGGAAGATGGTGCCGGTGTTCTTGACGATGACCGCCTCGTCCGACATCGCGGGAACGTAGGCGCCGCCGGCGGTGCACGAACCCATGACCGCGGAGATCTGCGGGATCTCCGCAGCCGACATCTGCGCCTGGTTGTAGAAGATGCGACCGAAGTGCTCGCGATCGGGGAACACTTCGGCCTGCAGCGGCAGAAACGCACCTCCGGAGTCGACGAGGTAGACGCAAGGCAGATGGTTCTGCATCGCGATCTCCTGCGCGCGGAGGTGCTTCTTGACCGTCATCGGGAAATACGTGCCGCCCTTGACCGTCGCGTCGTTCGCGATGATCAGGCACTCGCGGCCGTGAATGCGGCCGATGCCGGTGATCATGCCGGCCGCCGGAGCGCCGTCGTCGTACATGCCGTTCGCGGCGAGCGGAGAGAGCTCGAGAAACGGCGTGTCGGGATCGAGCAGCGCGGCGAGTCGCTCACGGGGCGGGACCTTCCCCTGCTCCTTGTGGCGCGCGAGGTACTTCGGGCCGCCCCCCAGCCGCGCCTGCGCCAGCCGGTGATTCAGCTCGTCGACGAGGCCCTGCATCCGCTCGGCGTTCTGCCGAAAGTCATCCGAGGAGGAATCGAGATGGGTTTCGAGTGCTTCCATGCGCGGCGGAGT
>Ga0209347_1004418_pt1 | contig 14660 bp, 6 predicted proteins | sample AutmiccommuBRH23_FD_187382 | JGI IMG/M metagenome (GOLD analysis project Ga0209347, IMG submission 187382) | Deep subsurface microbial communities from Mt. Terri, Switzerland - Autotrophic microbial communities BRH/23 (SPAdes) (version 2) | ecosystem: Environmental > Aquatic > Deep subsurface >... | reverse complement strand
TTTGCGGTTTCTTTGAAGAATCCACGGAACCGTACCGACGTCAAGCCCGCGACGGCTCCCGAGAGAACACCCACGGTCATTCCTTCTTCGAACAAGCCCAATTCCCATTTTGCGGAAGTTCGTTCCGACTGCCGTCACGCACCGACGCACAATGCACGACGAATGATCTCCAAACAGCATCGGCCGTTGTGGTACGGGCCTTTCCACGCCGAGACTTTGGGCTGCTCCGCGTCGGGCGTACCGTCGGGCCGGATGCACCAGAACCACTCGCCGTGCTCGCGATCCACCACTCGCTCCTGGATGAACCGCCAGCACCGAACGGCGGCCTCGTGGAACGCCTGGTCCCCAGTGAGTTGCCAGGCATTGTAGAATCCGACGACCGCCTCGGCCTGCGGCCACCACTCCCTGTTCGGGTTGATGATCTGCCCGTCGCGGCCCTCGTAGAGGAGCCCGCCGTCCTCGTCGAGCCCTTCCTCGAGCACGCTCCGCGCGATCCGGACCGCCACGCTCTGCACCTCATCCATCAGGTGACGGTCGCCCAGCACCTCCGCGGCCTCGCACAGCAGCCAACTGCCTTCGATGTCGTGACCGAATGTGTAGCTGTCTGAACGGGGCGTCCACGCTTCGTCAAAGAAGTGCTGGAAGTGAGTTCCCTCGGCGTTGACAATGTGCTTGCGAAACAGCTCGATCAGGTCCCGCAACCTCGTGGCGAGGGCATCTTGCCCTTGTTCTTCCTCTTCGAGGCCGAGGGCGGGACGCCCTCGGGACGCAAGGCCGGGACGGCCTCGCCACGCCGGCCAGGCGCGCATCAGGTTCGTATAGCCCTCCAGGAGGTGCAGATGGTTGTTCATGGACTTCTTTTCGTTCATGTCCTTGTCGCTGAGCCGCATGTCCTCGCAGGGCTGCCAGTTGCGGGACATGACCTCGAAGTATCCGCCGTGACGGTCGTCGTGAGCATGGGCTTCGATGAGATCGAAAATCCGGACGGCCTGCTCGAGAGCGCTCGGTTCGTCGAAGACGCGATGGTACTCCGCGAGCGCGTAGAGGCAGAACGCCTGGCCATAGATCTTCTTCTTGTCGTCGAGCACGGCGCCGCTCGGATCGAGTTCCCAGAAGTAGCCACCGTGCTCGGAGTCGAGAAAGTAGCGAGTCAGGTAGTCGTAGGCACGCCGGGCCAGGGCGCGGTCCTTCTCGTCCTGCGTGTACGCGAAGGCGGCCGAGAACGTCCAGAGAATCCGGGCGTTGAGGATCAGGCCCTTAGGGGCATCTCGATCCACGCGCAGGTCGTTGGACATCTCGCCGATGAAGCCGCCCCGCTCCCTGTCCACGCCGTGGCGGTGCCAGAAGGGCAGGATGTTCTCGCGCAGCTCCTGCACGGCGCTCTCTGCCAGCAGGTTGTCACTTGGCAAAGTCATGGTCGATCTCAACCCTCGAAAGCTGCGCTTCGCCCAGGAATTCGATCTTCACGTAGTCACAGCCTGCCGCATCCGGGCTGGCGGAATAGAGCCTGGCTTTCAGGAAGCCGTAGGCATCGTCGCCCTCGGTTGCGGTGCCCTTCACCGACGAATCCACGGGCTCGAACGTCCGGCCGTCCTTGGAGAACAGAAAACGGACGGCGGGCTGATCGGATTGCGTGAAGAGGAAAGCTCGCACGGCCTGAATGCCCCCCGGGGCATAGTAGACCACGGAACTCTTGGGCGCTCCGGCGAGCCGGTGGCAGTCCTCCTTGAACTTGCGGGCCTGATTATCGACGAATTCGAGCTTGCCCTCTCTCAGGAAGAGGTGCGAATCGTTCCACAGTTCATCGACCAGCGTGCGATGCGTCACGCGGAGGGGACCGACTGCATTCGACGGCTCCGACACGCCGGAGGCGTTGCGGGCGATGATGCGGTAGAAGTACTGCCCGCCCGGCCGAACCGATTCATCGGCAAACAGTGGGCGATACTGAACCTGGGCCTCGCAGACACCTGTGGTGACGGTGGTCCACGGTCCTTGGGACGCCTCCGCCCGTTGCACGTCGTAGCATTCGGCCCCGACGGAGCCCTGCCAACTCATCTGAGCGCCCTCACTCACGGGCAGAAGTCTCGGCGCCGCGGGCCTGGGCAGCGGCGGCACAGTCAGGCCCTGAATCGCAAACGCCCGCTCGCGAACGAGCCGCATCAGGTTGCGTTCGTCGTACTTGTGCCCGATGGGAAAGCCCGGCCAGTGATAGGCCTTGAAGTGGTCGCCGCCATGCGGCTCGTGGTGCCAGTAGAAGCCGCCCTCGCGCGACCGATACCGCAGGCTCCAGAGCAACGCCCCGGCCAGCTTCTCCTCGATGGCGGCGTCCATCACGGCACACATCGCATCCGTGGTCAGGAACCCGAACTCGCCGAGGAAGTAGGGCTTCTTGCCCCGGGCCATCTTCGCGCTCTGGCGCAGGTGGTCGATCATCGCGCGCGGGTCCTTCTCGTAATGGTGTGTCGTGACGAAGTCGATATTGGCATCGTCCAGCGACGACTGGAGCAGGACTTCCCGCTGCGTGCCGTCGAGGACGAGATGATTGGAGTCCAGGCTCTTGATGTGGGCGGCGATCTGCGAAACCCACGCGGGGGGCGACTTCAGCTCGTTGCCCGTCTCCCACGCCAGGATGGCCTTGTCGTCGCGATAGCGAATGCCGGTGACCGCGTTTTCTCGATTGACCACATACGTGACGATGTCCTTGAAATCCTGGATCAACTGCGGATCGGTCCAGATCTCCTCGGCCTTCTTGCCCCGGAAGGCCGCCAACTCGGCGGTGCCGCCCCACCAGCTCCATTGATCGATGAACGGCAGAATGAGCCGGATGCGATGTCGGTGGGCCGCGGCGATCACGCGATCGAGGGACGCGAAGGCGTCTTCGTTGAACTGTCCCGGGCCCAGAATGTATCGCGGCTGGTCCGCGGGGTCTCCCGTCTTCTTTACCGCCAGCGTGTACGTCCGGACGACCTGCCCGCCCATCTGCGCGATGGTCCCGAGAGCATCGTCGATCTCGAAATCATCCGGCAGCCGGAACGGCATGCCGCAATCGAATCGCATGTCGTCCTCGACGTAATGCAGGTTGGGGATGTTGAACGAGATGAAGCGGAACTCGCGGCCGCCGTCCTTGAGGACGTCGCCGTCGCGACGAATGAAGTTCTCGAACGCCTGGGCGCCGCCGCCCCGCGGCGGTTGAGCCGTGCATGTCAGGCACAGGGCCGCGACAATCAGCAGCGGCAGCCATCGAATGGACTCACAGACCGACCAGAACCGCTCAGACACATGGCTTCGCGACATCGTACACGCCTTTCAATTCCAGATTGGACTGGGTGCCACGCTTACGCCTCGTAAGCATGCTTTCCGCCTGTCCGGGCAGGCCATGGCTACGAGGCGTAGCCATGGCACCCGATCGCCAAATTAGAATGGTCGCAGCAGTAGGGTGCGTACCACGCACCATCTTCCACTCGAGCCATCAACCGGCCGTGGGCTCCAGACCCTCGCGCACCGGCTCAGCCCCAGCGGATTCCTCTGCGGCCTCCTTGCCGAGCAGGTCGTACCAGCTCTTTTTGAGAATCGCCGAGGTCACGACGACCACGCCGAGGACGATCCCGGCCGCCCGCCAGTTCATCAGCACGACGTACATCGGCAACAGCACGAGCGCCGTCTGCCAGATCGTGCCGACGACCACGTTGAACATGTCCAGGCGGAAACTGCGGTTCTCCTGGAACGCCGGGTCCAGAGCGAGCACCTTCCTGCGGATCGGGCCCCAGACGCCCCACGGCCGGACGTTGCGATAGAACGCGATCAGCGTCTTTTCGTCCGTCGGGCCGGTGGCATACGTGCCGACGAAGCAGCCGATCAGGGACAACGCCAACAGCACGGGGAAGTAGTACAACGCCAGCGTGTCCGGGAACACCTTCGGGAAGATCAACGCCGGGACGAGACCGGCGAGCATACCCCAGAAGTATCCGTGTCCGTTGAACCGCCACCAGTACCACTTGAGCAGGTTGGAGGCGACGTAGCCGCCGTAGAGGCCCGAGACGATCCATTGCAGCAGGCTGTTGACGTCCTTGGCGAAGATGCCCAGCACAATCGACACGGCGACAATGACCAGGCCCACCGTGTAGTTGATGACCGCCACCCGGCGGTTGCCCGCGTCGGGCTGGACGTATTTGAGGTACAGATCGTTCACGATATAGGCCTGGGCGGCGTTCAGCGTGCCGGAGAACGTGCCGAGAAACGCCGCGAGAAGCCCCGCCAGCAGGCAGCCCATCAGGCCCACCGGCGCAAACTCGCTGATCGCCGAGGGCAGAATCTGCTCGAAGTCGATCTTGCCCCCGACGACCAGGTTCAGTCTGCTGTAGTAAAGAAGGGCCAGCACCGCAAAGCCCGCGATCATCAGGTACCGCACGGGGAACAGGACCACGGAGACAAAGCCGCTCATCATGGCCGCCTCGCGGGGGCTGCGGGTCGAGAGGATTTTCTGCATGTCGTAGTTGGGGGCCGGACCGGCGGCGCTGGCTCCAATGCCCTTGAACAGCATCAGCATCATGACGATCGTGAACCAGGAGAACTGGTCGCTCGTGATTTTGTTGTTCACGTCATCGATGATCCCCGACCAATCCAGGCCGAGATTCCATCCGAAGAAGGGGCTGTGCCAGCCTTCCGGCACGACCAAGGCACTTGCGGAAAGCTCCCGCATGGCGATGCCCGCGATAATCACAGCCGAGATGGTCATGATGATGTACTGAACCAGGTCGGCCAGCACAATGCTCCGCATGCCGCCCAGGATCGTGTAGAACACCGCGACGACCGTAAAAGCCAGCCCGTACAGGTGCGGCACATACGCCTCCGGCACATCGAACGGGACATAGGCCGAGACGGTCTCCCACGGCACGAAGATCTGGATGAACTTGCCCAGGCCGATGAAGCCATAGGCCATGAATCCCAGGCAACCGATGATCGCGAAGACCACCACAATCGTGTGCGACAACTGGGCTCCGACGCCCTTGCCGAAACGGGTGCCGATCCACTGGGCCCCGGTGGTGGCGTTCGACCGCCGCAGCCACATGGAAAGGTAGACCATCAGGAAGATCTGATTGAAGGTCGGCCACAGCCATGGCAGCCAGACGCTCTTGAGCCCGTAGACGAACATGATCGTCACGAGCCACATCGTGCCGGAGATGTCGAACATGCCCGAGGCGTTCGACAGGCCCAGGAGATACCAGGGCAGCTCCTTGCCGCCGAGCAGGTAGGAATTGAGGTTCTTCGACGCCCGCCGGCTCAGCAGCACCCCGATCAGACTGACGCTCAGCAGGTACGCGAGCACGATGGCGATATCGATCCCGTGCAATTTCATGCGAAACCTCGTAGAAGGTTGATTGTTGAGTGCCTGCAGGGTGGGGCCTGCTCCGCCCTGCAACGTCACAGTTGTGCCCGGTAATACCCATTTTGGCGGTTGCCGTCAAGGATTGCGCATCCGCAGAACCGCCACGTCCTCGGAATCGAGCGAGAGTGCGATCTTGCCGGCCTCGACCTCAATGGTCCGTCCGCTAACAAGCTCGGCGATCTCTACGGCCTCGTTCATCTCAATGGCGATGACCGCATCCTGCCGCCGATTCGTGTCGTTGAAGACTGTCAGATACCGGCCTCCGAACCGTTCGACGTGAACTCCGGGATTGTCCGAACGGGCGAGCGTGATCGGCTCCCAACCCGCCTCGGCGACCTGCCTGCACAGCGGGACGTACTTCTTAAACAGCGGCCTGTCCCGCTCGTAGAGCTCCGGCCGGGTGAAGTAGTGGCCCTGCGAGGCGTTGTGGCTGAAGAAGCCCGGAAACATGCCGTAGGCGAGGCATCGTCTCATATACCTCTCGACGTGGTCGTGGGAAAACTTCTCGAACTCCGTGTTCATCAGGAAGCAGTAGGGTTTGCCCTTGCACAGGGCGCGGCGGTAGAGCAATTCACCGTCGGACATCGGCCGCCACGAGCCGCCCGGGTTCCAGTCCGTCTCGGTGCCCAGCACATCCAAGACAGGGGCAAGCCAGCAGAGGTTGTGAGGCGTGCTGTTGGCCATCATGTACTTGTCCATCGCGTGGACGTTCCGGGCAATCGCCCGGATGTACTCGAACGCAATCAGGCCGCGGAGGATGGCCGGCTTTCGACCGTCGAGCGAGAACGTCAGCGGAGTCCTCGCGGCGGCGAAGTGGTCCCGGCGGAAGTCCAGCTCGTCCGTAACGTATCCCTCGCTGGAATCGATGTACTCGCCGTCAAGACTCGCTTGGCCGTCCACTCCATAGAGCTTCTGCCGCAGGTCGGCGTTCCACTTGTTCCTGAAATCTGTCACCGCCCCCGCGATCTCGGGCATCGAGTTGACGCTCCAGACGGCGCCGTTGCACCAGGGGGTGTCGAGCAGCCGAGCGGCGAACTGGCCCGTCTCGTCGTGATAGCCGCTGGTGAACAGGGCCTGGGCCTGCGGGTTCTTGCCCTCGGCAAGCCTCCTCGCCTCAGCGAGGGCCCCTTCCAGGGTGCGGGGCATCCCTTCCTTCATGGACATCCACCAGGTCATGGGCTCGGTGTAGCGGAACGTGAGCATGTCGTGGCGGTCGTCCCAGGCGGTCTCGTTGTCGCCCTCCTTGAATCGGAATCCGAAGTCCTGCCAGTCGTTGACGTCGCTGATCTTGGCAAAAGGCATCCAGAGCCCCTGGCGGGGAATCCGGCAGGAGAACTGCTCGGGGAACAACTCGTAGAACCGGGCCAAAGCCCCGCGAAATCCCCACGTTTTGTCGAAACGGAACCGGCAGAATCGCAGATGGGCGAGCGGCTTCTCGGGCGTGAGCCCGATATCGTAGGCCAGGAACAGCTCCCGCGTGCCGGCGTTGTACCCCACGCGGAAGAACGCCGGATGAGCCATATCGATGCCCAGGGCCACCCCCTCCCGCGGGCCGGTGACGGCCCCAAACGGATAGCGGGACACACGGCCGTTGGCGCCGGCCGCGAATCTCGCCGTTTCGAGGTACTCGCGTCCTTCAACGACAGGCACGGCGTGGCGGGGATCGCGAGGCCATTGCCAATCTGCCGCCGGCAGCGGCACGGCATAGATCAGCGTGACGGCGCGATCCTTGCCCGAGGTGTCCTCAAGCGTCACGTCGAAAAAGGCGGCATCGCCACTTTCGCCGGTACGACAGTCGAGCTTGAGTTCCAGCACGGCCTGCTGAATGGAGACGAAATCCGTCTCGGCCGCCACGTCGCGGACCTGGAATCCCTCCCCGGCCTGCCCCGCCGACTCGACGGGAACGCCGTCGAAGAGAAACGCGTGAACCACCTTCAGTTCCGGATCACGGAACCATGCCTTTCCCGCGTGCCCGCGAAGCAGCATGTGGAAGGACACCGAAGCCACCGGCTTTTCCGGGAAGATGATGACCTGCGCCTTTTCCCAATCGTGCGTACCGGCCCGCCAGGAATCGATCTGGCCCCAGAGGGGGGTGCCGTCGGTGTACTGGAGGTCGAGGTACAGGGAGTAGTCACTATCCCGCGTGCCGCCCACGGCCTGGGCCTTGCTCCACGCGGCGGCGATGATGGGCTCGGCCTTCTCCTGGTTCAGGACAACCGTCTGAGAAACCCCGCGCTGGGCCCGGGCGTCCGATCCATTATCACAGACGAAGACATCATCCTCGCGGGTGAACCCGCTCTGCCAGCGGCGCCAGGCATCGGCCTTGAGCAGATTCTGGCCGGATTGGTCGAGTCGCAGGGCCTTCTTGAGGACAACACCGTCGCCGGCCGGGGACGAGACAGACGTCTGCCCTCCGCGGGCGGAGAATCCCCAGGACAGGATCATGACGGCCGCGAGAATGGATCTTGCGGGAGAGCAGGCGCCTCGCGAGCGCCCGGAGAACTGCGCGTTGTGCATGCCGGTACCACTCCTTTCGCCGGACATGGTATCAAGACTGCGGATCGCTCGCCAGAAGAGAATTGCCGCAGATGCCGCGATCCGTGCAGGTCTGTGGGAGTCCGTGTGCGTCCGTGCTCTTCCCAAAAACAATCGGGGCCCGCATCGAGATGATGCAGGCCCCGAGATACGCAAAGTTGCACAGGCCATGGAGGCCAGGCGACCCTCAGCTCAGCGGTCGCCGGCGAGGTAGCGGACCTCCGCCGCCGACAAGGCGCGATTGTAAATGCGGAGATCATCCAACATGCCGGTGTAGTACGCATCCCCCTCGTACTGCGACCTGCCCAGCCAGTTCTGGGTGGTGACGCCAAGGTCCTTGGGCAACACGGCTGTGGCGCCGCTGGCCACCAAGGCCCCGTCCTGATACAGTCGCATGGTCATGGTGGCGCTGTCGATCACGACGGCGACATGATGCCAACCGGTCGGCAGCGTGGTCGAACCATTGAGCTGGGACTCGCCGCCTCCGCCGCTGTTGGTGATGGCGAACCGCATCGGACTGGTCGCGCCCCCGCCCCCACTCGGGCAGAAGAACATGTACGACGTGGTGCCGGAGCCGAAATCGAAGATCCGCTGCCAGGCGCCGCCGGCGCCGGAGAAGTTCGCGTATAGCGAGATCGTCATGTCGCTGAGCGAATTGATGACCGAACCGATGGGCAGCTCCGCGTAGCCGTTGGTGCCGTTGAAAACGGCCGCCTGGCCGTGGCCGAGGAAGGCATCATCATACATGATGTCCGCCATGGCCGTGCCGTGATTTTTCTTGCCGGAGCTGTCCTGGAGGTTGCCATCCATCGCGTAGTTGGCGACGATGCCGGCGTTGCCGGGGTCGGCCGGAACGACGACCTCGGGGGCCGAGCGGTACAGCCGGATGTCATCGACGAAGATGGTCCCGGCCGCACTGGCGCTGCCGTTGCCGATGCCGATTGTCAGGCTCTTGACGCTCTTGAGGCTGGCGCCCGTGACGGCCAGATCGATATTCCACTGCTTCCACACCGGCAGCGCCGTCACCGCCGCACCGGCGTTGCAGAGCACCTTGGTGTTGTTGATCTTCACATACAACGGCGCCGCCGTGTTCGTCGCCTGCCCTTGGAAGTTGACCACGAGCGTCTTGATGCCGTGCCGGGTCCAGTCCTGGGCGGTTTCGAACGTGCGGGTGGTTTCGGCATAGACGCCGCCGGCGTTGTCGTAGGCCAGGGGCATGGACTGCCGCCCGCCGTTGACGACCGTGCGTTCGGCGAACGGCGCGATGCCGTGTCCAACGACCGAGCCGTTGGTGTCGTTCTGGTAGCCGTCGGCCCACGTCTGGAAGATGGTCTCGCCGGCGTCCATATCATCCGTATAGCTCTCGAAATCATCCACGACGAGGTACTCGGCCGTGGAGAAGGTCCAGATGTCGCCTTCCCAGGCGGACGGGTCCATCGTGTCATTCACCTCGACCACCTTCCAGAAGTAGCTCTGGTTCAGGTCGAGCGCCGCGTCATACTGCGGCTCGGCGACCGTTGTCACCAGGGCCGTGCCGCCGATCACCGCCTGCTCGTCGGTGCTCAGGGACACCCTGTGCGAGGCGGCCTCGCGTCCGGCCCGCCAGCTCAGGGGCGTCTTCGGGTCCACGTTGACGGTCTCGGAGGCCGGCTGGGGCTCCCTGGCCGAAACCGGGACGTAGTAGAAACGGACCTCGCTCAGGCCGTACCGAGGAAACACGCCGCCCCAGTTGGTGTCGATCGTCAGCTTGACGTACTTCGCGACGACGCCGCCGAGCGAGACGGTCTCGGGCGAAAGGAGTTCGCCGGAAGCCTGGGCGAATTCGAAGTTCCCCAGATCCACCCACGTTGCGCCGTCGGTGGAGTACGAGATGGTCACGTCCTTGGCGCCCAGCCCCATATCCACCTCCATCGTCTGGTTCGAGTTCCAGACCAGCAACTGATCGACCTTGTAGATCCTGTCGAATTCATACTGAATCCAGACCGGCTTGGGTCCGGTTGCGGAGCTGAGCCACATGGTCTTGGGGTCGGTCCCGTGCAGATCGTCGGCGTCGAGACCCGAGCGATCGAGGGTCTTGCCCGCTCCCATGTCCGCATTGTGCTGACTGGAGGCGGTGGCCTTGACGTTCGCGATCGGATAGGCGAACGGCTCGACCGTGAAGGACCAGAGGTCGCCGCGGTTGATCGCCCCATCGGCCGTCACGTCATCGACGCGCCAGGAGTAGGTCACCCCGAATTCGAGAACGCCCGCATCGTAGCTGTTGGCGTCCTGGGCGGTGGCGACGGCCTCCGGCTCGGCGGAAGTCCCGAAGTACACATTGTGGGATACCGCGCCCTCGCTGGGCGTCCAGCTCAGCACGACATCTCGCAGCACGTCGGTCGCCTTGTCGGCCGGCGTGGGGGCATAGGCCTTCAGTCCGGGCACCACCAGCGGTCCTTCGACCTTGAAATCATCGAACGCGGCAAATCCCGAGGTGGTATTGTACGTCCCCTGGAACACACCAACCTGCAGCGGCACGTCGGCCAGATCGTCGCGCGTCAGCGGCGACTGAGCCATCGCGGTCCACGTGATGCCGTCGGTGCTGGTTCGGAAATGGAACTGATTGCCTTGTCGCTCGATCTGCAGCCACGGGCGGAGATTGAAAGCCATGCCGTTGTGGCCATTCTCGGTCCGGACGTTGTTATTGGCGCTTCGGATGAAATTTCCGCAGTTCCAGATTGGGAAGTAGTCCAGGGAGACCCAGTCCTCGCCGGCGCCGGCGTCCTCAAGGAGCGCTCGGGCCATCAGGCCGGCCGTGTTGTGATAGACCGGGGCCGCGGCGGTCCCCGCGTACTCGGCGACTCGCACCGTGGCGACGAAGTCCCCTTCGATCACCTTGTACAGGAACGGCCCAAGCGGATTCCACGGCTCGTGCCAGAACGCGCCGGTCGACTCCAGGAACAACTGACCCGCACGGGCGGTCGAGGCGTTGAGGGCGGACGCCGTCTGGCTCGCTCCGGCCCCGACGACACCATCCCATGAGGTGCCGGCGACCCCGTCGGCGAGGAAGTCATGGGGAGTGTCGAAATTGTCGCTGAACACCGCCGCGTGGGCGGCTCCGGCGGCAAAGAGAGAAACGCACACGAGATACACCAGTTTTCTGCACATGCTTGTCCTCCTTCCAGGAAATCGTATCAAGTATGAAGCTTCAAGTGTGGAGTTCGACGTTTCAGGTGTGATGGCTTGCCATGGCATACTCCCAACTTGAAACTTCCCGTACTCATGCAAGGGCCGAATTTGCAGAGTCTATTATAGCCCTTTCCGCAGGCAAGAGCAAGCACAAGAATGCCGGAAAAACAGCCCAAAGAAAGACGGTCGGAAACTCGCCCTTTTGCGTCGCCCCATCACGGGAACGCTCTGTCCATGGGCGTCAGGGTCACGGGACCGATCAGGCCGGAGTCCCTCGGCTGCCACTTCGAGGCATTGAACAGGCCGTCGGGGCCCCGGTTCTCCCGGAGGCGGGCCGCGAAATTCACGTTGTAGAACTTCTTCCAGAGCACGCCCCCGCGGTCCAGATCGGCAATGCGGTTGGCCATCAGGTTGGTCACCCGAATCTCCAGCGTGTTCCGTTCCCGCATCCGCTCAGCGGGGATCGCAATCTGGAACGGCGGACCGATCAGCGTACCCAGTTCATCGCCGTTGAAGGTCACCTTCGCGCTCTCGCAGACACCGCCCAGGTCCAGCAGCCAGGCCTCGGCATTCCCTGCGGGTCGGGGCAGATCGATGGCGTACACAGCCGAGCCGGAGAACTTCTTTGCAACCTCTCCGCCATATTCCGTCCACGAACCCAGCCTGGTGACTTCAACAGCTTCGGGCAGTTCCGGCCCGCCCGAGACGAAACGCACCCGCCAACTGCCCTGGACCTCGACGGATGGGCCTTGTGGCTTGAAGCACTCGTACGACGGCCCTCGAACGTCCGTTTGACAGGCCCGCACGATGCAGGACTGATGAGCGCCGAGTTGCAGGTACACTTCCGTGCCTCGCGCCTTGGAGCCCCGCCGAGCGACAATGCCGGACCGGCCGGACATGGGATCGAAGCACACGGCGGACAGCGCCTGGTCGCGGAGTTGGACCCAGCCGTCCCACGGCTCGTCCTTCGAATTGGCGATCCAATAGATACGATCCTGCCCCTCCCAGCGGCGCACGAACTGCAGGCCGCTGTCCACCATGGGCTCGCGTCCGATCGTCGCCAGTCCGAGCAGATGGCGTATATCGTCGCCCACACAGACCGTGCCCTGTCCGACTCCAGCAATCCGACCCGGCGAGTCGCCGATCTGTCGAAACTCCAGGCTTAAGATCAGTCTCTGGTACTCGCTCCGCCGCCGGTCAGAGTCGCCCCAGCCGGGAACGTCCGTCGGCAGATTCTCGTGTACGATCACGCGAAAGCCCTGCTTCGCCAATTCCATCAGCCGGGCAAATGTCTCCAAAGGCATGAACCGGCATTCGGGCACAACGATGGCTCTGTAGGGAGACTCGGCGGTCAGCTTGAGATTCTGGATCTGCCGGTCGGAGATGAAGTCGAACGCGTATCCGCCGTCGAGCAACGCCTGCCCGACCTCGCGAGCGGACGTGCCGGCGGGGTTGCCGTCGAAGTGCTCCAGCAGACTCCGGCCCGGCTGGGACCATCGGTCGTAGATCGGATAGTAGAGCAGCACGTCGTTGTCGGGCATGCCCAGTTGGAGGAAGGACTGGCACCGCGTGACGTAGGCGTTGAGAGCCGGGAAATCGGGCCAGAAGGAGTTCGTGGGCCCGAAGTGGACCGAGGCATAAAAGAGCCAGCCCGGCCAGGCTTCGCCCGCGGGCGAGAACGTTGTGCCGTGATAGCAAATGTGATTGATCCCGCCGAGAAAGAACTTGTCCACCGCCTGCTTCACATCGCCCAGTGTCGCCACGAAGTGTTCATTCAGCCACGTCGCGGATTCGGACGAGGCCAGCCGTTTGCCCGTGACATGAGCCGCCGACGAAGCGGATTTGAACTTCAGGATGTCCGAGCCCTCGGTTTCGGGGATACCGCTGGCCGCGTACAGATCCAGAACGTTCGCGGGCGAGCCGTGAGCCTGGTTGCGCATTGTGGCCCCTTTGCCCTCGGACCACGTCCGCCAGGGAATCGTGAATTCCTCCAGCAGCAAGTCGGAAATCGTCTCGCGGTAGTCGCACAGGACGCGGGCGTTCTTGTCGGGGGAATCCTTGCCGAACAGAGCCGGCAGATGCTCGCGAAGGTCGTAGCCTCGGCGCTTGCGGAATTCATCGAAGAGCCTCGGCGTCCAATCCGCATCACCCGCCGCGTCGTCCACCTCGTACGAGTCGTTGAAAAACGCCCGCAGCGAGCGAATATCCCGTCCGGCAAAGGCATGGTCGAATTTCTTGAGGTAGTCATCGAGTGCGCCGCGTGAGAAGTGGTCGATCACGTCCCCTTCGCCTCCGGGTCCGGCCCGCTCGACGATCTTGCCATGCCAGCCTTGGAAGACGGCGTAGAGCGTCCAGTCCCCCGCCGGCGCGACCCAATCCAGCTTCCCGTCCGCATCGACCTTGTCCGTCAGATTCAGGACCTGCCCTGCCTCCGAATACGCCATCAGAACCTGCAAGGGCAGCGGCTTCTCGAAGCGGACCTGCTCCAGCGCCAGGGCTTGCAGGTCGTCGTTGGCGCCGACCGGCTCCTTGAGGTCGGAGATGTCCACGCGCCGCCCGATCGCGCGAACCATGGGCCTCTGCACGAAGACGACGGGCTCGGCGAGACTTTCCCCTGCCTTCAGAGTGAAGGTCCTGTGGGCGACATTCTTGCATGCATTGTCCGCACCGACCCACGGCCCGCCGAAGGGCCAGCCGTTGCCGGTCGCCATATCGACGCCCATATCGAGCCGCTCGGCCTCCTTGAGCGTGTGCCCCAGCATGTCCATCCATTGCGGCGTCAGGTAGCGGATGAACCGGTCCTCCTCGCCCTTGACGCCGTAGATGGGCGTGATTTCCAGGCCGCCCAAGCCCGCGTTGGCGTATTCCTGCATCTGGCTCGTGAGGTCCCGGGGATTCACGATGCTGCCCATCCACCACCATCGCGTCCAGGGCTTCGCTTCCCGTGTCACCGCCGGCCAGGCCAGCGGCGACGCGGAAGACTCGCTGCCACGAGCCATCCCGCCGAGCAGCAGCAGCAGCGCGAGGGCTCCGCGTAATGCTGCGACCATGCTAAGACTGTGAATCGCCGCGGTACGAGCCTCGGTCTGGGTGCCATGCTTACGCTTCGTAAGCATGCATTCCATGACATGGCTACGAGGCGTAGCCATGGCACCCAACTCACCAGATTTGAATGGGCGCAGTAGCAGGGTGTACTGTGCATACCCTTTCAATCGAATCGGAGTGTTGGTGTGCACAGCACACCCTACATGCTGATTCTCGATCATTCCGTCACCTCCACTTTGATCGTCGCCGGCTCGCTGCAGCGGACGCCGTCGATGACCCAGAATCTGTACTCGACTGTGCCGGGCTTGTCGGGGGCCTTGAGGCGAGCCACCGGGCCCTGATGCCGGTCCCGCGTCAGCCACTGCCCCGCGTCGCTCCAGCGATAGTGCAGCGGCCGGCCTTCGGGGTCGTGGCTCTTGGAGCCGTCGATCTCGAACTCCTGGCCGCAACGAACGGTCATCTCGGTCGGAGCAACGGCCACCGGCCGCTTGTTGGTCTCACGAATCGCGTCGGGGATCGGCTTTTT
>Ga0209347_1004417_pt1 | contig 14661 bp, 3 predicted proteins | sample AutmiccommuBRH23_FD_187382 | JGI IMG/M metagenome (GOLD analysis project Ga0209347, IMG submission 187382) | Deep subsurface microbial communities from Mt. Terri, Switzerland - Autotrophic microbial communities BRH/23 (SPAdes) (version 2) | ecosystem: Environmental > Aquatic > Deep subsurface >... | reverse complement strand
GACACTACTTATCAATACCGTACTTTCATCAACAAAACGGCAAAACTCATCAACATGCCCATGCACACCGTTCGGATAAATCTGGCCGGACAAAGGGCCATTCAACTCACTGTCATCCTGGGGAATTCCTTCTTTAAGCCATATAACCTTTTTCATACCGAGTGCTTCTTTATATGCTTTCTCAATCTCCTTAAGGGTAAGACCTTTATTGACACTCAGTTCATGCGCTTCACACAGGATCATCATACCCTTACCATTCACTTCCCTTGCTCCCCCTGAACTGTTTATTAAACTGCGGTTAAAAGGCAACTGTTTTAGCGCTGCAATCTGCTCATTAAATGAAAGGCTTTTACCAAAATACTGAAAATCCACAACTTGTTTCCGGCCCATATTGTTATTTAAATATACAGGCCCAAAATCCCTTAGCCATGCATTTCTGGGAACATCCCGGAGTTTTACAAAACTAATGTTATTAAAATTAATGTTATGTTTTTCAAGAACCTGGTTAACAACATCCATATCCTCTTTCTCATCAAGGTATAAAGTAATTCTGTCCTTTTGAGATATGATGCCGGCTATTTGGGGAACAATTTCATAAAAATCAGTGGTCCATATAAAGCAGGTTGAGGCTGACTGCTCAAAATCGGCAGGGTAATAAAATGCATCGGAGCTATTATTCTTATTACATGAATAAAGGAATAGTAATGCAACTATAAAAATGAAAATATATTTTCTATAAAGGCCCCTTTGCATAGGATAATACACTCTGATTTAGACACAAGACTATAAGACACAAGACACAAGACTATTAGACATCAGACACAGGACAATTAGACACAAGACACAAAATATAAGACTACCAAACACAAGACACAAGACCATTAGACACAAGACATAAAACTACCAGACTCAAGGCCCTCAATAAACATGTTTACAATCCGGATAAAAATAATATAGGTTTTAAGACATAAGACTTATAGACACAAGTATCAAGACTTAATTCTGCTCTACATGAATACATATTGTTATTAAATAAATTATTTAAACTGCCTTATAATCCTGTCTTGTGTCTTGATACTATAAATCTTGATACCCAAGTATTATATTCTCTTTCGAATGAATATTACAAAAGAGAATTATCCTTTATTCTTATACTTCTTCTCAGGATTTTTTATTGCTCTTATAATTAAATAAATTCCACCCACTATAAAAGGAATGCTCAGCCATTGTCCCATATTCAGCGCCATAGTTGCCTCGAATGCTTCCTGGTCTTCCTTGATGAACTCGATAAAAAACCGGGCTGTAAACACCATCACAAACAGAACACCGGTAAGCAGTCCTTCCTTATATTTGGAATTTGTTTTCCAGTAAAGATGCATCAGAACAGCAAAAGTCAAAAAATAAGCAAGTGCTTCATAAATTTGTGTGGGATGTTTTGGCACCACCTCCCCGTTTCTTTCAAAAATAAAACCCCAGGGAAGTGATGTCTCCTGTCCGTATATTTCTGAATTCATCAGGTTGCCCAACCTTATAAATGCGGCCACAAGGGCTGTGGGGACAACTACCCGGTCGATCGCCCAGAATACGCTTCTTTTAGTTATCAGTCTGGAATGGATCAGCAAGGCTATAAAAATTCCGGCAGCACCGCCATGACTGGCAAGTCCTCCCTGCCACACCTGTAATATTTCACCTGGATTCTGAGAATAATATTCCCAGCCGTAGAAAAATACATGTCCCAGCCGGGCACCCAAAATAGTGGCTATGATGATGTAAAAAAACAATGAATCGATCCATTTCTGGGGCACGTTTTCCGACTTAAGCATTTTCTCACCAATATAATATCCGATAAGAAAACCTGATGCAAACAGTAAACCGTACCAGCGAACCGACAATGGGCCCAGGTTGAAAATTTCAGGACTCGCATTCCACCTGATAAAACTGAGAAGATCAATCATGATGTGTAACCTTAAATGTTAATGCCTTGCAGTGATCACACGCTTCCTCTGCCGTGGCACTGTTTGTATTTTTTTCCGCTGCCACATGGACAAGGATCATTACGGCCTACTTTCTTCTCAACTCGAACTGGTTGCGGTTTGGAACGTTCTCCACCCTGGGTGACAGCTCCCTGCATGGGATTTTCCACCCCCGGCATGTCCGACTTCTGTGTCCTGTACCTGCTCATATCTGTCCGTTTTCTCTCCTCAGCCTGCTTCACCTGGTCCGGACTCTGAATGGGTATATGCCCTTTCATCAGGGTACTTACGACTTCCTTGTTTACCTTAGAAATCATAATCTTAAAAAGATTAAATGATTCAAATTTGTAAATCAAAAGCGGATCTTTCTGCTCATAGGTAGCATTCTGTACCGATTGTTTCAGATCATCCATTTCACGCAACTGTTCTTTCCACAGATTATCAATGGTAAGCAACATGCTCTGCTTCTGGAATGACTTCACCAGTTCCTTCGCTTTATTCAGGTATGCATTTTCAAGATTGCATACGATCTGGAACACACGCTTGCCGTCGGAAATGGGTACTACAATATTCTTATATACCTGCGATTTGGTTTCATAAACATTTTTAATGACCGGGTATGCCTGTTTCGAAATGGCTTCAACCTTCCGCTTGTAGCTGTCGATCATCCTGGAATAAATGGTTTCCGTGATGTCGGTAGGGGAAAGTTTCTTAAACTCCTCCTCCGGAACAGGTGATTCCATTGAAAGAAGGCGCATCAGTTCCATGTTGAAATCCTCAAACTGATCGGTGCCATAATATTCATTCACAAGCTCTTCAACTGAATCATACATCATGTTGAGCAAGTCTACATCAAGGCGTTCACCGAATAAAGCATGCCTGCGTTTCCTGTAAATCACTTCACGCTGTGAATTCATCACATCGTCGTACTCAAGCAACCGCTTACGGATTCCGAAGTTATTCTCTTCAACTTTCCGTTGTGCCCGTTCTATTGATTTAGAAATCATAGAATGCTGAATTACCTCACCTTCTTTCAAACCCAGCCGGTCCATGATCCCTGAAATTCGTTCTGAGCCAAAAAGCCGCATCAGGTCATCTTCAAGTGAAACATAAAACTGGGAAGAACCAGGGTCTCCCTGCCGGCCTGCCCGGCCGCGCAACTGCCTGTCGACGCGCCGTGAATCATGCCGTTCAGTTCCCAATATAGCCAAACCGCCAGCTTTTCTAACTTCAGGTGTCAGCTTGATATCGGTTCCACGGCCTGCCATATTTGTAGCAATGGTTACAGAACCTGAACGTCCTGCCTCTGCTACAATTTCGGCTTCCCGTGCATGGAGTTTTGCGTTCAGTACGTTGTGCTTAATCCCCCTCAGCTTTAACATCCTGCTCAGCAATTCCGATATCTCCACTGAAGTCGTTCCTACCAGTACGGGTCGCCCTGCCTTATTTAAATCAACAATTTCATCAATAACAGCATTGTATTTCTCACGCTTAGTCTTATACACCAGGTCTTCCTGGTCGTTGCGCACAACAGGTTTATTTGTTGGTATAACAACAACCTCCAGTTTGTAGATATCCCAGAATTCACCTGCTTCAGTTTCGGCTGTACCTGTCATACCCGCCAGCTTGTGGTACATACGGAAATAATTCTGCAGGGTGATGGTGGCAAAAGTCTGGGTTGCGGCCTCCACCTTAACACGTTCCTTGGCCTCAATTGCCTGGTGCAGGCCGTCGGAGTACCGCCGTCCTTCCATAATACGGCCTGTCTGCTCATCCACAATCTTCACCTTGTTGTCGATTACCACATATTCCACATCTTTTTCAAACATGGTATATGCTTTCAGCAACTGATTTACAGTGTGCACCCTTTCCGATTTGACGGCATAATCCTGCAGCAGTTTATCTTTCTTTTCCTGTACCTCATCGGCAGGAAGCCCTGAATTCTCAAGCTCTGCAAGAACGGCACCCATATCGGGCAACACAAAGAAGTCGGGGTCATCCATACCTTCCGAAATAAGGTCAATCCCTTTATCGGTAAGTTCCACTGAATTCTGTTTTTCTTCAATAACGAAATAAAGAGGATCAGTGACAACATGCATGTTTTTGTTGTTCTCCTGCATGTAAAAGTTTTCGGTTTTTGTCCTGATTGCCCTCATACCTTCCTCACTCAGGAACTTAATGATCGACTTATTCTTAGGCAAACCTTTATGTGCACGCAACAACAATAATCCACCTTCCTTCTTCTCTTCATCGGTTTGATTCTCTTTTGTAAGCAAACGTTTGGCTTCTATAAAAACGTGGTTTACAAGTTCGCGCTGAGCCTTATGGAGTTTCTCAACAAATCCTTTCAGTTCTTCAAACTGCTGATGTTCACCTCTGGGCACAGGACCAGATATAATAAGAGGAGTACGGGCATCATCAACCAAAACAGAGTCAACCTCATCTACGATTGCATAATGATGTTTCCTCTGCACAAGGTCCTCGGGATTGATCGACATGTTATCACGCAGGTAATCGAATCCGAATTCATTATTGGTACCATAAGTAATGTCGGCATTGTAGGCTTTGCGGCGGGCTTCAGAGTTTGGCTGGTGCTTGTCGATGCAATCAACAGTCATTCCGTGAAATTCGAATATCGGCCCCATCCATTCTGCGTCACGTTTCGACAGGTAATCGTTCACTGTGACAATATGCACTCCTCGTCCTGCCAGAGCATTCAGGAAAATTGGCAAGGTGGCTGCCAGGGTTTTTCCCTCACCTGTTGCCATTTCTGCAATTTTACCCTGATGAAGTACAACTCCGCCGATGAGCTGTACATCGTAATGGACCATATCCCATACGATCTCGTTCCCACCTGCAATCCAATGGTTTTTCCAGTAAGCTTTATCCCCGCTGATATTAATACTTGAACGGGTGGAGGCCAAATCCCTGTCGTAATTACGGGCAGTAACTTCAACCGTTTCACTTTCAAAAAAACGACGTGCTGTTTCTTTCACAATGGCAAAGGCAGCCGGAAGTAACTCATTCAGCACCTCTTCTGTTTTCTCCAGAATAACCTCTTCAAGTTTGTCGATCTGGGAATATGTTTTCTCACTTTCCTCAATTTCAATTTCTTCCACCTGTTCCTTCAGTTCAGTTATCTGATCCAGTTCAGGTTGAATTCTATCTTTTATAATCTGACGAAGCTTATCTGTTTCATTTCGCAGTTCATCATTTGAAAGGGGAACCATCCGCTTATATTCCTGCTTAATGGATTCAATAACCGGAGATGTTTCCTTTATATCTCTTTCAGACTTACTTCCTAAAATTTTCCCTAGTAATTTTGTAACAAATGCCATATCCGATATGTTATGCGGTTTTATTAAACAGATGCAAAGTTAATCAATTGTACAGGCTTCCCCGAAAAAGAATTTAATAATTTAAAAAAATGTACAGCCAAACCTGATAAAAAGGGTTCCTGAAATTCTGAATTATTAGATTATGAACCTGTTCAGCATCATTCAATTTACCTTTTAACATTATGACTAAACGTTCAGTTCGAAAATCAGTTCAGCAGGAATTGCATAAAAATGATATTTGATATTTTTAATAATTAGTGTCCGGTTAAATATTTGAGATTTCTCCCTACGGTCGAAATGACGGTGTTTTCAAAGCTTTTGTTTTGGGAGGGGTAGGTTGGCGGCGAGGCCGCCAACCTACCCCTCCCAATATATAACTAACAGATTGTCATCTTGAACGAAGTGAAAGATCTCAAATTTTATTATTTTAATAATGTTACCGGACAACAATGATTTTTAATAATATAAAGATTATACAGATTAAATTCAACTTAAAGTCAAACTTAAGTCAATATAAAGTCAGTGTAAAGTCAATTTTAATTGAGTTTAAGTTGAATTTAAATTGAGTTTATGTTGAGTTTGAATCGAGTTTAGAATTTAAATAAAATGATTCACATGATTTTTAATATGAAAAACCAGGTAATGCTTTCCTCGTTTAATTAAAGTAGATTGTTTAATATCTGTTCCGCTAAAATGAAGTTGAATTCAACTGCAGATGGCATACAAGAAATAGTTCATTATAACAGGAATGATTCAAAAATGGATCAAGAATAAATCTAAATAATAACAGATGTCCTATAATAATATTCCTGCTTGCTAATTTTGGGTTAAAACATAAATCATCTGAGCAATTGAAGGATTTGTTATATCAATGAAAGAAATATTGTATATATAACAGATAATTCATGTAATTCGTTTCATAAATATCCTAATATTTGCTTTTGTGAAAATTGACTTTAATATTTAAATTTTAGTACTATGAAATTAAAACTTCTACTTTTCTTTTTAATGTGTATAGGAATGCTCCAGGCACAAGTACCTTACAGGTCTTTGGTAATTACCGAAGCCAGGAAAGATGATCCGAATAACGGGTATCTTGAAATTACCAACATGGGCAATCAGACCATTAACCTGAACGATTTTAAATTCGGAAAAATGGAACCATGGGGAAATCAAATCTGTGATGTAAACCTTGGTCCGTGGAATCCCGGAACTTTATGGTTCTACCTGCCAGAGCAAATGCTTGAACCAGGTCAATCTTATGTAATTGCCAATGCATATGATTTCGGGCCACGCCAGTACCGCAATAAAGTTCCTGGTTTTGAGGGTAATGAAAGGGCGAAAATCAATGAAATGTATGACCTTGCCGACCTGCTTATTCACAGATCTGAACCAAAAGGAGATGCAACCGACAGTATTACAGAATCCGTTTCATCAAGAGGGGGTAATCCACTATCTTTTGAAGACTGGAGAGGCCGGGCTGCGTTTTACATTGAACATCAGTTATCAGAGACTGATTCAGTTGTGATTGATCAGGTTGGAGGTGTGTTTGACAATGACTGCAGGAACCAGGATGTGCAATATGCTGTTGCAGGTGTTGAAGGTGCAGTTAATAATTCTATCCTCGTCCGTAAATTCACTATCAAAACAGGAAACCTTGATTTTGCCAATGCACGTGGTGTAGGCCAGGCTGATTCTGAATGGATGCCTATTCCCAAACAAGGTGGCAATTTCCGCAAGTTGTATTGGACCGTTGGAAATCATGGAGACTATGTTCTTGATGAAAACACGCTTGAATCGGATGTTGTTGATGTTGATTTCGCAGGAAAAAAACTCACCGTGCCATGGGGCACCCGCAGAGGTGACGGCATTATGGAACTTATGGAACAAAAACCCGGTGTTGCATGGGAGTACCATTTAAATTCTGTCAGAGCAGACTCATTATATGAATCGGCCCGTACCGGCGATAAACTGACTGTTTATGTTGTCGGCAGCAGTTTGCAAACAGCAGTATTTGATGTAGTTGTAAGTGAACCGGCCAATAATGCAAATATTGTAGTGCCAGTAGCTCATATTGACATAGCAGCAGTTAACAGAGGCGGCCCCATCAGAGGCGGTACTCAAAGTGGAATACTTGGTTGGCCAAGGGTTACAAAATATACCAACGGTACCGATACAATTACAGGTTCATGGCATGGCCTTCCCAATGCTTTAAGAACTGACTCCTTACTGAAGTACCTGGAAAAACCAGCCCAGGCAACCTGGGAGTTTGAATTTGTGGATGGTGTTGTCAGGCCAGACCTGAAAGACGGTGATAAGTTAAAAGTAACGGCACAAAACGGTGAAACAAAAGTATACCATCTTCAGGTTCAACCGTACGATCCAAGTCACAATGCGAATTTACTGTCTATAACCTGGCCCGACATACCTGAGTTCTATAAAGGAATATTTGGATGGAATGGAGATACCATTCCTAATTTTAATTCCACCACCTTCAACTACAAAATTCAGGTACCTTTGGAAACAGAAAGAATTCCTGCATTGGTTCCCAAGGCAGATAACTTAAATGCTACAATTGAAGTACAACGTGCTACAGCTCTCGTTGGTCCTGCTTCAAGCCGTACTACATCATTTGTTGTCACAGCAGAAGATGATAGTGTAACCAACACTTATAATGTGGAAATAACCAGGGAAAAAGACCCGTCAAAATTACAACCATACCATGCTGAACCATTCCTTTCAGAATTTGTGTTCTGGGATCAGTGGGATAATTCCTTTGCTGAGATCGTAAACCCGGGCAACCAACCACTTGATTTGAGCAATTACATGATTGTTATGCAGTGGACATCAGACCCTGCTGCTGCAGTTACCTGGTCAAGTGGAGAAGCTGATTGGGCAGACCGCTATTCAAAATATGTACCGGGATACAGATGGGTAAATGAAGCACAATGGGCTGTAACTCCGGGAGTTTTGGTTCAGGATTTGAGTGTTAACCCAATTGTCCTGCCAGGTGATGTGTTTGCTTTTGGTGATATCCGTACTGATGGCCATACACGTCCAAGCTGGTTACCTAACTATAAGTGGCCGGTACCAGCACAACTGGATGTACAGTTCAACAACAGCCATCCAAATTATTCAAACCCCTGGGGTGAACCTGTTGGCAGGGACAGAACTGCTGTCAGAAAATGGAAAAATTCAAACTGGTATCTATATAAAATATTGAATGACTCCATCAAACTTGGACTGAAACCTGCCAATGATCCCAATGATTTTGAATTAATCGAAGCATTCGGTATGGCAGACGGTTCTGAATGGAAAGTAGGTGGCTGGGCATTTAATATGACTGCCAATGTGATGCGTAAACCGGAAATTTATAAGGCTAATGACCTTATGCAGGCATCATTTGGCACAACTCCTGAAGATGCTGAATGGACATGGACAAACCGTGCATACTGGCAGGCTCGTAACGCTGGCTGGCCAATGGAAATCCTGAATGTAGGAAATGATATTGGACAACACTTTATGTACGAACCTACCCACTACCAGTCAACAGTAACATCTGTAGTGTACAAAGTGAGCGAGGGGTATTCCATGGAAGAAGAAATACGTGGTGTTACTACCGGAACAACTGTCAGCGCATTCCTTGCCAATTTGAACAAGGCTAATGAAAACCAGGTACTGACAGTTAAAACCGGTGAAACTGTGCTTGGCATGGAAGATCTCCTTACAAATAATGACGTGTTGGTAGTTCTTTCCGCCGACAGTACAAATACATCGCAGTACATTGTTCAGGTAGCTGATGAAGGGTTAAGTTCCAATGCTGTACTGACTTCCACTTTATATAAAATAGAAATAGCAAGTGAACCCAAAAGTGCAACTGAAGAGCATGAGGCAGGTTCCGGTGTTATTTCAGGATTTGAATACGGAACACAGTTGCGTACTATCCTGAACAATGTCACTGTTCCGCTGGGTGCCAACCTGAATGTTATAGATGGACAGGGAGGATATGTTGCACTGAAGAAGCTGAATTACGATACAGCTTATGTAAATGTAACTGTAAATCCGGATACGTATTTTGAAGTTACAGCTGAAAACGGTATAACAAAAATTATTTACCAGCTGCAGCCAAACTCTTCCGATAATGATGCATTTATACTTTCAGATGTTTACACTGTCAGCCAGTCTCAGAATCTTGTAGAGTTTGTACCACGCGGAACCAATGTGAATACATTCATGACCAACATTATTCCGGCGTTTGGTGCTTCAGTTAAACTGGTTGATAAAATGGGCCTTGAAAGAACAGAAGGAACCCTGTACCAGGACGACAAAGTGGTTGTTATTTCTTCCAACGGTTTGGTTACAAGGGTATACCACCTGTCTATGCTGAGAACTCAGTATATTCTTTCTACAACATACCTGGCATATGTCCTGTCGAATGTATATGCAGTTGACCAGGTTGATTACATCATTGAAGGTGCCAGTACTAGTACCACCATCAATGATTTCTATGCACGCATTACTCCATCTATTGGGGCAACTGCAGTGGTAGTCGATGCCAACGGCAATGCAAAAACAACAGGCAGCCTTGTTAACGGAGATATGTTGAAGGTTACATCAGCCGACGGAAGTATTGAAGTGACGTATGAACTGAAAGTTGTTGCTGTTTCAGCTAACCTGCCTGCTGGTAACCAGATTGAAATCTATCCGAACCCGACCAACGGAAGATTGAATGTAAGGGGTGTTGAAGCTGGCAACCGTATCCAGGTGTACAATTCCAACGGAGCTGTTGTTCGCGACATGAAAGTGCGCAGCAATGTTGAAGTGCTTTCAATTGATGATCAGCCTTCAGGAATGTACCTGATTGTAATCAGTAACGACAACTCATTACTTGGGCGTTATAAAGCAGTTAAAAAATAAAACTGTTCATCGTATTTCTTTTGAAAAAGAGCCTGTAAATTCAGGCTCTTTTTTTTATATAAAAAGTTGAATTAATGTTTCAAATGATGGTTACTTTTTTCTGAATGATTCCCTATCAGAAGCCAATAACTTACAAATTAAATAGTAATTAAACCCTCAGGTTCAAAATTGAATATATCATGCAAATTCAAACTTTTCGGGTTGTTATCAGCAAAAGGCGATAGGAAAATATAAACAAATTCTTTTTTGAAAGACTAATTGGAGACCACATTAAGTTTTAATTTATCATAATTTAATAACAAAGCCATCCTTCTTCTTTGCAATATTTGTTATATAATTGACTGATATATTGCATTATAATATTAATTACTTTTTGTGTACCTTTCATAAAATTTTCCAATATTTGTTTTGATGTTGAATAGAAATTAAAATTAAAATTGTAGTACTATGAAAGTAAAACTTCTACTTTTCCTATTCCTTATTGCCGGTATCCTGAATGCTCAGGAACCTTACCGGTCACTGATCATTACTGAATCGAGGGCAAATGCATCGCCTGACAACTATGTTGAAATAACCAACGTAGGCACTGAATCGATTCAGTTAAGCGAGTTTAAATTTGGTAAAATGACACCATGGTCTCCGGCAATTCTGGATTTATACAACGATCCATGGGTTCCCGGCAATGAGTATTTTTTCTTGCCCGACAGAATTCTGGAGCCGGGAGAATCGTTAGTGATTACATCGGCTTATGATTTTGGGCCAAGGCAGTATTACAAAAAAGTTGATGGTTTTAGTGGCAATCAGCGCCCCAAACAAATCGACATCTATGATGTAGCGGATATCCTGCTCCATTTTTCGGAGCCAAAAGGGGACGCATCTGACAGTGTTACAACCAATGCAGATTATATTGGTGGCACTAACATTGCTGATGTAATAGGTGCCTGGCATGGTCGTGAAGGCTGGTACATTGAACACCATTTTGCAGAAGGTGATTCTGCAGTAATCGACCAGGTAAACATGGTATTTGACAACAACGGGCAGAACCAGGGTTGGGGTGACGCTCCCGGAGCCGGTTATGATGTTGCCGGGGTTGCAATGGCTACCCGTACAGCAAATCTTGTACGTAAGTACAGTGTTAAAACCGGTAACCTCGATTTTGCCAATGCCCGTGGCGTTGGAAATGACGATTCGGAATGGATTGCGCTTGTTCGTCCTGAAGGTTTCAGCTCATGGCGTGACTTATGGTGGACGGTTGGAAACCATGGCCCTTATGTACTGGATGAAAACACATTGGAATCAGATGTTATTGATGTGGATTTTGCCGGGAAAAAACTTACTGTACCATGGGGTATTCGCAGGCTCGATGACATTATGCGGCACATGGTAAAAAAACCGGGTATAGCATGGGATTACCATTTAAATACAAATCGTGAGGACTCCCTGTTCCATTCTGCCCGGACTGGAGACAAAATAACAATTAAAGTAGCAGGAAACGAACTGACGACTGCCACTTTTGACATTGTTGTTTCTGAACCCACTGCTGATGTTAATATTGTTGTGCCAATTGATCATATTGACATTGCATCAGTAGCTAAAGGAGGCCCTATCAGAACAAATACACAAAGGGGCAGTGACGGAATGGAATGGACAGGATGGCCAAGGGTTACAAAACATGCCCATGGAACCGATACCATCACAGGTACCTGGCATGGTTTACCCAATGCCCTCAGGACAGACTCTTTGATGAAATATCTGGAAAAGCCGGCAAATGCTACATGGAAATTTGAATTTGTTGACGACGTAACAAGACCTGACCTTAAGGACGGAGACAAACTGGTTGTTAATTCCGCCAGTGGAAAAGTTAAGAAGTACCATTTACAGGTGCAACCCTACGGACCGGATCATAATGGAAGTCTTGCATCCATTACCTGGCCCGATATCCCGAATTTCTACAAGGGTATTTTTGGATGGATGGGTGATACCATTCCTAATTTCAATCCTACAACGTTTAGCTACAGAGTTCAGGTTCCACTTGATGTGGATGGTATTCCTGCACTGATTGCCAAACCACAGAATCTAAATGCAACTGTTGATGTTCAGCGTGCTACCTCACTGTCAGGAACAACCCAGGACCGTACAGTTTCATTTATTGTAACTGCTGAAGACGACAGTGTAACAAATACTTATAATGTTGAACTGATTAAAGAAAAAGACCAGTCGAATGTTCAGCCATTCCATGCCGATCCGTTCCTTTCTGAACTTGTTTTCTGGGAACAGTGGAGCAATGGTTTTGGGGAATTGGTTAATCCGGGCAACCAGCCGCTTGATTTGAGCAACTACATGATAGCCATGCAGTGGAATGCAAATGCTGCCAGTGTTATCCAGTCGCGTATGGGAGAAAATGACTGGATGGACCGCTACGACAAATATGTGCCCGGGTACAAATGGGTAAATCAGTCACAATGGGCGGTAACCCCGGGAATACTTGAACAGGATCTCAGTGTTAACCCCATTGTTCAGCCAGGTGATGTATTTGTGTTTGGAGGAATCTGGACTGATGTCCATGCTTTCCCGGGCTGGCTGCCCGATTTTCAGTGGACAGTTCCCAAACAAGTGGACGTTCAGTTCAACAACTATAATGGTATTGCACAATATAAAAATCCATGGGGTGAACCCATCAGCGGAAACGGAAGCCCGATACGCAAGTGGATGAACTCCAACTGGTATATGTTTAAAATACTGAATGACTCAATTAAACTTGGATTAAAACCTGCCAACGATCCCAAAGACTTTGAACTGATTGAATATTTTGGTATGAGTGATGTATCCAACTGGATCATCGGCGGCGTTCAGGCCAACATGATTACGAATTATATGAGGAAACCACACGTGTGGAAAGGAAGAACTGAAGCAGGCGCAGCCGGTTCATTTGGCACCAATCTGGAAGATACAGAATGGACCTGGACAAACCGTTCATACTGGCAGAAACGCAATGTTGGCTGGCCAATGGAAATTCTGAACATTGGCAACGATATCGGCCAGCATTTTATGAATGAGCCTACTCATTATAAATCAACAGTTACTGCTGTTGTTTATAAAGTGAGTGATGGCTATTCCATGAATGAGGAAATCAGGGGTATAACTACCGGAACTACGGTAAGCACATTCATCGCCAACCTGAACAAGGCTAATGAAAACCAGGCACTGACAGTTAAGTCCGGAGATAGTGAACTTGGAATGAATGACATAATCAGCATGAACGATATGCTGGTTGTTCTTTCTGCCGACAGCACAAATACTACGCAATACAGGCTTGATGTAACTGAAGAAGGGTTAAGTTCAAATGCTGTTCTTACTTCGACTCTTTACGACATTGAAATTGTAAGTGAACCGAAGAGTGCAACAGAAGAAGGCGATGCAGGTTCCGGAGTTATTTCAGGATTTGAATACGGAACTCAGCTGCGTACCATTTTGAACAACATCACAATTCCTTTGGGAGCAAGCCTCGATGTTATAGATAGCCAGGGTGCATATGTTTCGCTGAAAAAACTGAATTACGATACAGCATATGTGGATGTAACTGTAAATCCGGATACATATTTTGAAGTAACAGCAGAAAATGGTGTTACTAAAATCATTTACCAGTTGCAGCCAAACGCTACAGACAATGATGCATTCATTCTTTCAGATGTTTATTCAGTAATACAGTCGCAGAACCTGGTTGAATTTGTACCGGGCGGAACCACTGTAGGTACATTCCTCACCAACATTATACCTTCATTCGGGGCATCAGTTAAACTGGTGGACAAAATGGGACTTGAAAGAACGGAAGGAACACTGTACCGTGACGACAAAGTGGTTGTCACATCACCGAACGGTTTGGTTACAAGGGTTTATCACCTCTCTATGCTAAGAACCCAGTATATTCATTCTACAACTTACCTGGCATATGTCCTGTCAGATATTTATTCAGTTGACCAGGTTGACTATGTTATTGCAGGCCCTTCTTCAAGTACAACTATCAATGATTTTTATGCACGTATCACTCCTTCTATGGGAGCTACTGCAGTGCTTGTTGATGCCAATGGAACTGCAAAAACAACCGGCACCCTTGCAAGGGGTGATAAGTTGAAAGTTACATCAGCCGATGGCCATATCGAGGTAATGTATAACCTGAATGTGACTGTGGTTTCAGCTGGATTGCCTTCAGCTAACCAGATTGAAATCTATCCGAACCCGACGAACGGAAGGTTGAATGTCAGTGGTGTTGTAGCAGGCAATCGTATCCAGGTGTACAATTCCAACGGTGCTGTTGTCCGCGACATGAAAGTGCGCAGCAATGTTGAAGTGCTTTCCATTGATGATCAGCCTTCAGGAATGTACCTGATTTTAATCAGTAACGACAATACACTGCTTGGGCGTTATAAAGCAGT
>Ga0209347_1004416_pt1 | contig 14666 bp, 9 predicted proteins | sample AutmiccommuBRH23_FD_187382 | JGI IMG/M metagenome (GOLD analysis project Ga0209347, IMG submission 187382) | Deep subsurface microbial communities from Mt. Terri, Switzerland - Autotrophic microbial communities BRH/23 (SPAdes) (version 2) | ecosystem: Environmental > Aquatic > Deep subsurface >... | reverse complement strand
CAGGCTGCCTCCGCCCCCACCGCACATAAAGCCAATCTCCCCGCCGGGCATCTCGGTGTAGCGGGCGGTGCCCCGGTACGGGTCGGCCTCGTTAACCTCCACCATCCTGATCTCCAGATCGGTGAGAGGCCGCCAGGCCCTGTCGCTGCCCGACTGCACCAGCTTCGAAAGCTCCGGCTGCCGGTACAGCGCGGCGTCGTCCAGGCTCAGCACCGAGGCGGCCGCCGACAGTTCCCCCGAGGCGGTAACGGCCAGAGGGTTTATCTCCAGAAGCGTGGCGTCGCTGTCAGTAAAAAGCCGGTAAAGCTTTACCAGCAGCCCGGCGGCGGACGGCAGCAACTTGCCCTCCACCCCCAGGTCCGACCAAATCTCCCTGGCCTGGTACTCCGAGATGCCGGTGAAGGGGTCGATGGTTCTTACAACCAGGCTTTCAGGCTGCGTCCGGCTGATTTCCTCCACGTCTATGCCACCCAGGGCGCCGGCGATAACCGCGGGCATTTTTTTCTCCTTGTCCTGGGTGATGGAAAGGTACCACTCCTGGCGGATATCCAGCTTTTCCTCCACCAGCACCAGATCCACCGGGAAATTGCGCACCGTCATACCCAGCAGTTCAGCGGCGGCAACCGCGGCCTGATCCGGACCGGCGGCAAATTTGATCGCCCCGGCCTTGCCCCGCTTGCCCACCGGGACCAGGGCCTTGACCACCACCGGTCCGCCCAGTTCAGCGGCCAGCCTCCCGGCCTCTTCGGCGCTGGAGGCCGGACCGCCCCGGGGCACGTTGATCCCCAGCCGCCGGATTAACTCCTTGCTGTGGTGCTCCAACATTTTGCCTATTTCAGGTCACCCCTTCCGATTGCATGACAGCCTTTGCGGGTCCTTAATAAGCCACAGAGGACACAGAGGGCACAGAGAAAAGATTTGCATGATAGATTTTTCCGTCATTATTTTTCAGCCACAAAGGGCACAAAGGACACAAAGAAAAACATTATTAGTTTTACTTGCCGTTCTATTCAAGGTATTATGGGTAGATTAATAAATATTTTTAATCTTTCATTCATCCCAAACTCTTTGTGATCTTTGTGTTCTTTGTGGCTTAAATAATAAGACCACCAAAGCCAGGCCCCAAACCTCTGTGTCCTCTGTGGCTTTAATAATAGGACCCCAAATCAAATCTTATTTGAACCTTCTCTGTGGCTAAAAATCTTTCATCCAATCAGTAAATTCTCATTGCTTTCCACGTCCTCTGTGGTTTTTTCCTCAATCAGCCCCATGGCCCGGGCGGCTGCCAGCAGTTTTTGCGCCCTGCCGGCCACCGGCTTTTCAATCAGCTTGCCGTCCAACTGGGCCACCCCGCTGCCTGAGGCCAGGGCAGCCCGGTAAGCCTCCAGCACCCGCATGGCCCTCTCAATCTCCTCTGGGGCGGGGGAAAACACCTCGTTAACCACCGGCACCTGGCCGGGATGAATCACCAGCCGGCCCTGGAAGCCAAGCCCCCGGGCCAGCCGGCTGTCGGCGGCCAGGCCCTCGCTGTCCTTGACGTCGGTATAAACGGTGTCTATGGGTCCCTCCAGTCCCGCCCCCCGGGAGGCCACCGCCAGGGCCGACCGGGCGTAAAAAAGCTCCCGCCCCTCCCTGGTCAGTTCGATGCCCATATCCAGGGTATAATCCACCGCTCCAAAGCACAGTTTTTTCACCCTTGGCGACGAGGCGGCGATGCCGGTCGCATTCCCCACCCCCAGGGCGCTCTCCACCAGGGGCACCAGTTCAATGGCCCCGGCCGGCATGCCGTTGTGCGCCTCCAGGAGGCCCAGCAGCCAGTCCACCCGGGCCACCCCCCCGGCTGTTTCAGACTTTGGCAGCACGATCCCGTCAGGGCCGGCTGCCGTTACAGCCAGCAGATCACCAAAGAAAAAGCCGGTCTCCGGGGGGTTTACCCGGACCCAAATTGCCGCCCCCCCACGGGGGCGCCGCAGCACCCCGGCCACCAGTTCCCTGGCCCCGGCCTTGCGGGAGGCGTCCACCGAGTCCTCCAGGTCCAGCACCACCACGTCGGCGCCCAGACCCATGGCCTTTTCCATCTTGCGCAGGTCAATGCCGGGAGCGAAAAGCACACTCCTGCAGATCTTCAACCCGCAACACCTCCCTCATCAATTGCCAACGTCGTTGACTATTGCCAACGCAAATCCGGTGCCAGCCGGTCAGACGCGCCAATCAGTCTCCCGAACCAAAACTATTTGCCATCACCATTTATAACATTTCATTTTTGTAATATTTTTCGGACTAAAGTTGGATTGACTTGTCTATTTCAAGTGGATTTCAAGCCTGAAATGACGTTGACTGCGCTTTCAGTTTTGAAATTAAAATAAAACAATCAATAGGCAGGATTTTTAAGTTTTAAGGGTAAAATTAATTTATCAATTAAAATAATTTTTTCCATACCTGGTAATAAAGATAAAATCTTATTGCTAATACTTATCGCAATTATGTTATTAGGGCAGGTGATTTTATTTGCGGCGCTGGAACGGCTGGGGTGACACCGCCCGGCAGTACCCGGTGAATGAAGGCATGAGGGAGTTCCTGGCCCGGCAGGTGGGAGAGGCCCGGCCGCCCCGGGACGCCTCCTTTGAGTATCTTCTGGCCCGGATACCCCCGGGCGGGCTGCCCTCCCACCCCCTGGTCACCTCCGACCCTGCGGAGAGGCTGCGGCATGCCCGGGGGCAGAGCCTCCCCGACTGGGTGGCCCTGCGGTCCGGCCGGGTGGGACCCATCCCCGACGGGGTGGCCTTTCCCGGATCCGGGGAAGAGGTGGCCGATCTTCTCCGCTACGCCGGCCGCCATAAGATCACCGTCATCCCGTACGGGGGCGGCACCAGTGTGGTGGGGCACATCAACCCCACCGGAGACGGCCCGGCCCTGACCATAGCCATGGGCCGGCTGAACCGCCTGCTGGAGCTGGACGGGGAAAGCAACCTGGCGGTCTTTCAGGCCGGTGTCCGGGGGCCCGACCTGGAGGACCAGATCAGGGACAGGGGCTATACCCTGGGACACTATCCCCAGTCCTTTGAGTACTCCACCCTGGGGGGCTGGGTGGCCACCCGCTCCAGCGGCCAGCAGTCCCTGGGCTACGGGCGGATAGAGCAGCTTTTTGCCGGCGGCGCCATGGAAACACCGGCCGGCAGTCTGGAACTGCCCGTCTTTCCGGCCAGCGCCGCCGGCCCCGATGTCCGCGAGCTGGTGCTGGGGTCCGAGGGCAGGTACGGCATCATCACCCGGGCCGTGGTCAGGGTGCGCCGCCTGCCCGAGGCCGAAAGATTCTCGGCGCTGTTTTTCCCGGACCTGACCTCGGGGATCGGGGCGGTCAGGGAACTGGTGCGCCGCCGCCTGCCCCTGACCATGCTGCGGCTCTCCACGGCCACCGAAACAACAACCACCCTGGCCATGGCCGGCAAACAAAAACTGGTGGGCTGGCTGGAAAAATACCTGGGCCTGCGCGGGGCCGGCCCGGAGAAGTGCCTATTGATCTTCGGGCTGGCCGGCAGCGCCCGGGAGATTGCCTTCGCCGGCAAAATTATCGCCCGTATTGCCGCCGGCCACCGGGGCCTCGGCGCGGCCGGATCGATAATGGGCAGGGAGTGGCAAAAAAGCCGCTTCACAACACCCTATTTGCGAAACAGCCTGTGGCAGGCCGGGTACGCCGTGGACACCCTGGAGACCGCCGTACCCTGGTCCCGGGTGCAGTCCCTGGCCGCCGCTCTGTCCTCAGGCTTAAGCCAAGGACTGCTGCAGCGGGGGGAAAAGGTCCACGTTTTCAGCCACCTCTCCCACCTCTACAACGACGGCTGCAGCATTTACACCACCCTGGTCTTCCGCCTGGCCGAAGACCCCCTGGAAACACTGGAGCGCTGGCAGCTGCTGAAAGATGCCGCCAGCCGGACCATCGTGGCCCACGGGGGGACCATCAGCCACCAGCACGGGGTGGGAACCGACCACAGCCAATACCTTCCGGCCGAAAAGGGCCCCCTGGGAATGGATTTGATCCGGGGGGCCGGCAGGGTGCTGGACCCGGAGGGAATAATGAACACCGGCAAACTCTTTTAGCGGGGAGTTGATCACATGCCGCGGGCAAGTCTCTGGCCGGAAATAGAAGGTCCCTGGGATGTTCTGATCATCGGCGGCGGGATCACCGGGGCGGGAATACTGCGCCTGGCCTCCCTGGCCGGACTGAAGGCCCTGCTGGTGGAGCAGCACGATTTTTCCTCGGGCACCTCCAGCCGGTCCAGCAAACTGGTGCACGGCGGACTGCGCTACCTCAGGCAGGGCCATTTCCGGGTCACCCGCCAGTCGGTGGCGGAAAGGGAGAGACTGATCCGGGAGGCCCCGGGGCTGGTCTACCCCCTGGACTTTTTACTGCCGGTCTACCAGGGGCAGGGCGGGCGGCGGGCCGCTTACCGCCTTGGGCTGTACCTCTATGACCTGCTGGCCGGACGGAAAACCCGCTTTTCTTTAAGCCGCAGGGAATTTGCCTGCCGGGTGCCGGCCCTGGGCAGCGCCGGCCTGGAGGGGGGTCTGGGCTACCAGGACGCCCTGGCCGACGATGCCCGCCTGGTGCTGCGGCTTATTTTCGAATCCCTGGCCGCCGGGGGCCGGGCCATCAATTACGCCTGCGCCAAAACACTGCTCTTTGACAGCTCCGGGTCGGTCTGCGGGGCTGTGATCGCCGACCAGGCCAGCGGGGCGACGGCCGAGGCCAGGGCCAGGGTGGTGATCAACGCCGCCGGGGCCTGGGTGGACCAGATCAGGGGCCGCCTGGGCCGCCCCCCGGTGATCAGGCCCCTGCGCGGCAGCCACCTGGTTTTTCCCCACCGGGCGCTGCCGGTGAACCAGGGTATCACCTTCCCCCACCCCCGGGACCGGAGGCCTGTCTTTGTCCTGCCCTGGGAGGGTGTAACCCTGGTGGGGACCACCGACCTTGACCAGCGGTCGGGGCTTGCCGCCGACCCCGTCATCTCGGCCGGGGAGAGGGATTACCTTCTTTCGGCCCTGGAGGCCTACTTTCCAGACCTGAGGCCGGCCGCTCAAAACATTATGGCCACCTTTTGCGGCATCCGCCCGGTGGTGGGCGGCGGTCACCGCAACCCTTCAAGGGAAACCCGGGATATGCTGATACTAGATGAAAGGGGCCTGCTGACCGTGACCGGGGGCAAGCTGACCACCTTCCGCCTGCTGGCCCTGAAGGCCCTGGCGGCGGCCGGCAAAAGGCTCAACCTGGACGCTGCGGATCTGGCCGCAAAAGCTGTCTACACCCCGCCCGGCGCCTCCCTCCTGCCAGGCACGGGCACTGAAGAGGGGCGGCTTTACGGCCGCTATGGCCCGGCGGCCCGGCAGCTGGTGGAGGAGGCCGGGGCCGCTGAGATGCGGCCGATACCAGGCAGCCCGTACCTCTGGGCCGAGCTTAAATACGCCGCCCGCCACGAAATGGCCTGCCACCTGGACGACCTGCTCCTGCGCCGCCTGCGCCTGGGGCTGCTGCTGCCCGGCGGCGGGGCCGGGCTGCTGGACAGTCTGAAGGAGGTCATCCTCCCGGCCATGGGCTGGGACCAGCACCGCTGGCAGGCTGAGTGCGCCAGGTATCTGGAAATCTGGAACAGGTCTTACAGCCCCACCGGAAAGGGGGATCACAGCCGTTGAAAGACCATCTTATTCTAGCCATAGACGTAGGCACCCAAAGTGTTCGGGCCATTCTCTTCGACCTGCGGGGAAACCCGGTGGCCATCTGCAAGGATCCCCTGCCTCCCTGGCAGTCGCCCTGCCCCGGCTGGGCCGAGCAGGATGCCGGGACCTACTGGGAAAAGATTTGCTCCGCCACAGCGGGGCTTTGGCATAACCACCCCGGTCTGAAGGGGTCGGTGCGGGGGGTGGCCCTAACCACCCAGCGCAGCACCGTGGTCAATGTTGACCGCGCCGGCAGGCCCATCAGGCCGGCCATCCTCTGGGCCGACCAGCGCACGGCACAGTCCGTGCCTAAACTGTCCCTGCACTGGAGTCTGGCCTTCAGACTTTTAAGACTGGGGGAGACCGTAGCCTACCTGCAGTCCCAGGCCGAGTCCAACTGGCTTAAATTAAATCAACCCCTGGTCTGGGAGGGGACTTACAAATTTCTTTTTCTGTCGGGCTATCTGGTGCACCGGCTGACCGGTAATTTTGCAGACTCGGCCGCCTCCCAGGTGGGCTACATGCCCTTCGACTTCAGGCGGCAGGACTGGGCCCGGCCCTCAGACTGGAAGTGGCAGGCCCTGGACATGGATCCCGGCAAACTTCCGGATCTGGTCAGGCCCGGCCAGATGCTGGGCCAAATCAGCCGGGAGGCCGCCGCCGCCACAGGTATCCCCGAGGACCTGCCCCTGGTGGCGGCAGCCGCCGACAAGGCCTGCGAGGTCCTGGGCGCCGGCTGCCTGGACCCTCACCAGGGCAGTATCAGCTACGGCACCTCGGCCTCAATAAATATGACTTCCAGCCGCTACGTCGAGCCCCTGCCGCTGATCCCCCCCTACCCCAGCGCCCTGCCCGGCGCCTATAGCCTGGAAGTGCAAATATTCAGGGGCTTCTGGCTGGCCTCCTGGTTTATCCGGGAATTCTGCCCGGATCAAAGGCTGGCCGCCCGGGAGAGCGGCGCCGATCCCGAGGAATTGCTGGATCAGGCCATCGCCGGCATACCGCCGGGGTCCCAGGGACTGGTGCTGCAGCCCTTCTGGTCCCCGGGACTGCGGGATCCCGGCCCCGAGGCCCGGGGAGCCATGATCGGCTTTAGAGACGGACACACCAGGGCGCACCTTTACCGGGCGCTGCTGGAGGGACTGGCCTACTCCCTGCGGGAGGGCGGGGAGAGAATAGAAAAGCGCAGCCGGCATAAAATCACCGAACTGCGCGTCTCCGGAGGGGGCTCCCGCAGCGCCCGGATGCTGCAGATCACCGCCGATGTATTCAACCGGCCGGCCCTAAGACCCCACACCTGGGAGACCTCGGCCCTAGGGGCGGCCATGGTGGCGGCGGTGGGTCTGGGACTTTTCACCGATTTCAAGTCGGCGGCGGACAGCATGGTCAGAATCCGGGACATCACCGAACCCAACCCCGAAAGCGTGAAAATTTACGAAGATCTGTACCAGTCCGCCTATAAGCCCCTGTATAAACGGCTCAAACCACTGTACAAGGCAATCAGGCTATAGTGCCTGGCGCCGTTAATTAACTTATAGCCATCACCGGCAAAGAAGACTTTCTCCCATTCTGGATGCTGACTCCTGGATTCTGAATTCCGACAGTTACAGCATTTTGAATTGCTTCATCCTGCGCCAGAGGGTGGGGGTGCTTATGCCCAGAAGGGCGGCGGCCTTGGCGCGTTTTTGGCCGGCCAGCTGCAGGGCTTCGGCAATGGCGTTTTTCTCGGCCTCCCGGGCCGCGTCACCCAAGGTCAGGGAGGCCGGTTCAACCCCGGCGTCCGCCGGCGGATTCCCGCCCGGCCTCTTCCCCGCATACTTCCGGATTACCGCCGGCAGGTGATCCGGCATGATGGTCTCCCGGCCGCACAGGTTCATGGTGCGCTCTACACAGTTTTGCAGCTCCCGCACGTTGCCCGGCCAGTTATACGCCTCCAGGCAGCGGGCGGCTTCCTCGCCAACCCTGCGCACCGGGCTGCCGAAGGTCTGGTTGAAGCACTGGATAAAGTGCCGGGCCAGGTAGATAATATCCTCAACCCTCTCGCGCAGCGGCGGCACTTTTAAATCCACCACATTCAGCCGGTAGAAAAGGTCGTCCCGGAACTTCCGGTCCTGCACCAGTTGCATCAGGTCCCGGTTGGTGGAGGCCATTACCCTGACGTCCACCGGGATCGGACTTTTGCCCCCGATGCGCACCACTTCCCGCTCCTGCAGCACCCGCAGCAGCTTGGCCTGAAGGTCGTAATCCATCTCCCCCACCTCATCCAGCAGCAAGGTGCCGCCGGCGGCCTGCTCAAAAAGCCCCTGCTGGCCACCTTTCCTGGCGCCGGTAAAGGCTCCCTCTTCGTAGCCGAAAAGGCAGCTTTCCACCAGGCTGGCCGGCAGCGCCCCGCAGTTTACGGCCACGAAGGGCCCCTCCCGGCGGTGGCCGGCGCTGTGGATGGACTGGGCGAAAAGCTCCTTGCCGGTGCCGGTCTCGCCCCGGATCAGCACGGTGGACTGCCCGGCGGCGATCTGGGCGGCCTGGTCCTTGCACCTCCGTATGGCTTCGCTGCGCCCCACGATGTCGGCAAAGGTGTACCGGCGCTGCCAGGGGAAGGCGCCTGCCGATTCAAGCAATTTTTTCTTCTGTCTGACCGCCATCACGTTGTTGAAGCCGATGCCCAGCCTGTCGCTGACCGGAATGCGCACCGCCTGGGCACCCTCTTCCAGCAGCGAGGGCCCGAACACCGGCCTGCGCCCCTGCATGGCCTCCCGGCCCAGCGGGGTAAACTCACCGGCGCCCCGGGAAGAATAGCCATCCGGCCCGAAGCTGGCCAGCCGCAGGCCCTCCCGGTCAAACATTACGGCCTCACCCCCGGCCACCATGGCGATGAAGGGCAGGGCCTCCTCAACATTCCGGGCCAGCTCCCGCTCGCTTTTCTGCCTCTCATTATCAAAGGCGGCCAGTATATAATCGCCCAGCTGCATATACCAGGCCCCGGACAGCGGCCTGCGGACAGCGGCCCCGGGATCGCCGGCGCATTCCACCAGGGCCCCGGAGAGCCTTTCGGCCTCGGGCCCGGGGATTTCCCCGCCGCTGGAATTGACCGCCCTGATCACCCTTCCGCCCCGCTTCAGAACCAGGGCTGATCCCCCGGTAATCCGCGCTAAATCCTCCAATGTCCGGCAAAGGTTGTCCCTAAGCACCTGATCTTCCATAAATAGCCTGCCCTCTTTAACCTTAATCCACAATCTCTTATACTTAACCCTCAATCCCTTAACCTCAAAATCTCCTAGCCCCTAATCCCCAGCCCCTCCTCGTAAACCACCTCTCCGCCGATCACCGTCATCTGCACCCTGACCTCCCGGATCCTACCGGCCGGGGTGTCCAGCAGCGGCTCCGAAAGCACCGCCAGATCGGCCAGCTTGCCGGGCTCAAGGCTGCCCTTGATCCCCTCCTCGAAGCTGGCGTAGGCCCCGTTAATGGTGTAAAGGCGGATCGCCTCCAGGATGCTGATCTTTTCCTCCTGGGAGATCGCCCGCCCCCCCTGGGTAACCCGGTTCACCGCCAGGTGCATGCCGAAGATGGGGTCCGGGGTGGTCACCGGGCAGTCCGAGCTGGCCGCCGCCACGATGCCCTGGTCGATAAAGGTCCGGCAGGGGAACATCCGGCTGAGCCTGGAGGGGCCGTAATTGACCAGGTAGCCGTCCCCGAACTCATACAGGAACACCGGCTGGGGCACCGGCACCAGGCCCAGTTTTTTGATCCTGGCGATCAGTTCAGGATCGGTCATGGCGCAGTGCTCGATGCGGTGCCTGTGATCGTCCACGGGCCTGGCCGCCAGGGACTTCTCAATGGCGTCCAGCACCATCTCCACCGCCCGGTCCCCCACTGCGTGGGCGGTGACCTGAAACCCCGCCAGGTGGGCCCTTAAAAATATGTCCTCCACTTCTTCCCGGGACATGGCCAGAATGCCGCTGTCCTCCGGGTTGCTGTCATAGGGCTGCCGGGTGGCGGCGGTGGGGCCGCTGCTGCTGCCGTCCACCATCAGCTTGAGGCAGCCCACCCTTAATCTCTCATTGCCAAACCCGGTGTACAGCCCGCTTTGCATAAACTGGTTGACGAAGGCGGTATTATCCCCGGCCAGGGAAAAGATCATGGCATAAATCCTGGTCTTGATCAGCCCCCGGCCGACCGCCTCCTGCAGCGCCTTCATCTGAGCCGCCCCGAAGCCGCCAGAGTCGTGCACCGAAGTGATGCCCAGGGAGGCCAGCTGCCGGCCGGCCAAGCTGATGGCGGCCAGCAGCTCCTCTTCGGTGAAGGCCGCCCCGCCGAGCATCTTCAGGTGGGCCGCTTCTTTCAGCACGCCGTTTGGCCGGCCGCCCTCCCTTTCAATGACGCCGCCCGGGGGGTCCGGGGTGTCGCCGGTAATCCCGGCCGCCTTCAGGCTCAAGCTGTTGTTGGCCGAGATGTGCCCGCAGGTGCGCACGATGATTACCGGGTGATCCGGGGCGGCCTCGTCCAAGTCCCACCGGGTGGGGTGCCTTTTTTCGGCCAGCTTGCTCTGGTCGTAGCCCCAGCCCCGGATCCAGCGGCCGGGCGGGGTCTTGGCGGCGGCCTCCCGGATCTTGCCCTTGATCTCCTCAATCGAGGTGACGCCGGGAAACCTGCAATTGACGCCCATTTCATTGGTGCCGTGCACCACCATGTGCTGGTGGGAGTCTATGATGCCCGGGATCAGGCTGCGCCCCTTGAGGTCCACAACCCTTGTTTTAGCTCCAATCAGTGACATGATCCGGCCGTTGCCGCCCACCGCAGCGATCCTGCCGTTTTTCACCGCCAGTCCCTGCACCACCTCATTGCCGGGGTTTACTGTAATCACCTGGCCGTTGACGAAGACCAAATCCGCCATTCGATCCATAATACCGCCAGCCCTTGGAAGAGCCGGCTTTCCACACCTCCGTTCACTCACCCGCACCGTTTAAGTACACTTAAACCTACTGACTTCTACTGTTAATTTTATCACGCTTAAGGCATAAGTGCACAAATTTTCACTCCTTTCAAACTTTTAACCCTGTATTTGCCTTCACGGCCGGTTAATAAGAGGATATTAACCGTCGGGATAGAAATAATAAAAATTTAGACCTGTGTATTTCCAGATCTGAGAGATTTACTGGAGGGATGCGCCGTGGAGAAGAAAAAGCCCACTGTTTTAACCTTCCGCGAAATGAAGCGGCAAGGAAGCAAGATTACCATGGTTACGGCCTATGACTACGCCATGATGACCCAGGTGGACAAGTCCGAAATCGACATGATCCTGGTGGGGGACTCCCTGGCCATGACCATGCTGGGCTACGAAAGCACAGTGCCGGTAAACATGGACACCATGATCATCTTTCAGCAGGCCGTGGCCAGGGCCGGCAGGCACACCTTCCTGGTGGGGGACCTGCCCTTCCTGTCCTATGAGGTCAGCATTGAAAAGGCGGTGGAAAACGCCGGCAGGATTATGAAGGAAGGCTTCATGGACGCGGTCAAGCTGGAGGGCGGCGAGCGCATGGCGGACACCGTGGCGGCCATCGTCAGGGCCGGCATCCCGGTCATGGGCCACATCGGCCTGACCCCGCAGAGCGCCTCCCAGTTGGGGGGATTCACCGTCCAGGGCCGGGACACCGCCGGGGCCAAACAGATCATTAAAGACGCCCTGGCCCTGGAAAGAGCCGGCGCCTTTTCGGTGGTGCTGGAGGCCGTACCCGCCCCGGTGGCCGCCATAATCACCGAAAATATCTCCATACCCACCATCGGCATCGGGGCCGGGCCGGACTGCGACGGCCAGGTGCTGGTGATCCACGACCTGCTGGGGCTGTTCGAGAGGTTTGTGCCCAAATTCGTCAAGCGGTACGCCAGTCTGGGGGCCGATCTGCAAAAGGCCCTGAACACCTATGCCGCAGAGGTCAGGGAAGGCAGTTTTCCCGCCCCTGAGCACTCCTTCTCGATGAAGGAAGAGGTGGTGGAAAGCCTCAGGGCCGATCTGAAAAAGGAGGGTATTCTGTAAGTGAAGATAGCCGTTATCGGGGCCGGGGCCATGGGCTCCCTCTTTGGCGCCTACCTCGGCGCCGGAGGCAACGAAGTCAGCCTGGTAGACATCTGGGATGACCACGTCAAAAAAATAAACACCGGCGGGCTGATGATTTATGAAGAAGGCGGCCCCAGAAATTTTGAACTGACGGCCGTCACCGACCCCGCCAGGCTTGGCCGGCAGGAACTGGTGATTGTCTTTGTCAAGTCCTACCATACCGCCGCCGCGCTGAAGCGGGCCAAAAACCTGCTGGGCGAGGGGACCCAGGTGCTTACCCTGCAAAACGGGCTGGGCAACGTGGAAGCCATTACCGGGGCGGCCGGGGAGGTAACGGTAATCGCCGGCACCACCTCCCACGGGGCCACCTTGCTGGGGCCGGCCCGGATCAAGCATGCCGGGGTGGGGGAAACCGTGATCGGCAAAATAAGCGGCAAGACCGACCGGAGCGCAGAAATCGCCGCCGAGTTCTCCCGCTGCGGGCTGGAAACCAGGGTTTCAGACAACATCGCCGGGCTGATCTGGGGCAAGCTCCTGGTCAACGTGGGCATAAACGCCCTCACCGCCCTGCTGGGCGTGACCAACGGACGGCTTACCGAGTCTGAAAGCACCCTCCAGCTAATGAAGACCCTGGTCTCTGAAGGCGAGGCCGTGGCCAGGGCCCGCGGCATAACCCTCCCTTACGCAGACACCTTTGGCAAGGTGGTGGCGGTGGCCCGGGCCACCGCTGAAAACCGGTCCTCCATGCTCCAGGACATCGACCGGCGCTACCCCACCGAGATTGACTTCATCAACGGCGCCGTGGCCCGGGAGGGCGCCCGCACCGGCATCCCCACCCCGGCCAACCGCCTGGTAACCCTGCTGATCAAGTCCCTGGAGGAGAAAGGGCAAATGGCGAGGAATTAGGAATTAGAAATATTTTTCAATGAAGCCGGTGTCGGTCTCGCCCCGGCGGAAGAACTCATTTTTCAGCACCTGCCGGTGAAAAGGGATGGTGGTGGGCAGCCCCTCGATGACAAATTCGTCCAGAGCCCTGATCATCCTGGCCATGGCCTCTTCCCGGTCCCGCCCCCAGACAATCAGCTTGCCCAAAAGCGAGTCGTAGTAGCGGGGCACGGCCCAGCCCTGGCAGGCGGCGCTGTCCACCCGCACCCCGGGGCCCCCCGGCGGGGCATAGGCTGTAATCAGGCCCGGGCAGGGGGTAAAATTCCTGTCCGGGTCCTCGGCGTTGATCCGGCACTCCAGGGACCAGCCCCGGACCGCCACCTCCTCCTGGCTGAAGCTCAGCCCTTCACCGGCGGCCACCCTGATCTGCTCCTTGATCAGGTCGATACCGGTGACCATTTCGGTCACCGGGTGCTCCACCTGGATCCTGGTATTCATCTCGATAAAATAAAAATTGCCTTCCCGGTCCAGCAAAAACTCCACCGTGCCGGCGCTGTAATAGCCCACCGAACGGGCCGCCCGCACCGCCGCCTCCCCCATCCTGCGCCGCAGTTCACTGTTCAGGGCGGTGGAGGGGGCCTCTTCAATGACCTTCTGATTGCGCCTCTGGATGGAACAGTCCCTCTCGCCCAGGTAAACCGTCCGGCCGGACCTGTCGGCCATCACCTGAATCTCAATATGCCGGGGGTTTTCCACCAATTTTTCCAGGTAAACCTGGTCATTGCCGAAGGCGGCCCTGGCCTCGGTGCGGGCGGTCTGGACAGCCCTGGCCAGATCTTCGGGGCCCCGGGCCACCCTCATGCCCCGGCCGCCGCCGCCGGCCGCCGCCTTGATCATCAGCGGGTAGCCTATTTTTTCAGCCAGTGCCGGGGCCTCCCGGTCACTCACCGGCCCCGGGGAACCGGGCACCACCGGCACCCCGGCCGCCAGCACGGTTTCCCTGGCCACCGCCTTATCCCCCATTTTTTCAATGGCCTCCCGGGGCGGGCCGATATAGGTCAGACCCTGTTCCTCCACCAGGCCGGCAAAGCGCGGGTTCTCGGCCAAAAAGCCGTAGCCCGGGTGGATCGCCCCGGCGCCGCTGATTTTGGCCGCGCTGATGATGTTCTGCATGTTCAGGTAGCTGGCCCCCGGGGGCGGAGGCCCAACGCAGACGGCCCGGTCCGCAGCTCTGACGTGCAAGGAGTCCTGGTCGGCCTCGGAGTACACCGCCACGGATCTGATGCCCATCTCCCTGCAGGCCCTGATAATGCGCAGGGCAATCTCGCCCCGGTTGGCCACCAGTATGGATTTAAACATAATCTATCCCCTTCAGTGGCTGGCCTTGATCAGGAACATGGGCTGCCCATACTCCACCGGCGCGCCGTCTTCCACCAGCACCTCCAGCAACTCGCCGGAGATCTCGGACTCGATCTCGTTCATCAGCTTCATGGCCTCCACGATGCACAGCAGCCGGCCCTTGGCCACCACCTCGCCGGCATTTACGAAGGGGGGTGCGTCTGGGGCCGGGGAGCGGTAAAAGGTGCCTACCATGGGGGACTTCACCTGGTGGATCCCCTCCCCCGCAGGAACCTCCCGGACCGGCTTTTTCTTGCCGGACTCGGTTTCATATACCTCTTCAATACCGGCGGGATCACCGGCGGGCCCCCGGCCGGCGCCCTTGCGGATGGCCACCTTGACGCCTTTGTTCTCCAGGGCCAGCTCATGTATATCAGTATCGTTGATTAACTGGACAAGCTCTTTTATTTCCTGCAGGTTCATCTCCAGATCCTCCTCGGTAATGGGGTTTTTGATCTTTTTCACCGACGCCTTACGGGCCACCTCCGGCTGATATCCGGAGGGCCTGCCGCCGGCCCGGTGCTCGAAAAACTTCCTGGCCACCTGGGGAAACAGCGCGTAGGTCAGCACATCCTCCGGGCCGGCCGCCAGCTCCCCGGCCTCGGCCCGGGCCTTC
>Ga0209347_1004415_pt1 | contig 14667 bp, 10 predicted proteins | sample AutmiccommuBRH23_FD_187382 | JGI IMG/M metagenome (GOLD analysis project Ga0209347, IMG submission 187382) | Deep subsurface microbial communities from Mt. Terri, Switzerland - Autotrophic microbial communities BRH/23 (SPAdes) (version 2) | ecosystem: Environmental > Aquatic > Deep subsurface >... | reverse complement strand
CCGGCCGTTGGCAGCCGGTAGATTCCGCACGTACTGCGCGGTGTTCTGCAGGTCTTCAGCGACCTGTGCCGGCGGAAGGCTGGAGATCGCTTCGCGCGCTGCGTCCTGGGACGGGAAGTCGCTCGTCTTTCCGCCGTTCGGTCCCGCACCGGAGAGGAGGTCGGGTGCGATCGCGATGTAGCCGTTCGCTGCGACCTGATCCGCCACCGTTCGAACCCAGTCCGTCAGTCCGCGGTTCTCGTGAATCACGATGACCGCCGGAGCCTTGTCACTGACCTGCGGGTAGACGACGTAGGCGTGGAGCGGACGTCCGCTGCTGTCGATGCGGACCCACTCGTCGTGACGCGGTGTGGTCTCGAGGCTCGACGACGCGGGCGGTGCCTGCTGGTGAGCGCACGCGACGAGACTCGCGACGAAGAGCGCACAGATCGTTTTCTTCAACATGTGCCATTCGTAACGCAGACAGTCTTTCCGTTGCAACGTAGACACATGGCAGGCGCTGCCGTCTGCTACAAACGCGCAATGAAGAAAGCCGCCCTCTTTCTCACGCTCCTCGCGCTGTTCCCGTCGTTCGTTCTCGCTTCACAGGATGCCGTCACGACGGTCCTCGCGACCGAGCGTGCGTGGCTCGACGCGTACGAGACGTACGACGTCGAAGCGATGCAGCGGATCGTCGCCGACGATTTCGTCATCACCTATCAGGACGGGAACTCGCAGACGAAGGCCGACATCGTCGGCTGGATCGAAAAGGCGAAGGCCGCCGGCCGCAAGGGATCGAACATCAAGACCGAAGGAACGAAGGCGCACGTCTTCGGCGATCACACGGTCGTGCTCCGTGGCATCGTCATCACCGAGCGCGTGAAAAAAGGAGGCGAGCGCTCGTCTGTTCGCTCGCTGTACACCGACACGTGGGTGCTGCTCGACGGACGCTGGCAGGTGGCCGCTTCGCACCTCACCGTCCTGCCGGAGCGGTGAGGACTCCGGCGGCACAGGCCGCGAGACCTGTGCCGCAACCGGTCATTCGTACCGCAACGCTTCGATCGGATGCAGCGCCGCGGCTTTCCGCGCCGGGTAGTAGCCGAAGAAGACTCCCACCGCGCCCGAGAACGCGACTGCGACGAGCATGACCAGCGGTGAGATCGCGGTCTCCCATCCGGTGAAGTGCCCGAGCGCGGTCGCCCCACCGACGCCGATGACGAGTCCGATGAAGCCGCCTGCGACACCCATGACGATGCTCTCGACGAGAAACTGCGTGAGCACGTCCGAGCCGCGCGCGCCGATCGCGAGGCGGATGCCGATCTCGCGCGTTCGTTCGGTGACTGAGACGAGCATGATGTTCATGATTCCGATGCCGCCCACGAGCAGCGAGATCGACGCGATCGCGGCGAGCAGCATCGTCATCACTTTCGTGCTTCCTTCCGCGGCCTGCGCCAGATCGTTCTGATTGCGGACCGTGAAGTCATCCGGCTCGCCCTCGGCGATGCGCCGTGACTCGCGCAGCAGCAGACGGATCTCTTCCTGCGCGGCTGCGATCTCTCCTTCGGAGCTCGTGCTCGCGAGGATCTGCGGAATGAACATGCGTCCTGACAACGTCGCGCGCGCTGTCGTATACGGCACGATCACGACGTCATCCGAGTCGCTGCCGTTCGCCGTCTGTCCCTTCGGTGCGAGCACCCCGACGATGGCGAAGGGCACGTTGCGCAGCTGGATCTCCTGACCGACGGGATCGCTGCCGGGAAAGAGCTGGTCCGCGACCGTCCGGCCGACCACCGCGACTTTGCGCAGCGCGCGCACGTCTTCCGGCGTGAACCAGTCGCCCGACTCGGTCTGCCAGTCGCGAATGACTGCGTAGTCGACGTCGACGCCGTTGATCAGCGTGCGCCAGTTACCGGCCTCGCCGATCGCCTGAGTGCGCGTCACGATCACCGGAGAGACGGCCGAGACGATCTGTGACTCGCGGCGGATCTTGTCGACGTCGTCGAGCGAGAGGTTCGGGAACGCCTGAGCGCCCTGACTGACGCCGGCCTGCTGGGCGGCACCGGGAGTCACGATGATCATGTTGGTGCCGAGGTTGTTGATCTGGGCGCGGATGCGGGAGCGTGCGCCGTAGCCGACGGCGACCATGACGATCACCGCCGCGACGCCGATGATGATGCCGAGCATCGTGAGCGCCGCGCGCATCTTGTTTTTGCGGATGCTCTGCACGGCGAGACGAATCAGAACGGACGTCTTCATGCCGCGTTCCTCTGGTCGAACTCACGCAGGTCGATTGCGGCCAGACGACGTCCCTCGACCGGATGGTCGCGAACGATGCGGCCATCGCGCACGTCGACGATGCGCCTGGAGTAGATCGCAACTTCGGGTTCGTGCGTGACCAGGACGATCGTGATGCCCTGGTCGTTCAACTCCTGAAACAACGCCATCACTTCGATCGTCGTGCGCGTGTCGAGGTTTCCGGTCGGCTCGTCGGCGAGAACGAGTGCCGGTTCGGTCACGAGCGCGCGTGCGATCGCGACACGCTGTTGCTGACCTCCGGAGAGCTCGCTCGGCTGATGATCGAGCCGATCGCCCAGTCCGACGCGCTCGAGCGCACGGACCGCGAGCGCCCGTGTGTCGAGCTTCCGGCCACTCCGGTCGTAGAGGAGCGGGAGCTCGACGTTCTCGACCGCCGTCGTGCGCGGCAGGAGATTGAACCCCTGAAACACGAACCCCAGCTTGTGGTTGCGAATCGCGGCGAGCTCGTTCGCGCCGAGTCCGTCGACACGCACGCCATCGAGCGCATAGGTGCCCTCGGTCGGCGTATCGAGACAGCCGAGAAGATTCATCAGAGTCGACTTGCCCGAGCCCGACGTTCCCATGATCGCGACGAGCTCTCCTTGCGCGATCGAGAGATCGATGCCGCGCAATGCGTGCACTTCGTTCGTCCCGCTCGCGTACGTCTTCGTCAGGCCGGACGTGTGAATGACCGGGGCGCTCATCAGAACCCTCCCGGTCTGCGCATCGGCTGCTGATTCGACTGGAAGGGGTTCGACGACTTCTCGCCTGCGGCCGCCTGCGCGGCCGTGACGCCGGTGACGACCTTCATCCCTTCCTCGAGATCGGGGCTGCGTACCGCAGTCGAAGAACCGTCCGAGAGACCGCTGCGAACCGGGATCGCCTGCAGTTTGCCGTCTGCCGTCAGGACGTGCACGGTTCCGCGGCTGCGGATGCGGTTCCCCTGCGCCGTGCTCCGGATTCGGCGTTCGCCGCGCGAAGTTGCATCCGTCCGTTGCGGCGCAGCGGTCGCGGTCGCGTCGGCGGACTCCGTCCGGATGACCTCGACCTCGTCCGCCGGGCGGAAGCGCAAGGCCGCATTCGGAACCTTGAGGACGTCGGGGACCGACGCAGTCAGAAACTCGACGCGGGCGGTCATGCCGGGCAGGAGCTTCTTCTCGCGGTTCTGCACCGAGACCACGACCGTGTAGTTGACGACGTTCTCGCTCGTGGCCGACTGCAGGCGGACCTGTCGCACGGTCCCTTCGAACGTCTCCGACGGGAGAGCCTGCACGGTGAAGCGGACCTTCTGCCCTTCGGCGATGGACGCGATGTCACCTTCACCGACGCTGGCGAGGATCTGCATGTTCGTCAGGTCGTTCGCGATGAGAAAGAGCTGCGGCGCGGAGAGGCTCGCCGCGACCGTCTGTCCCGGATCGACGTTACGCTCGACGACGACGCCGTCGATCGGCGCGTAGATGTTCGTGTACTCGAGATTCTGCCGGGCGCGCTCGAGCGCAACCTGTGCGGACTTGACGTTGGCGCGTGCGACATCGAGCGACGAGTCGCTCGACTCGAACTCGCTGCGAGCGACCAGCCCCTCGGTCATCAGCTCGCGGCTGCGCGACTGGTCGCGTTGTGCCTGGCGGTATTGGGCCGACACGCGCTCGAGCGTCGCCTGGGCATCGATGACGGCCTGACGCTGCAGCGTCGGGTCGATGCGCGCGAGCAGCTGCCCCTTCTTCACCGTGTCGTTGAAGTCGACGAGCAACGCGGCAACCTGCCCGGACACCTGCGTTCCGACCTGTACCGTCGTGACGGCGCTCAGCGTGCCGGTCGCCGAGACGGTCGACTCGATCGTGCCCCGCTCCACGGTGGCGAGACGCCAGGAGGTGGTCTCCCGCGCGAACGCGGCGCGGTGGACCACGACCGCGATGATCGCGACCAGAGCGATGACGAGCACACCGATGATGGATTTCTTCTTCATGAGGTTCTCCGTGGTTTGCTCCAACGCAGAGAGCTTTCGCCGAGTTTCGAACTTGTCATGGAGTGCACCTGCCGGGCATGAACGGCACGTGGGCGAAAGGAGGGGAGGATCCTGGCGCGGGGTAGCGCAGCCACACTTGAAATGCCGACACCGGTTGTCATCCCGAGCGAAGTCGAGGGATCTGGGAGGGGGGTCCGAAAAGCGAAGACGCATTTGCCACCCACCCCCCAGATCCCTCGACTTCGCTCGGGATGACACATCGAACCAGCCCTGCCGACGCTCCGATCCAGAAACAAAAAGCGGGCCCTCGCGGGCCCGCTGTCAGTGTGCTCAGTGGAACGGAGTGTTACCGGCGACCGTGGCCGCGATGGCCACCCTTGCCGCCCTTGCCCTGACGCTCTTCGCGCATCTGCTGCATCTTCGCGAACTCTTCGCGCTGCTCGGGAGTGAGGATCTTCCCGATCTCGGCGTGGAGCTGCTCGCGCATGTGTTTCATCTGCGTGCGATTCTGCTCCATCGTCGCCTTGAGCTGATCGGCCTTCGCGGTGTCGCCGGCCTTGCGCGCTTCGCGCATCTGCTCGCGCGTCGCCTTCGCCTGGTCGAAGAACGCCTTGTTCTGCTCGCGGAAGGACTCGCGGATGGTCTTGATCTGTTCCTTCTGAGCATCGGTGAGGTTGAGCTTCTGCGCCATGCGGTCGCCCATCCGGCCTTCGCCCATCATCATGGAGTCGCCGTGCATCCCGCGGCCACCATGGCGGCCTTCACCTTTCGGTCCGTGCGGTGCGGCAATCGCCAGTGAAGTCGAGAGAGCCACCACCGCTGCCATCGTCGTCCACTTCGTCAGTTTTTTCATGGGTGTTTCTCCTTGTGCCCAGTAAGACGCCTGGTGGCCTCTCGATGTTTCCCGTCGGAAACGAGCTGCACCGGCGTGTCACGAACTGCATGAACCGGGGCACGAAGGGAGCATAAAGTAGGGCTCGTGAACGAGAACGGGAGCGGGAAGTTCCAGCTGAGCACGCGCGAGATCGCGCTCATCGTACTCTTCTGGACGTCACTGGCGGCGGTATCCAGCCTCAACCGTCTGATGGGTGCGCGGGACATCGGGTTCGGCCGCGTGATCGCGCCGACCGGGCCGATCCTGCTCGCGTTCATCGAAGCGTGGATCTGGGCTGCGTTCACGCCGGTCATCTTCTGGCTCAGCAGTACGTCGAGCGAGATGCGGTCGCGCGCCTTGCGGATGCTTCTGCTCGTCGCAGCCGGAGTGGGGATCTCGATCGCCGTCTACCTGCTCCTCGATGTGGCCCGCGGTCTGTTCGGACCGATGCCGATGCGGCGTCGCGGCGGTGGCGGCGGAGTGCTCTTCACCCCGATGCGGCAGATCGCGCGGTTCCGGTTTCTCAACCATCTGCTCGTCTACGGAGCGGTGCTCGCAGCCGGATTCGCGCGCGAGTACTTCCTGCGCGACCGGCGGCGGCAGCAGCATGAGATGCGTCTGCAGGCGCAGCTGGCCGAAGCGCGACTCGACGCGTTGCGGATGCAGATCAATCCGCACTTCCTGTTCAACACGCTGCACGCGGTCTCGGCACTGGTCGAGCGTGATCCGTCGGGCGTGCGAAGGATGATCGCGCGGCTCAGTGAACTGCTGCGGTACACGATCGACAGCCGCGCGACGGACGAGGTTCCGCTGCGCGACGAACTGTCGTTTCTCCGCCGCTACATCGACATCATGGAGATCCGCTTTCAGGGCCGGCTCGAGGTAGCGATGGCAGTCGATGACGATGTTCTCGGCGCGCTGGTGCCGAATCTGATTCTGCAGCCGATCGTCGAGAACGCGCTCGAGCACGGGGTGAATCGCGCCGGCGGCGAGGGACGCATCGAGATTTCGGTGAGGCGCGAAGACGACGATCTCGTCCTGACCGTGCGCGACAACGGTCCCGGCATCGACGCCGCGGCCGCGAGTGGCGTCGGCGTCGGCAATACGCGCGCGCGGCTCGGGCAGCTCTACGGCGACTACGCGGGCCTCACTCTTTCCTCGCCCGCGGACGGTGGCACTCTCGCGCGGATCACGCTGCCGTATCACACCGCGGCCGACGCCCGCTTCGAGGGACGCGATGCCTGATCGGCGGCTGCGTGCGCTGATCGTCGACGACGAGTTGCTCGCGCGGCAGCGGATCGAGGATCTTCTGGCAAAGGACCCTCACGTCGAGATCGCCGGCTTCGCGACCGACGGCGACGAGGCTGTCGCGTCGATCCGGAAACTGCGGCCCGATCTCGTCTTCCTCGACGTGCAGATGCCGCGACGCAACGGGCTCGAGGTCGTCGCAGCGATCGGCGCGGAACGGATGCCCGCGACGATCTTCACCACCGCGTTCGATCAGTTCGCGATCAAGGCGTTCGAGCTCGCTGCGACCGACTACCTCGTCAAGCCGTTCGACGACGAGCGGTTCGAACAGGCTCTGCGCCGCGCCCGGAAGTCGATCGAGCTTGCCGACGTGGGGCGCGTGACGGAGCAACTCCTCTCGTTGCTCCGGGACCGCGAAACGCCGCGGAGTGCCGGCGACGACCCGAAGCCGGCGTATCTCGAGCGCATCTCGGTCGAGACGCGCGGACAGGTGCGCGTCGTGCCGGTGTCGAAGGTCGATTACATCACCGCGAGCGGCCCCTACGCGGAGCTGCACATCGGCGAGAAGACGTTCGCGATCCGCGAGCGGATGCAGAATCTCGAGGAGCGACTCGACCCGAAGGTCTTCTTCCGGGTCCACCGTTCCGTGATCGTCCGCCTCGATCGGATCGACGCCCTGCTGCACGCGCCCGGCGGCGACTACGCCGTCCGGCTCAAGGACGGCACGGAGCTCAGCGTGAGCCGCACGCGCCGCGACGAGCTCGCGGCGAAGATGGGGGTCTGACCAAGTCGTCGAGTCGTCAGGTCGTCGGGTCGTCAAGAGGCGAGACGATGACTTTTCGTTCTCCGTCGGGTCCAAGAAGAAAAACGACGGAGAAGCCCAATGAACATCGCAGACGAAATCCTGGCCGAACTGAAGAGCGAAGGAGACGCGACGCGACGCGTGCTCGAGCGCGTGCCGGAACGACATCTCTCCTGGAAGCCACACCCGAAGTCCGACTCCCTCGGCACACTCGCGTATCACGTTGCCGTGGTGCCTCTCGGTCTCGCGCAATTGCTGACGGACCCGGTTGCCGAACTGCCGCAGGTCCCGCGGCCTGAAGCGACGTCGGTCGCGCAGCTGCTTGCAGCACTCGACCAGAGCCTCGCAGTCGCGTCGACGAAGGTCCGCAACTGGGGCGAAGAGGGTCTCGACGCACGCTGGCAGCTGACGAGCGGTGGAACAGTGATCTTCGACATGCGGCGCTTCGACATGCTCCGCTCGACGATGCTGAACCACTGGTACCACCACCGTGGCCAGCTCACCGTCTATCTGCGGCTGCTCGACGTGCCGCTCCCTTCGATCTACGGACCGAGCGCGGACGAGAACGGATTCGGATGAGCCCCGGACATGCGGCGACGCTGGGCGTCGCCGCATCGCAGCACCGTCAGCGGCAAGCCTGACGGAGCTCGTTGATGTGCGCCGCTCTCAAAGTCGTCACGCCCTGCGTGACGGTCGGATCGGTGAACGTCACCGCTGCGATGCCGAGCGCCTGGCGCGCTTCGTTGAGTGCGGTGCGCAGTTGCGTGATGTGAGAGGCGCGGATGAGGGCGTTCGCGGTGACTGGCGTCGAGAAGTTCATCGCGGAAAGGGCGGCCGCTGCGCGGACCGCGTTGACAGCGGTGCGGAGTTGCTCGAGATGAACCGATTTCGCGCGATTGCCGCGAACCAGCGGGTCGTCTTCGAAGGACATGGTCGTCGCGACATCGGCCGCGCTGAACGCCGAGCGCGTTCCGTCCGCCGCGACCGCGCGCACCCGGTACACGTAGGTCTTGCCTGCGACCACGGAGGCGTCGACCCAGCCCGTCTGATTCACCGTCGCCACGAGCGTTGAAGGAACCGTGGCCGAGGCGCGATGGATCTCGTAGCCGGTCGCATTCGTGACCGGCAGCCAGGAGACCGTGACGCTCGTTGGCCGGCCGCTTGCGGCGAAGCCCTGCGGCGCAGCGAACGCCGGCGCGGTCGCGTCGTCGTCGACCACAGTCACGAGCGCACTGGCCGTGCCGAGCAATCCGTTCTGCGGGGACGAGAGCACGATCGTGAACTGTTCGAGTGGCTCGGCGATCGCGTCGTTGACCGTCGAAAGAGCGATGGTCGTCACGGTCGTCGGCGGATCGATCGAGATCGTGCCGTTCGTCAGCACGTAATCGGTGCCGGCGTGCGCCGTGCCCGGAACGACCGTGTACTGGACGGACACCGGCTTCGCCGAATACTCCGACAGGCTGAAACGAAGGTACCCGGTCCTCCCTTCGGTGATCGAGGCATCCTGAACCGAGATCGTCGCCAGATCGTCGTCTTCGATGAGGAACGAGCCATGGTCGTAGTTGCCGTCCGAACCGGCATCGAAAAAGATCGTGCGATCGGGCTCGGGCAGCGTGTTCGCGCCGTAAGTGAACGAGAAAGTCTTCGAGGTTTCGCGTGGAGCGAACAAGAGAATGCCGGTGTGATGCGGCCCGTCGTTCTCGCGCCACACCCAGTTCACCGTGATGGGAACGGCCGCGGGCGCACTGAGGGCGACGGTGACGGGAACCTCGTACGTGCCAGCATCCTGTTCAACAGCGCTCGAAGAAGTCGTGGACAGCGTGATCCCGGGGGCATTCTCGTTGTCTGCGATATGGGCCTCCGTAACCGTGTATTGGCCGAGAGAGGCACCCGCCGCGTTCGACAGCACGACTGTGAATCGGGAGGATCCGGAGTAGAGAGAGTCGTCGATCAGCGGGATGTCGATCGTCTTGACGATCTCGCCCGGTCCGAAAGTCACACGCCCCGCCTGATCGTAATAATGCAGCCCCGGATTCGGATTCAGAGGAGCGGTCGCGTAGTCGACTGTGCTCGTCCCGTCGCTGGTGTGCTCGCGGAGCACGACGATCTTGAGGATGCCTTCATCCTCGAACGCGTAGGCGAGCGGGTCGCGACTGAAGGAGATGGTTGCGGTGCCGGGCGTGTCGCCGAGGTGCGCGTCGACGCTGTCGCCGAGCCATCGCTCCGGGTATTCATGGATCGCCACGAAACGATCGCCCGGCAGAACGCCGGCCGGAGCGGCTGGAGAGCTCCCGACGGGCTGCATCGTCGAGGTGTTCAGCAGATATCTGCCGTCCGCAGAGAGATCGAGATCGGAGGGCGAGCCGTCCCGCACGGACGACCACCATGCACCCATGCCGGGGCGCGACCATTGGATCAGGGTCGCCCGCCCGACCGGCACAAAGGCCTGGGAAAAGTTGCCCTGCGGATCGCGCAGGAACATGTCGTCCGGAAGCGGAAGCGACCGGGGGATCAGCGTCGAAGCCGGATCGCCTGACATGATCTCCCCGGTGGAGAGATCTGTGGCGATCCAGGCGCCGGAAATGGGGTTCTGATCGGCGATGGGCCATTGCCAGCTGACGGTTCCGTCGTGGTCCTCATCGGTCTGCAGCCCCGCGGCGTTCGAGGCGCGCAGATAGTAGCCATCGACGTATTTGCCTCGGGCGAGCCATGCCGCCAGTGCGCCCGGTGCGACGGGTGCGGAAGCCGTCGACCCCGAGAACGTCAGCTTCGGCATCGATTCTGGAAGAGGAGCGGTCACCGTCAGAGAGAACGGTTGCGAGGCGACCGACCGAGGGCCCTCGTTCTCGACCGTTCCCTCCACGACACCCTCCTGCGAGGGTGACTCGTACGGGAACGAAAGCTCTGTCGACGAGACGTAGGTCGCCACGGAGCCAAAGCCGTTGAACCAGATCACCGCGCCGGGGCGGAAGTTGGCGCCATGAACTGTGATCGGCGTCCTGCTGTATGCAGGGACCGTTGACGGGTCGATCGCGGTGATTGTCGGAGTCGGAGGAGCGACGGCCACGGTGTCCACCACCTCGGATGGGGCGACCTGTGCGTCGCCGCCGTAACGGACCGTGAGCTCGTGGTAGCCGCCAGGGAGAGAGAGACTGGCGCTGCCGCTTCCGTTGACGATCGGCACCGTCGCCAGCAGAACGTCGTCGCGTGAGATCGTCGCGCTTCCACTGGCTGTTGCGATGGATGGATATGGCGTTACCGTCACCGTGCTGACGATCGGTTGCCCCTCCATCGCAGTCGAGGGGATGCTGAAGGTCGTCGTCGACGGCAGGTGTCCCGCTTCGGTCAGCGTGACATCGTTCCCTGTCCCGCCGACGTACGAGATACGCCACCGGTCGTTGATGATGGCTCCTTCGGGGAGTCCCGCGAACGTCCCGCTCACCGGCTGGCTGCTGAGGTTCTCGATGATCGTGTACGTGACGCCGAACTGGCGGTCCGGGCCGCCGTCGTCGACCACGAGGCTTGCCGAGCCGAGACTGAGAACGCCGTTCAGGCGGATGCGAACCGGATCCCATTCATCCACGTCGAGAGAAACGGACGTCGAGCCATTCATCCTGACGTCGCCCAGCGACACCAGGCCGCCGAGGTAGGAGCGACCGTTGATTACGCCGCCCGATGCGTTCAACGACGCGACGGTTCCAGAGAAACGGCCGCTATGGAGAACGACCGGCGTCTGCGAGTTGATCACCTTCACGCCGCCGCCGTTGACGATCGTGGTCCCGTTCCAGCTGCCGCGCAATTCCGCTTCCGGGTTGACGTAGGGTGCCGGTCGCGGTTCGGCATTCAGCGTCAGTCCTGCGCCGGGAGCGCCGTGCAATCCGTCCAGAGTCAGGGAGTTGCCGTAGGAATCGAGCGTGATCGTCCGACTGGCGCGGAGATAGAACGTCCCGGTTCCGTCCGATGGACCGTAGTCATGTTCGACCACGGTGATATCTCCGCCGAAGATGAGCGTGCCGACGTAGTCGTCGTTCCACCAGGCCCGCGTGCGCAGTGAAGAAGGCTGATGCAGCGTGAGGGGTCCGATCGTTTCCGTCGCGCCGACTGCGAGCGTGCCGTCGGCCCCCACGGTGACCGGGACGGAGTCAGCGATCTGCTCGTCGGCAAACGTGCTCAGGAATCCGAATTCGTAGTTGCCCCCCGTGGACTCGACGCGTAGTTCGGCGGGAACCGCGGTGACACCCGCAGGCTTGCGCAGTTGCATCTCGCCGTCGAGGGAGCGGGTCACGCCGGTGTATGTGTTTGGCTGATTCCCGCCGAGGACGAGCCGTCCGCCGCCGAGAAGCCGGATTCCACCGGGACCACTCAGGACGCCCGTCAGCGCCACACCGTCTCCTTTGTAGATCGTCGAGCCGCTGCTATGGACCGTCAGGTCGTGCTGCAGGACGACGTTGCAGGAGATGACGTTGGGGCCGGCCGTGGAATCGAACAACTCGCCGCTTTCGACGATCGTGATGGCGTTGCCCCCGATCTGATAGCCGCTTCCCGAGAATGCAATGGAGCGGATCTTCAGGCCGGCGATGTCGTTGGTCGCAACGAGGCGCGCGCCTGGAGGGAACGAGAGCTGCGCGTCGGCATCGCCTGCGGGCGAACCGCCCGACCAGTTGGCTGCGACCGAGAAGCGGTCATCCACGGCGCCCGTCCAGATGTGAATGGCTGCTTCGACAGGCGCCACGCAAACTACGAGCGTAATGAAAAGGAGAAGTCTCAGTTTTTGGAACACGGTCGGACCTGTTCCGAGTATAGCGATAACTACGGAAAGAAGATGTGCGTGGCGCGGCTGGGGCCGTGCAGCGACCATCCTCGCCGAGGAACCGAAGAACCGAAGAACCGAAGAACCGAGGAACCCGAGGAACCGAGGAACCCGAGGAACTAACTGATGAACTCCGTCGCCATCGCGAGCACCGACGGTTCGCGCAGGATGCGGCGGTGGCCGAGACCCGCGGTCACGACGAGGCGCGAGTCGGGCCAGGCGGCGACGAGGCCTTCGCTCTCCCAGAGGAACGTGTCGCGATCGTCGCGGTCGTGGATGACGAGCAGGGGGGTCTTCATGTCTCTGCCCATGCGCGCGAGGGAGTAGTCGTCCCACTTGCGCAGGAAGCGTTCCTCGATGCGCACTTTCATTCTTTCGATGACCGAGTCTTTGATGCCGAGCAGTTCGCCGAAGCGCTCGGTGTAATCGGCCGGCTGCAGCGGCGGCGCCACGAAAACGACGCGGTTCGCGTGCATCCCTTCGAAGAGTGCGAGCGTCGTCGCCGCGCAGCCGAGCGAATGCGCGATCACCGCGTGCGGCTCGCCCATCGCTGCCGCAACCTGACGAACGCCCCATGCGAAGTGCACGAGCGAGGAGCGCTTGCCGGTGGACGCGCCGTGTCCGGGCGCGTCCCATCCGAGAACGCGAAAGCCGGCTGCGACGAGCGGCGCGGCGAACGCGCTGAGCTGCGAGCCGCGGCCCTCCCATCCGTGGACGAGAAAGACGTTCGGCCCCTCGCCCCAGCTCCATCCGCGGACGACACTTTTCGGGCCCGTCGCAACCTCGAACGGCGTGGCGGTGGCCGTCGCTGCCTTCTCGCGTTCCGGCATCGCGAACTGCCGCGGAGTCATGAAGAGCCGCTCGGCGATGCGGGCTGCAAGGGCGGGCGATGCAGCCGTGGCGGCGCGGATGCCGAGCCGAATCCATTTCAAGGCCGCGGGCGTGGCGATATCGGTGACGGGCAGGTCAGCCATCGGAACTCCTTCAGTCGGGAGTTCAAAATAGCACGGTCGTTCGATTTGTGTGCCGGCGACGATTGGAAACATGCGCCGCGCATCGGACGGCACTGGTCCGTGGACAATCTGCCGGGAAGGCGAATCGATCGGCGGCTAGCGACAGCCGTGACGGAGCTCGGTCAGGTGTATCGCTTTGACGGGAACGCTCGAATCGAGCACCGCATCGGTGACCGCGACAGGCGAGAGGCCAAGGTGACCACGGGCCGTGCTCAGTGCCTCGCGCAGAGCGAGCAGGTGAGACGCTCTGATGGGCGCGCCGGTGCCGGCCGGTTCGTTGAATGTGACCGGGGCAAAGTGCGCAAGTGCCAGCATCGCGTTCACGGCCGTCCGCAGTTCTTCGAGATGCGCCGCCTTGACCACGATGCCGGCTGACAGCGGGTCGTCAGTGAAGACGATCGCGGTTGCGATATCCGGCTGGGACCAGTTCGAGGTGTTCTGATTCGCATCGACCGCGCGCACGCGGTAGATATACGACTGCCCCGGCTGCACGGCGGTGTGCTGGAACGACGTTGCCGCACCGCTGTAGACGATCGTCCAACTCGTGTTGGCCGAGGCGCTTTCGAGCTCGTACGCGATGGCCTTCGGATCGGGGAACCAGGAAATCGAGACGCCGGTACCGTCGTAGTGAGCTTCGAATGCCTGGGGAACACCGGGTCGATCGTCGTCAGTGATCGTGAACGATCCTCCGGCAGTCACGGTCGGCTGATCCTCAGGCTGCCATGCCGCGCTGAAGCTCAACTGCCGATCGGGTTCCGCCGTCGTGTTCGCGAGGTAGCTCATCGTGAAGCTCTTCTGCGTCTCGCCGGGCGAGAAGATGGACGTGCCCGTGGTCGAACTTCCGTAACCTTCCCTCCAGCTCCAGTTCACCGTGATGGTGCGGGCAGCGGGAGCGCCGAGGGTCACGGTCACCGGCACCTGCTGCACACCGCTGTTGCCCTCGAGGCGGCTGGTCTCCGTCGTCGAGAGCGACAGAGACGGGGCTTCGTCGCTCGTGTCCCGGATTTCCGCAGCGGCCGTCGTGACGGAACCGAGGGTCGCCCCTGCCGGCGAGGATAGCGTGACCAGAAAGGAGCTTCTCCCCGAGTAGAGATCGTCGTCGATGATGGGAACATCGATCGTCTTGAGGATCTCCCCGGGAGCGAACGTCAGCGTGCCGGCGAAGTCCTCGAAATGAATGCCGGGATTCGGATTCGGAGGCGACGAGGCGTACTGGACCGTCACGGTGCCGTCGCTTGTCTCCTCCCGCAGTACCGGGATACGGAGAGTGACTGACTCTTCGTCTGCGATTTCTGTGTAGGGATTTGCGATCGAGACGGTCGCTGTCCCGGGTGTGTCGCCGAGGTGATTCTCGACGGCATCACCGAACCAGACCTCCTCGAAGCCGGGAGCCGGTGGCGGTGCGGAGGGATCGAAAAGAATGCCGACGAAAACGTCGCCGGGCAGCACACCCTCCGGTGCTGGGGGGGAGGAACCGACGGGCTTGAACGCATCGACGTTGAGAACGAGGCGCCCATTCAGGCTGCCGTCGAGATCGCCGCCGCCGCTCTCTTCGAGATAGGCATACCAGGCGCCCACTCCGGGCCGCTGCAGTTGCAGACTCGCGAGTCCCTGGACCGGCAGGATGACGTGCGAGAAGTGGCCCTCCTGATCGCGAAGGAAGACGTTCGGGGCCAGCGT
>Ga0209347_1004414_pt1 | contig 14675 bp, 12 predicted proteins | sample AutmiccommuBRH23_FD_187382 | JGI IMG/M metagenome (GOLD analysis project Ga0209347, IMG submission 187382) | Deep subsurface microbial communities from Mt. Terri, Switzerland - Autotrophic microbial communities BRH/23 (SPAdes) (version 2) | ecosystem: Environmental > Aquatic > Deep subsurface >... | reverse complement strand
GTCATGTATCCCATCCATGCCTACGGTTCGGAGGAGCAACGTAGGAAGTTCCTGCCGAAGCTGGCTTCCGGAGAATGGATCGGCTGTTTCGGCCTGACCGAGCCGGATGCTGGTTCGGATCCTGGCGGCATGAAGACGCGTGCGGAAAAAACCGCCAATGGCTATCGTCTCTCCGGTTCGAAAATGTGGATCTCGAACGCTCCCATCGCCGATGTCTTCGTCATCTGGGCCAAGTCTGCCGCCCATGACGACCAGATTCGCGGATTTGTGCTTGAAAAGGGCATGAAGGGGCTATCTGCGCCCAAAATTGGCGGGAAGCTGTCGCTGCGGGCCTCGATTACCGGCGAAGTGGTGATGGAAGGGGTCGAGGTAGGCGAGGATGCCTTGCTGCCCAACGTGTCTGGTCTCAAGGGGCCGTTCGGATGCCTGAACCGCGCGCGTTACGGAATTTCCTGGGGTGCCATGGGGGCTGCCGAAGATTGCTGGCAGCGGGCACGGCAGTATGGGCTCGACCGCAAGCAGTTCGGCAGGCCGCTTGCCGCAACGCAGCTTTTTCAGAAGAAGCTTGCCGATATGCAGACGGAGATTTCACTGGGCCTGCAGGCGTCGCTGCGTGTTGGCCGTTTGATGGACGAGCACAAGTTCGCCCCCGAAATGATCTCGCTGATCAAGCGCAACAATTGCGGCAAGGCGCTCGACATTGCCCGGCAGGCCCGCGACATGCACGGTGGCAACGGCATCCAGATCGGCTATCACGTGATGCGCCACGCCCAGAACCTCGAGACCGTGAACACCTACGAGGGGACACACGACGTGCATGCGCTGATTCTGGGCCGGGCTCAGACGGGCCTGCAGGCGTTTTTCTAGGATCAGGATGGGCGGCAGCCAGCAGGGTGAGTGTGCCATGCTGGCCGCGTCCGGGTTTCTTTATCGATACAGTCTCGATCTCCACCGCATCCGATTGGATACAGCACCTCGCTAGATCTGAGGGTGCGGGGGCCTCGCATCGCTGCGAGCGTCCTGAGGGAGATCCGATCAATGTCCATGCACACGATGCTGGAGAATGCAGGTGAGCTGTTCTGGTTCAGAGGCGCGCTGATCAACATCCGCGTCTCATGGGATGCAGGCGAGGACCGTGTAAGCGTCGTGGAGCACTACATGCCCTGCGGAATGTCGCCGCCCCTGCATGTTCACCGCAACGAGGACGAAGTGCTCCACATTCTGGAAGGATCCCTGCGGATCCAGGTCGACGGCGTCGAATCCGTCGCCCATGCCGGACAGACCGTCATGGCGCCGAAAGGCGTTCCACACAGCTTTCGCGTCGAATCGCCGGAGGGCGCCCGCTGCCTGACAATCACTTCGGGCGGCGACCTGGAGCGAATGATCCGCGAGAACGGCCGGCCCGCCGACAGTATCTCGCTGCCGCCTGAGCCGGAACCCAGGTCTCCGATATCGAGCGAACTGGCCAAGTCCTGCGCCCGCAACGGCATTGACATCGTCGGCGCGCCCTTGTCGTGACACTGCCACCCAAGCGTGCGATTGCGACGCCGGCCCGGCTTGGCTCCCCAAGTCTGGCCCGGCGTCGCATTTGTCGTGGATTTTTGCCTCGCGCCGCGCGACAGTTGTCAAATTCCAATCCGGGGCACTTATCCAATGAGCAACGCGTTCCTTTCCCATCTTTCGACTGAACTGGATGGGCTCAAAGCCGCCGGCCTTTACAAGTCGGAGCGTGTCATCACTTCCCCGCAATCGGCAGAAATCGAGGTGTCGGGCCAAAAACTCCTCAACTTCTGCGCCAACAACTATCTGGGTCTCGCCAATAACGCCCGGCTGCGCGACGCCGCCAAGGCGGCACTCGACCGCTATGGCTACGGCATGGCGTCCGTGCGCTTCATCTGCGGCACTCAGGAAGAGCACAAGGACCTCGAGGCCCGCATTTCGGATTTTCTCGGCATGCAGGACACGATTCTCTACGGGTCCTGCTTCGATGCCAATGGCGGTCTCTTCGAGACGCTGCTTGGCGAGGAAGACGCGATCATTTCCGACGCACTGAACCATGCCTCGATCATCGACGGGGTCAGGCTTTCGAAGGCCAAGCGGTTCCGTTACGCTAACAATGACATGGCCGACCTTGAGGCCCGGCTGAAAGAGGCGAGCGGCGCCCGGTTCCGATTGATCGCGACCGATGGCGTGTTCTCGATGGATGGAATCATTGCCAATCTGAAAGGCGTTTGCGATCTGGCCGAAAAGTATGATGCGATGGTCATGGTCGACGACAGCCATGCGGTCGGCTTTGTCGGCACGCACGGACGGGGATCGGCCGAGCACTGCGGCGTCGAGGGCAGGGTGGATATCATCACCGGCACCCTCGGAAAGGCGCTCGGCGGCGCATCGGGTGGCTACACCAGCGGCAAGCGCGACGTGGTCGACTGGCTTCGCCAGCGCTCGCGCCCTTATCTGTTTTCCAATACATTGATGCCGGCCATTGCCGGGGCGTCCCTGGAGGTTTTCGACATGGTCGAGCATGGCGGCGAGTTGCGCGCCAAGCTCTCTTCCAATGCGGCGCGGTTCCGGGCGGGTATGACCGGACATGGTTTCACCCTGGCTGGCGCCGATCATCCCATCATCCCTGTCATGCTGGGCGACGCGACGCTGGCCCAGGAGATGGCTCAAAAAATGCTCGAGCGCGGCATATATGTCATTGGCTTCTCGTTTCCGGTTGTGCCCAAGGGCCAGGCGCGGATCAGGACACAGATGTCGGCCGCGCACTCGACGGAAGATATCGACCGGGCGATCGAGGCGTTTGCCGATACAGGGCGCGAACTGGGCGTTATTTCCTGACCTGCTCGCAGCAAAAGCGATTCTGAATCAAGTGATTCGAAGGATAAGAGAATGTCGAACATGATGCGGGCGCTGGTGAAGGCCAAGGCCGAGCCAGGAATCTGGATGGAACAGGTGCCGGTGCCGGAGATCGGCCCGAACGACGTGCTGATCAAGGTCAGGAAGACGGCGATCTGCGGGACCGACGTGCATATCTACAACTGGGACCAGTGGGCGCAGAAGACGGTTCCCGTGCCAATGGTGACCGGCCACGAGTTCGTCGGCACGGTGGCGGATTTCGGCGCCGCGGTGACCGAATACAAGGTTGGCCAGAGGGTTTCCGGCGAAGGCCATATCGTCTGCGGCCACTGCCGCAACTGCCGTGCGGGCCGGGGGCACCTGTGCCGCAACACGATGGGCGTCGGCGTCAACCGGCCGGGTGCGTTCGGCGAATACATCGCCTTGCCGCAGCATAATGTCGTGCCGATCCCCGACGATATTCCCGATGAAATCGCGGCAATCTTCGATCCGCTCGGCAATGCGGTCCATACAGCCTTGTCCTTCGACCTGGTCGGCGAGGACGTACTGGTGACCGGCGGCGGTCCGATCGGCATCATGGGCGCGCTGGTGGCGCAGTGCGTCGGCGCGCGCAAGGTGGTGATCACCGACATCAACCCGGTACGCCTCGCTCTGGCCAAGAAGCTGGGCGTACAGCACGTGGTGGACGCCTCGCGGCAGAAACTGCCCGAGGTGATGCGCGAAATCGGCATGACCGAGGGCTTCGATGTCGGGCTGGAGATGTCGGGCGCCGCGCCGGCCTTCCGTGACATGATCGATGCCATGAACAATGGCGGAAAGATTGCCATCCTGGGTATCGCATCAACCGGCTTCGAGATCGACTGGAACAAGGTCATCTTCAAGATGCTGCATCTGAAAGGCATCTACGGGCGCGAGATGTTCGAGACCTGGTACAAGATGATCGCGTTGGTGCAGGGCCCACTCGACGTCTCGGGACTGATCACGCACCGCATCGGGATCGACGACTATATCGACGGCTTCGAGGCGATGAAGAGCGGCAATTCCGGCAAGGTGGTGATGGACTGGTAGGAGCCGGCGGGGGAGGCCGATCGACGATGTCAGTCTGGGGTGAAAGTTGGCATTGACAGACAGGCTCGTCATTTTGGGGTCGAAGGGCGGACCGGCGATCCGGCCAGGTGGCCCGTGGCCAACCTCTTCCCTGCTTGAACTGGGCGACCGGCGGATTGTTGTCGATTGCGGCCTTGGCGTGACACGCGCCCTGACCGATGCCGGGATTGGCCTGAAGGATCTCGACCTGGTCTTCATCACGCATCTGCACTCCGACCATGTGCTGGAGCTGGGGCCATTGCTGCACACGGCCTGGACGGCGGGGTTGGCCAAGCCGGTCCACGTCCATGGTCCGCGCGGCCTGAATCGATACTGGCGCAAATTCCTGCAAGCGCTGGATTTCGATATCGAAACACGCATCGTCGATGAAGGCCGGCCCGATTTGCGCGAATTGGTCCAAATCCATGAGTTTGGCGAGGGCGAGGTGTTGCGGCAACACGGGCTTGGCGTCTCGTCGCTGAAGGTCGATCATCCGCCGGTGACGGAATGCTATGCCCTGTGCTTCGATCACGAGGGGAGACGCGTGGTGTTCTCCGCCGACACGGCTTACTTTCCGCCGCTCGCCGCGTTCGCCAGCCGGGCCGACTTGCTGGTCCACGAGGCCATGCTGGAGGATGGTGTCGAGCGGCTGGTGGCGCGCACCGGCAACGGCGCGCGCTTGAGGCAGCACCTTCTCGCAAGCCACACATTCGCCGAGGACGCCGGGCGCATTGCCTGCGAGGCGCAAGTCGGGCGGCTGGTGCTCAACCACCTGATCCCGGCCGATGACCCAGCGATCGGCGAGGCAGATTGGGTCAGGGCCGTGCGGAAAAGCTGGTCAGGTGCCTTGACGATCGGGCGCGATGGCCTTGTTGTGCCATTAGCCGGCAACAAGCCGGATTAATGGGAGGACCGCATGAAGCTTGCGACAATGAAGAATGGTACCCGCGACGGGAAACTGGTCGTGGTGTCCCGCGATCTTACGCGGTTTACCGACGCTTCGTTCCTTGCACTCACCTTGCAGGCCGCTCTCGACGACTGGCGCCGCATAGCGCCCCATCTCATGGCCATGGCAGAATCGCTGGAGGCCGGCGCGGTACCGTCAGAACGCTTCCACGAGCATGACGCTCATTCTCCGCTGCCGCGCGCCTATCAGTGGGCGGACTGCTCGGCCTATCTCAATCACGTGGAACTGGTGCGAAAGGCACGCGGCAGCGAAATGCCACCGAATGCCGATACCGATCCGCTGATCTACCAGGGCGGCTCCGACGCATTTCTGGCGCCGCGTGAAGCGATTGCGGTTGCCAGTGAAGATTTCGGTATCGACATGGAAGGCGAAGTCGCCGTCATCGTCGATGACGTTCCAATGGGCGCCAATGCCGAAGAGGCACTGGACGCGATCCGGCTGGTCATGCTCGCCAACGACGTGTCGCTGCGCCGGCTTGCCCCGCCCGAACTGGCCAAGGGCTTCGGTTTCTTTCAGTCCAAGCCATCGACGGCCTTTTCGCCGGTGGCCGTGATACCGGAGGCGCTGGGTGATGCCTGGCGGAACGGAAAGCTGCATCTGCCGCTCTGCGTTGATCTTAATGGCAGGCCGCTCGGCCGCGCCGATGCGGGTGTCGACATGACTTTCGATTTTGGCCGGCTGATCGCCCACGCGGCAAAAACCAGACGGCTGGCAGCTGGAACCATTGTCGGGTCCGGCACCGTGTCGAACCGGTCCGAGGGGGGGCCAGGCAGACCGATCCCGGCAGGCGGTGTCGGCTATTCCTGCCTTGCCGAACTGCGCGCCGTCGAACGCCTTGACCATGGCGCGGCAACAACGCCTTTCCTGCGTTTTGGAGACACCGTACGGATCGAGATGAAGGACCGAAGCGGGCACACGGTGTTTGGTGCGATCGAGCAGACTGTCGAAGAATACAAGCGTTGAGGGATTGGGCGTGGGATTTCCATTCTTCCTGGTGACGGCTGTCTGGGCGCTCGTCATGCTGGCGATATTCATTCATGCAATTCGCCTTTCCTACCGGATCGAGGCTCGGTCGGAAGGATTGCGTAACACGCTCGGCGTGCCTCAAAAGGCAATGATGGTCCACACTGCCTTCAACTGGAAGGTGGCGCGCGATCCCGAAACGCAGGCGCTAAGAAGGCGGATGCTTCTGATGCTGTTGCTCAATCTGGTCGGTTTCGTGCTGCTGTGGGCAGGCTTTCTGGCGATTGGCATGCCCGGGAACGGGATGCATGGACCTGCTTGAGCACCAGCGGTGCATGGCGCGCAACAGTCTCTGGTCGAATGATCGGCTCTATCGTGCGGTTCTGTCTCTTGGCCCCGGCGAATTCGAGGCCGCCCGTACCAGTTTCTTTCCGTCAATCAAGGCGACGCTGAACCATCTGTTGGAAGTCGATCTGTTCTACATGGCTTTCCTGGAGGAAAGTGGAGCACAGAGCACCTTCGTTGCCTTCGACGAAGCTGATGAACTTGCCCTTGCACAGGCCGGAGTTGACCGGCGATTGGTCGAATTCTGCGACAAGCTGGCGAGAAATGACCTCGACCGCCGTGTCATCACAGACCGAGGCGAGGCAGGAAGAATTCCGGAGCGGATCGGCGACCTACTCGCGCATCTTTTCGTTCATGACATCCATCATCGCGGGCAGGTTCATGCCATGCTCTCAGGCAGTTCGGTCGCGCCGCCTCAACTGGATGAGTTCTTCCTGGATTACGATCTGCGGTTCAGAAAGGACGAGGTGGAGCGGTTGGGACTGTAGCCCGTCCAGCGTCCGGCTCACACGCTTGCCGGAGCGACGCTTCAGTTTTTTACGGTCGGCTTGAGCTCGATCCTGTCGATGCCGACTGGTAGGGGCGCCGGATTCTTGGCGAAGGTGAAAAGCTCTATCTCTTCGGATACGCCGGGAAGTCGCTGGTTGCCGATGCTGACCCAATTGCCGGGGTCGAGCGCCACAATTTCCCTGGTCACCAATGCGTCGATGCCGGTCGCCTTGGTCATCGCTTCTATTCTGGACACTTCATTGACCGTTGGGCCGATCACCGAAAACGTCAAGCGCTGCGAAACGCCGATATTGCCGAACATCACGGTGCCGGTGTTCAGGCCGATGCCGAAGCGGATCGGAAACAGCCCCTGGGCGGTCCGCTGGCTGTTCAGCGCGTCGCGCGCCTTGATCACGTTGCGCAGGGCTGTCGTCGCGGCCTTGACGGCGGCTTTCTGGCCGGACGCATCCTCATAGGGAAAAATCGCGAGCACGGCGTCGCCGATGAAGTCGAGGACCTCGCCGCCCGCGTCGATGACGGGGGTGGCGGTACAGTCGAAATAGGTGTTCAGCAACTGGATGTAGTCGGCACCCGGCATGGTATCGGCAAGCGCCGTAGAGGCGCGCATGTCGTTGTACCAGACTACCGCCTTGGTCTCGCGCCCATCGCCGCGCCTGATCGAACCGGCAAGCACGCGTCCTCCTGCTTCCTTGCCGAGATAGGTTTCGGAAATATTGCGGGCGATACGGGCCTGGATCACCGTCTTGCAGGCCACGGCGAACCGTCGCTGGATTTTCTGCAGCGCTTCCAGTTCATCATTGGAGAAGCCGCCCTCGCGGTCGGCCGACCAGGTTGTGATGATGCCCATCTGCTCCTTGATGCCTGTTTCGTTCTTGACCGACAGCGCTGTGCGGATGACGAAATAGTCAGTCATTCCCTGAGCCGCGACCTCCGAGAGAACCGGGAAATCCATGAGCTTGCTCGGACCGTCAAGATTGCGCCGCAATACCAGTACGTCGTTTTCGAACATGTATTTCATCGGGCTGAGCAGCCATGCATCCGACCGGCTTTCCTGATGAAGGAACTGCTCGAACTCGGTTTCCCGGCCGCGTGCCCAAAGGATGGTCTCGGCCTGGAAAAGCGGGTGCAGCGTTGGCCAGGTAAGTCTTGCCCGAGCCAGCGGAATGCCGATGGCATGGATGCGGTTGCACAGCCCTTCGAACATCGTGATGATGTCAGGCTCGGACAGTGCCTGGTCGACCAGCCATTCATTAATTCCGGTGACCAGGGTTCTATCTGTCATGGGGAAGCTTTCGTCGCATCGAAGCCCGGAGGGCGGTCGACACTATTTGGAGTGGTACACCGCGAGTTTTAAGTGCAGATTTGCATTTTGCCATCAACATTTCTCCTTCGTTGGCTAAAACTCTCTCCCGACATGTTGCCGCGGCTGGCAGACTTGCCACGATCGCTGACCGAAAAGGAACACGCCAGGTGGAAGCCGAAACGGCCCGGTTCACCAGGAATCTGCCGGTGCGCGAGGAGTTTCATGCTGTCCTCGATGACAGTTCGTATCAGCGCGCACCTGAAGACTGGCTGATCGCGGTGACCGACGTCGTCGGATCCCGCAAGGCAATTGCCGACGGCCAGTACAAGGCCGTCAACATGGCCGGTGTCGCGATGATAAGCGCATTGATGAACGCGCTCGGTACACAGCAGGTGCCATTCATTTTCGGAGGAGACGGCGCAGCTGTCATTTGTGCGCCTTCGGATCGCGAAGCAGTCGCGCAAACGATGGCGCAGACCGTCACATGGGTGCGTGAAGACCTCGGGCTGACGCTGCGGGCAGCCTTGGTGCCGGTGTCGGTTGTACGCTCCGAAGGCTTCGACGTGCTGGTCCAGGCGACGCGGATATCCGAAGCGGTCAACAATTATGCGTTCCGTGGTGGCGGGGTCTCACGAGCCGAAGCGCTTATGAAGGAAGGCAAGTTCGCCGTGACGCCCGCCTCGGCGAAGAGCAAGCCTGATCTCAGCGGACTGTCTTGCCGGTGGTCGCCGATCAAATCCGAGGGTGAACGCATCGTCTCGATCATCATCGAGGCTGGCGAGAAGGCTGGGGACCAGTTCCCGGCGAAAGCGACCCGAATGCTCAATCTCGCTGGTATGGCGCAATCGGCCGCTGGCTCTCCCATGCCGAAGGAAGGTCCCCCGATCGGCTGGCCGCCAAAGGATCTGGAACTGGAGGCCCGCGCCATGCCCGGCGACCGTTCGCTCGCATGGCGCAAGGCCTCTCTTTATCTGGCCACGCTTTTCGCCTGGTTCCTGTTTCGAACGGGTCTCTCGGTTGCCGGGTTCAATCCGAAGCGGTACAAGGAATTTACTTCTCTCAATACGGACTATAGAAAATTTCAGGATGGGCTGCGCATAACCGTGTCACTGGGAGATGCCAAACTAGCGAAATTGACCGAGTTTCTTGAGAATGAACGAAGGACAAAGACCCTTCGATACGGAATTTGCGTTCAAGATAGTGCCATCTTGACGTGCTATGTTCCCTCGGTGACATCGGATTCACACTTTCATTTCCTTGATGGTGCAGGCGGGGGCTATGCTCAGGCGGCCGAGAGCATGAAGGATTGATCGAATGCCTAGGGGGGCAACGCAGCGTAAAGAATACTGGGGACTGTCTGATCGGATGGCTGGCAAGGTAGTTCAATAAGAAGGCAGACTGGCGTTGGGGATTGGGGAACAGCGAGTTGGAAGAGGGTGAGGTTCTTCGCGTAAGCGATCTCAAGGTGGCGTTTGACGTAAACGGTTCACCCGTCGAGGTTGTGAAAGGAATAAGCTTCCGGGTTTGCTCCGGTGCAGTGACTGCCGTGGTTGGCGAGTCCGGATCGGGCAAATCGGTGACCGCCCAGGCGATCATGCGCATTTTGCCGCGCAATGGATCAATCACGTCGGGATCCATCGAGTTTCGTCCGGAATCCGGGGAAATTGTCGACGTCGTCAAGCACATGCCCAATGGCCCCTCCATGCGGGCATTGCGCGGTTCGGCCGTGTCGATGATTTTCCAGGAGCCAATGTCCTCCCTGTCACCGGTTCATTCCGTGGGCAACCAGGTTGAAGAAAGCTTGCGCATCCATGCGCGAGGTGCGGGTATGTCGCGCAATGAATTGCGTGCCTCCACCGAGGAGACGCTCGGCCTGGTAGGCTTTCCGGATCCACACCGCGCCTATGACATGTATCCGTTCGAGATGTCCGGCGGGCTGCGGCAGCGCGCGATGATCGCCATGGCGCTGATCTGCCGACCTGCACTGCTGATTGCCGACGAGCCGACAACGGCGCTCGATGTGACTGTGCAGGCTCAGATCATCAAACTGCTGAAGGAGTTGCAGGACAAGCTCGGGATGGCAGTCCTGCTGATTACCCATGATCTCGGCGTTGTCGCCAACATGGCCGACGAGGTGGTGGTTGTTTACGACGGCAGGGTCGTCGAGGCCGGACCCGTCGACGATATTTTCCGCGATCCGCAGCACGATTACCTGAAGGCGCTGCTCAATGCGGCGCCGCATTTCGACATGGCGCCCGATCATCGGCTGGCGGCCTTGCGCGGCGGCAAACGCGGCGTGGTCGAGATGACCAAGGGAAAGGCCAAGCGTTCCCAGCCCGACGACAGGCCGCTGCTTACGGTATCGGGGCTGAGCAAGACGTATCACCTGCGGCGCAGTTCGATATTTGCCGGCGCGAGCAAGGTTCTCCGGGCGGTTGACAATGTGTCGTTTACCATCCGCCGTGGCGAATGCCTCGGTCTGGTCGGCGAGAGCGGCAGCGGCAAGACGACTGTCAGCAAGATACTGACTCGCGCCATTACGCCCGACACCGGCTCGGTGATTTTCGACGACGGTGTTGAGCAGATCGACGTTCTGGGACTGAACGAACGGGACCTGAAGGCATTCCGGCCGCGCCTGCAGATGGTTTTCCAGGATCCGGTCAGTTCGCTCTCGCCGCGCATGACCATTGGCGATATTCTGCGAGAACCGATGCAGATCCACGGGACGGGCAGCAGGTCCGATCAAATGGAACGTGCCAAAGACCTGCTGCGTTCGGTCGAACTCGGGGTAAATTCGCTGAACCGCTATCCGCACAGTTTCTCGGGAGGCCAGCGCCAGCGTGTCGGCATCGCGCGTGCACTCGCGATGAACCCCGACCTGCTGATCCTCGACGAGCCTGTTTCTGCGCTTGATGTGTCGGTTCAGGCCCAGGTTCTCAATCTTCTGAAGGACCTGCAGGCGGAGATGGGACTGACCTATCTGTTTATCGCGCACAATCTTGCGGTCGTGAAATACATGGCCGAGCGCGTCGCTGTGATGGCGGCGGGACGCATCGTGGAAATCGGTCCGTGCCAGGCGCTCTTTGATGCACCTGCCCACCCATACACCCGGGCCTTGCTCAAGGCGGTTCCATTTGCAGATATTGATAGGCCGCTGGTTCTCGACGAACTGGTGCTCAAGGGATCGTCAAACCCGAGCAACTGGCCCGAAGCGTTCCGAGGCGACATGGACGATCTGGCCGCGATCGATCTCGGCGAGGGCCACCAGGTTCTCGCTCGGCAGACAGTTGACATGAAGGAGTTCCACGCATGAGGTTCCTTACTTCCCTGGCCATTCTCGCGATGGCATTTGTCACAATCGGCAATGCGGCCGAGGCACCATTGCTTGCCGACCTCGTCGCTTCCGGTAAGCTGCCTCCGGTGGCCGAGCGCCTGCCCGAGGTGCCGCGTGTCATGCAGATCGATGAGTCGACACAGCGAACCCCCGGCAAGCAGGGCGGAGCGATCCGCATGCTGATGTCGGACCCCAAGGACGTGCGCATGGTGACCGTCTATGGCTATGCGCGTCTGGTCGGTTACAACAGTTCGCTGGAACTGCAGCCCGACATTCTTCTCAGCTATGAGAATGACAAGTACCGCGTCTTCACGCTGCATTTGAGGCCGGGGCACAAATGGTCGGACGGGTCGCCCTTTACAGCTGAAGACTTCCGCTACCAGTGGGAGGATATTCTCACCGACGAGGACATGGAGCGGGGTGGACTCGACGCCGTGTTCCTGGCGGATGGAAAACCGCCGAAGTTCGAGGTCATCGATCCCCTGACGGTCCGCTACACGTGGGATGCACCGAACCCGCTGTTTCTGCCCGCCCTGGCAGGCGCGCGGCCGCTCGATATTTATTCCGCGTCGGCCTACCTCAAGCAATTCCACGCGAAATATGCAGATCCCGAAAAACTGGCGGCTGAAGTTGCCAAAGAGAAGGTCAAGGATTGGGTGTCGTTGCAGATCCGAATGGCGCGCAGCTATCGCCCGGAGAATCCCGACCTTCCGACGCTCCAGCCATGGGTCAACATGACGAAGCCGCCCTCGAACCGCTTCGTTTTCCAGAGAAATCCGTACTATCACCGGGTCGACCAGAACGGCGTCCAGTTGCCCTATGTGGACGAACTGGTGATGAATATGGCGGAAAGCTCGATCATCGCGGCGAAAACCGGTTCGGGAGAAAGTGATCTGCAGGAACGCTACCTCAGCTTTGCCGACTACACCTTCCTCAAGGAAGGCGAAGAGCGCAACAATTACCAGGTCCGCCTTTGGACCGTCGGCAAGGGGGCTGCGGTTGCGCTATTTCCCAATCTCAACGCGACGGATGCCGGTTGGAGGGAGTTGTTTCGCGACGTCCGGTTCAGGCGGGCGCTTTCGCTGGGCATCGACCGAACCCAGATAAATCAAGTGTTGTTTGCGGGGCTGGCCAAGGAAAGCGCCAGCACTGTGCTGCCCGGGAGCCCGCTCTTTCGCGACGAACTGGGGGATGCCTATGCGCAGTATGATGTCGATGCGGCCAATGCGCTGCTCGACGAGATCGGGCTGAAACGCTCGGCGAACGGAACGCGACTTCTCCCCGATGGCAGGCCAATGGATCTGATCGTCGAAAGCACCGGCGAGAGTTCCATGGAAGCCGACGTCCTGGAACTGGTTACCAGTGACTGGGCCGATCTCGGTATCAAGTTGTTCACCCGCACCAGCCAGCGCGACATATTCCGCAGCCGGGTTGCTGCAGGTTCGACGTTGATGTCGGTATGGGCCGGTGTAGACAATGGGGCGCCAACCGCCGATTTCAGCCCGCAGGAGTTTGTTCCGACCGACCCCTATCAATTGCAATGGCCGATGTGGGGCACCTATGTCAGCACCCAAGGGAGCGCCGGCGAGAAGATCGACTATCCGCCGGCTGAAAAGCTGGTCGCGCTTTATCAGGATTGGCTGATTGCGGAAGACAATGCCGAGAAGCGGAAGATCTGGGATGAAATACTCGACATCAATGCCGAGGAAGTCTTCTCGATCGGCATCGTGACGGCAACCCTTGTGCCAGTCGTCGTATCCAACAACCTCATGAATGTTCCCGCCGAGGGCATCTCGAGCTTCGACCCATATGGCTATTTCGGGGTCTACGAGATGGATGCTTTCTGGATGAAGAATGCGGGCGAGGGCGGCAACTAGCTCATGATTTTTTGGCAGCAAGTCATACATCCCGTCCTGCGGATTGTCCTAGATCCGAAGGGCGGAGCGCGTGACTTGCCCCGCGGTCGCGGGACGAATGGCGGCAAGCAGAAGATTGCCGCTGTGATGTCCCGGCACCAAGAAGACGCGGTCTAGCAACATGCTCTATTACATTTTCCGCCGTGTCCTTCTGATGATCCCGACATTGATCATCACCAGTGCGCTTATCTTTGCCATCATCGAAGCACCACCAGGCGATTATCTGGAGAGCTATATCGCCGAGCTTCAGGCACAGGGAGAAGCGGTCGACACCGCGAGGATCGAGTATCTGAAGCATGAATATGGCTTCGACAAGTCCCCGGTGGAGCGGTATTTCACCTGGGTGTCGGGAATGTTCGTCGGCGATTTCGGCTATTCGTTCGCCTACGAACTGCCGGTGACGGCCGTAGTTGGCGACAGGCTCTATCTGACCATTCTGGTCAGTTTCGCGACCATCATCTTCACTTGGCTGATTGCGTTTCCGATCGGCATCTATTCGGCGACCAGACAATACAGTTGGGGCGACTACGGCTTTACGTTTTTCGGCCTGCTAGGTCTGGCGACACCGAACTTCCTGCTGGCGCTGGTGTTGATGTACCTGGCCAATGTCTGGTTCGGAACGTCGATCGGCGGATTGATGGATCCGAGATTTGTAGGACAACCGATGACCTGGGACAAATTCGTCTCGGTTCTCGATCATCTGTGGGTTCCCGTGGTCGTCATCGGCACGTCGGGAACGGCAGGCATGATCCGTCGCATTCGCGCCAATCTGCTCGACGAACTGCAAAAGCAGTATGTAACGACCGCCCGGGCCAAAGGGCTTCACCCCTTCCGCGCGCTGGTCAAATACCCGCTTCGGATGTCCTTGAACTTCTTCATTTCAGATATTGGTTCGCTGCTGCCGGCGGTGATTTCCGGCGCCGAGGTTGTGGCGATCGTTCTGTCGTTGGAAACGACGGGCCCACTGCTGATTTCGGCGCTTCAAAGCCAGGACATGTATCTGGCCGGGTCGTTTCTGATGTTCCTGTCGCTGCTGACGGTCGTTGGTGTTCTGATTTCCGATATTGCGCTTGCCTATCTTGATCCGCGCATTCGTCTGAGCGGCGGGGTGCGCAAATGACACTACCTCAGAATGCCTCGCCATTGCCGCATACGGTGACGGACGCTCCGTTCGACCCGGAAGCGATCTATCACTATACCGACGCTCAGAAGGCGCTATTCGAAGCGTCCCAGCTGCGGCTGATGTGGTGGAAGTTCCGGCGCCACAAGCCTGCGCTGATCTCTGCGATCTTCCTGGGGCTGCTTTATCTCTCGATCCTGGTGTCCGAAGTTCTGGCGCCCTACAATCTGCACAGTCGCCACTCGAGCAGCATATACGCACCGCAGGAAGAT
>Ga0209347_1004412_pt1 | contig 14681 bp, 12 predicted proteins | sample AutmiccommuBRH23_FD_187382 | JGI IMG/M metagenome (GOLD analysis project Ga0209347, IMG submission 187382) | Deep subsurface microbial communities from Mt. Terri, Switzerland - Autotrophic microbial communities BRH/23 (SPAdes) (version 2) | ecosystem: Environmental > Aquatic > Deep subsurface >... | reverse complement strand
CGCCCACAACGCCGTCGCCCGCGCCTGCGCCGCCGCCGCAGCCGACTTCAACCGTTCGAGCTGCTCGACCTGATCCCGCAGGTCAGCCTCACCGGCCCCCGGATCGACATCGAACAAACATTCGAACATGAGACCAGGCTAAAACACCCCACCGACACGTCCGGTCACCTCAGGGTCAGCTGCCGCGCGCGATGATACTGCTCGAGCACCTGCGGCGTCGCGGCGGCGTCCTACGGCGTGGTCACCCCGACGGTCCACGATGGTGGCGTCTCCAGCCCGGACAGGACCCAGGCCGCCTGCCGGGCGGTCCCGAGGGCGACGTACTCGGCGGGCGTCGGAACGTACACCGCCGTGTTGAACACCGCAGGCGCAATGCGCCGGACGGCCTCGGAGCGCGCTCCACCACCGACGAGGATGACGCGCTCCACATCCACGCCCTGCCCGGTGATCTTGTCGATGCAGTAGGCCATCGAGGAGAGCAGGCCTTCCACCGCTGCGCGGGCGATGTTCGCGGAGTTCAGGTTTCGCGTCGTCATCCCGTGCAGGGCACCCGCGGCCCGGGGCAGGTTCGGCGAGCGTTCCCCGTCGAAGTAGGGGATGAGCACCAGGCCGTCGGCGCCTGCGGGCGCCGACAACGCGAGCCGATCGAATTCGTCGAAGTCCAGGCCCAGCATCTCGGCGACCGCGGCCAGTACCGGGGCCCCGTTGAGGGTGCATACCAGCGGAAGCTGGTGACCGGTGGCGTCGGCGAAGCCGGCAACGAGGCCTTCCGCGTCGTGCGGAGCCGCCTCTCCGACGGCGCTCACCACCCCCGACGTCCCCAACGACACCACGCAGTCGCCGGCTCCTGCGCCCAATCCCAGTGCGGCTGCGGCGTTGTCGCCGGCGCCGGGACCCAGAACGGCTCCCTGCGGCGTCGTACCCGCAGAGTCGCGCGGTCCGAGTACCCGCGGCACCGCGGGAGCTCGTCCCCGGAACGCGAGCTCGAGCAGATCGGTCTGATAGCAGTCGGTTTCGGCCGAGTAGTAGCCGGTACCGCTGGCGTCGCTGCGGTCTGTGCACAGGTCGGCGATGTCGGAGGAGCCGCTCAGGCGCCAGGTCAGCCAGTCGTGGGGGAGACACGCCGCGGTCGCGTCGGCATGGTCCGGCTCGTGGTCGGCCAGCCACCGCAGCTTGGCCGCGGTTATCGATGCGACCGGCACGACGCCGATGCGCTGGGCCCATATGGCGGGACCACTGAGTTCTTCGACCAATTGATCGGCCGCCTCACCGGAGCGGGTGTCGTTCCACAGCAGGGGCCGCGCCGTCGACGCGGTCATCGGTGGCGTGGTCGTCGCGACGATCGCCAACGGACTCGGCCTGCTGAACCAGTCGTCCTACATCAACTTCCTGGTCACCGGTGGCGTGCTCCTGCTCGCCGCGAGCGTGGATGCGATATCCCGCCGCCGGCGCTCGTCCACGGGCCTCGGTTGACCGAGCGCGTCAGGCCAGCCACCCGCCGATCCGGCGCAGTGCCTCCTCGATGTCGCCGGTCGGACCTGCGAACGACAACCGCACGTGCGCGCCGCCGCGAACCGTGTCGAAGTCGACGCCCGGCGCGATCGCAACCCCGGTGTCCGCCAACAACTTCGAGCAGAGGTCCAGCGAATCTGTGGTCAGATGTGAGACGTCGGCGTAGACGTAGAACGCTCCGTCGGTCGGGGCCAGCCGGTCGATCCCGATCCCGCGCAGCCCGTCGAGCAGCAGCGCCCGGTTGGCCGCATACCCGTCCAGTAGCGCATCGGCCTCGGAGATCGAGTCGGGGGTGAACGCCGCGACCGCGGCCTCCTGGGCCAGCGTCGGCGGGCAGATGGTGAAGTTCCCGGTGAGGCAGTCGACCGCCCGTTTCAGCTCATCGGGTACCAGCATCCAGCCCAGCCGCCACCCCGTCATCGCAAAGTATTTCGAGAAACTGTTGACCATCACGGCTTCTCGCGATGTCTGCCACGCGCAGCTGGTCGCTGGGGAACCGTCGTAGACCAGGCCGTGGTACACCTCGTCGCTGATCAGGCGAACCCCCGACGCCGCGCATAAGGACCCGATCGCCGCGAGTTCGTCGGGAGGGATCACCGTGCCGGTCGGGTTCGCCGGACTCGCCACGACAACGCCCGCGACCGGCGGATCCAGGTCGGCCAGCATCTGCGCCGTCGGCTGAAAACGGGTCTCCGGGCCGCAGGGCAGCTCCACCACCTCGCAGCCGAGCGCGGACAGGATGTTGCGGTAGCACGGGTATCCCGGGCTGGCGATCGCCACCCGGTCACCGACGTCGAAGCACGCGAGGAACGCCAACAGGAACCCGCCGGACGAGCCGGTGGTGACCACCACGTCACGCGCCTCGACCTCGAGTGCGTACCTACTCCAGTACGAGTCGGCGATCGCCGCGCGTAGTTCCGGTTTCCCCAGCGCCACGGTGTACCCGAGCTGGTTGCCCTTCAGCGCCGCGACGGCGGCGTCGCGGACGGGCGACGGTGCCCCTGCGCTGGGCTGTCCGGCGGACAGGTTCACCAGATCGCCGTGGGTGCGTTGTCGCTCGGCGGCCGCCAGCCACACATCCATCACGTAGAACGGCGGGATACCCGCCCGAAGTGATGGGCCTCTTGCCGTCGTGGTCACGAGTCCAGGCTAGAACAGTTCGGATTCCAGGCGACGCAGATGCTGCCGCGGCGGCCCGAGCAGCTGCGCGCTGCCGTGGGCGCGTTTGAAGTACAGCTGGATGTCGCTCTCCCAGGTGATGGCGACGCCACCGTGCATCTGGACCGCCTCGGCCGCCACCTTCGAGAACGCCTCGCTGGCCGCGACACGCGCCAGCGCCGCCGATGTCGGCGACGGGTCGGCCACCGCCTCGTCCACGACCGCCCGCGCCGACTGCACGGCGACGTACAGGTCGGCCATCCGGTGTTTGAGCGCCTGGAAGCTGCCGATCGGCCGACCGAACTGCACCCGGTCCTTGGTGTACTGCACGGTCAGGTCCAGACACCGGGATGCCGCGCCGATCTGCTCGGCCGCCAGCAGGATCGCCGCGATGTCCACCAGGCCGGGATCCGTGCCGATCGCCGAGGTCTCGGTGGCCTCCACCCGGGCCAGACGGCGCGTCACGTCCATCGAGACCACCGGCTGAGCCGTGAACGACGTCCAGCGTGTGAGCTTCTCGCCGTCGGCGGCGATCACGACGTCGGCGATGTCGCCGTTGACCACGTGCCCCGGATCGAAGACCACCGCGCCGATCGAGCTTCCCTCCGCCAGCTTCTCGAGCGCTTCGGCATCGGATTCGTCGGCCGCCAGCAGCGCCAGCTCGGCCAGCGTGGTGCCGAGCAGCGGGGTCGGAACCAGACCCTTGCCCAACTCCTCGAGCGCCACCGCGGCGTCGGCCAGTTCGCCGCCCGCACCGCCCAGCTCCTCGGGAACCACCAGGGCCGCAGCACCGACCTGCTCGCACAGCATCTGCCACAGCGACTCGTCGTAGCCCCGCTCGGAGCTCATCGCCTCGCGCACCGCCTCCGGTGACGCGTGCTTCTCCACGAGCGCAGCGACGGTGTCGCGCAACAGTTCCCGTTCTTCTGTCATGCGCGATCCGCCTTCGCTCCTCGCTGAACCGTCATGCGCGATCCGCCTTCGCTCCTCGCTGAACCGTCATGCGCGATCCGCCTTCGCTCCTCGCTGAACCGTCATGCGGTCAGTGCCTCCAGTACTCGGCGCCGGTGCCAGGTCGGGTGGCCCCACGCGGGACGCAGTGCCTGCACCCGCACCAGCAGCAGCGACAGGTCGTGCTCCTGGGTGAAGCCGATGGCGCCGTGGGTCTGCAGCGCCGACCGCGCGGCCAGCAGAGCGGCGTCTGCCGCGGCGGTCTTGGCGGCGCTGACGTCGCGGGCCGTGTCGTCGGATCCGTCCGCGAGGGACAGCGCCGCGCCGTAGACCAGCGGCCTGGCCAGTTCCACCGCGATGAGCACATCGGCGAGCTTGTGTTTGATCGCCTGATACGTGCCGATGACGGTGCCGAACTGGCTGCGCTGTTTGGCGTATTCGACGGCCGCGTCCAGCATCGCTTGCGCCGCACCCACCAGCTGCGCCGCCGTTGCCAGCGCACCGAACTCGAAGGCGCGGGCGACATCGGCCGGCTGGGCGTCGCCGGTCGCGGTGACGTCGGACAGCGTGCGGCTCAGATCCACCGACGCGTGCTTGTCGCCCGCCGTGCCGTCCCGCACCTGCCCGTCCTCGGCGATCAGGATGAGCCCGGCGGTGTCGGCGTCGACGGCGCGGGGGACCAGCGGCGGCTGCGCCACCGTGGCGATCAGGTCGCCGGATGCCAGGCCGGCGCTGCGCTCATCGTCGGAAAGCAGGATGGGCGCCACCGCAATGGATTCGGTGACCGGACCGGGCACCCCCCAGCGTCCGAGCCGCTCCAGGGCCACCACCAGGTCGATCGGGTGCGCCTCGATGCCGTCGAACTTCTCGGGCACCATCAGTGCCGTCACGCCGAGGTCGGCCAGTTGCGACCACACCTTGCGACCGGGCGCGGCATCACCCTCGCCCCATGCCCGGATGGCGGCGGGCAGGTCGGCAGCGCCAAGCGCCGCGTCGATGCTGGCCGCGAAGTCGCGCTGCTGTTCGTCCATCTCAAAGTTCACGATCGTCTACTTTCGGGGCAGGCCCAGGAGTCGCTCGGCGATGATGTTGCGCTGGATCTCGTTGGTGCCCGCATAGATCGGGCCGCCGAGCGCGAAGAGCAGACCGTCGGACCAGTTGTACGACGCCTCCTCGCGTCCGGCGGAATCGGCCAGCTCGCCGTCGGCGCCCCGCAGGTCCAGCGCGGTCTGGTGCAGCGCGACGTCGAGGTCGGACCAGAACACCTTGGTGATCGACGATTCCGCGCCGAGTTCCCCGCCGTTGCTCACGCGAGTGACGGTGCCGAAGGTGTGCAGCCGGTAGGCCTGGGCCTTGATCCACGCGTCGGCGACACGGTCGACGAACGCCGGGTCGGGGTTGTCCTTCCACTGCGCCACAAGCCGTTCGGCAGGCGCGAGGAACCGCGCGGGGCTGCGCAGCGACATGCCGCGTTCGTTGCTCGACGTGCTCATGGCGGCTTTCCAGCCGTCGTGCACGCCGCCGATGACGTCCTCGTCCGGAACGAACACGTCGTCGAGGAAGATCTCGCCGAAGCCGGTGTCGCCGCCGAGTTGCGCGATCGGCCGGACGGTCACCCCGTCGGCCAACAGGTCGAACATGAAGTAGGTCAGGCCCTTGTGGCGCTGCGCTTCCGGGTCGGAGCGGAACAGCCCGAAGGCGCGCTCGCCGAAGACCGCCCGCGAACTCCAGATCTTCTGCCCGTTGAGCAGCCAGCCACCGTCGGTCTTGGTCGCCGTCGACCGCAGCGACGCCAGGTCACTGCCAGACTCGGGCTCCGACCAGGCCTGCGCCCAGATCTCCTCGCCGCTGGCCATTTTCGGCAGGATCCTGTCCAGCTGCTCCTCGGTCCCGTGGGAGAACAGCGTCGGCGCCAGCATCGACGTGCCGTTGGCGCTCGCGCGTCCCGGCGCGCCCGCGCGGAAGTACTCCTCCTCGTACACGACCCACTGCAGCAGGGTCGCGTCGCGGCCGCCGTACTTTCGAGGCCAGGTGATCACCGACAGTCCGGCGTCGAAAAGCACCTTGTCCCAACGGCGGTGCTGCTCGAATCCCTCGGCGGTGTCATACGACTTCGTCGGGAAGGAATCCTTGTGGGCGGCGAGGAACTCACGCACCTCGGCCTGGAATTCGAGGGTGGCGTCGTCGAAGTTCAGGTCCATTAGAAAGTGTTAGCCCCTTTCACTTAAGGCTCCGCAGCAGGGGCTTGACCACCTTGCCGCCCGGGTTGCGCGGCAGCGCGTCGAGGAACTCGACCGACCGCGGGGTCTTGAAGTTCGCGAGATGTTCGCGCGTGTGGTCGATCACGGTCTTCTCGTCCAGTTCGGCGCCGGGCAGTGTGACGACGAACGCCTTGCCGACTTCGCCGAGACGCTCGTCGGGGACACCGATCACGGCGGCTTCGGCGACGCCGTCGAGGCGGGCGAGGACCTGCTCGACCTCGGCCGGATAGACGTTGAAGCCCCCGCAGATGTACATGTCCTTGAGCCGGTCGGTGATCTTCAGGTTGCCCGCGTCGTCCAACTCGCCGACGTCACCGGTGTGCAACCAGCCGTCGTCGTCGATCGCGGCGGCGGTGGCCTCGGGATCGTCGAGGTAGCCGAGCATCACGTTGGGCCCGCGCAACAGCACCTCACCCTGGTCACCTATGCGGAGCTCGAAGTCAGCGATGGGTCGCCCCGACGTCGTCGCCACGGTGACGGCGTCGTCGTCGGCGCGGCACATGGTGCCGAAACCGCTGGCCTCCGTCAGCCCGTAGGCGGTCAGGACGATGTCGATGTCGAGTTCGCTCTGCATCCGCTCGATCAGCACCACGGGGATGGTGGCGGCGCCGGTCACCGCGAACCGCAGCGAGCTCAGATCGAAGTCACCGCGCCTGGGGTGGTCGAGAAGGGTCTGGTAGATCGTCGGCGGACCGGGCAACACGGTGATCCGGTGGTCCTGCACCGCGCGCATCGCCTGCTCGGGGTCGAAGGTCAGCTGGGGGATGAGCGTCGCGCCGGTCTGCAGGCAGGCCAGGATGCCTGCCTTGTAGCCGAAGTTGTGGAAGAACGGGTTGATGCACAGGTAGCGGTCGTCGCTGGTGAGCTGACCGCAGGCCGCCCACGCCGCGGATGCGTCGAGCGACTGGCGGTGCGCGCAGCGAACGCCCTTGCTGCGCCCGGTGGTGCCGGAGGTGAACAGGATGTCGGAGACGTCGTCGGGTGTGACGGCCACGGCTCGGGCGTCGACCTCGTCGAGATCGCGACCCCGGCCGACGAACTCGTCCCACGTGCCGTCGTCCTTCTCGATCGGGATCCGCACGACGTGGCGCAACGCGGGCAGCGCATCGCGGTCGACCCTCGCCGCCTTGTCGGCACCGAGGAATTCGGCGGACGCGAACAGCAGCGGCGCAGCGGTGCGGACCAGGATGTCGGTGGCCTCACTGGCGGTGTAGCGCGTGTTGAGTGGGACCAGGACGCCGCCAGCGTGGTGGATGGCCAGGCACGCCACCACCCAGTGCCAGGTGTTCGGCGACCAGATCGCGACCCGGTCACCGGGCTGCACGCCCAGGTCGATCATCGCCGCCGCGGCCTGCCGGACCTCCGAGCGCAGCTCGGCGAACGTCATCGTCCGGTCTGCCGTGACCACCGCGGGGTGGTCGGGAAGCTCGCGCGCGATCCGGTCGAGAACCGCGGGAGTGGTTCTCCGCTGTGTCATCCCTCGCTTCGCTCCTGCCAACCGGCGATCCTCATCGACGCTCCTCTAACAAAGCAAGTGCTTGGTAGGTTAGCCTACAGGGATGATAGAGGTCCAGGAGTTCAGGGCTGAGGTCCGCGACTGGCTCGCCGACAACCTCGTCGGTGACTACGCCGCGCTGAAGGGTCTCGGCGGCCCCGGCCGCGAGCACGAGGCATTCGAGGAACGGCTGGCATGGAACCGGCATCTGGCGGCCGCGGGGCTGACATGTCTGGGGTGGCCCGAGGAGCACGGCGGCCGCGGGCTGTCGGTTGCCCACCGGGTCGCGTTCTACGAGGAGTACGCCAAGGCCAACGCCCCCGACAAGGTGAACCACCTCGGTGAGGAACTGCTCGGGCCGACGCTCATCGCCTACGGCACCCCCGAGCAGCAGAAGCGTTTTCTGCCCAAGATCCTCGATGTCACCGAGCTGTGGTCGCAGGGTTACTCCGAGCCGGGCGCGGGCAGCGACCTCGCCAACGTCTCCACGTCGGCCGTGCTCGATGAAGTGGGTCAGCAGTGGCACATTAATGGCCAGAAGGTCTGGACCTCGCTGGCGCACTGGGCGCAGTGGTGCTTCGTGGTCGCCCGCACCGAGAAGGGCTCCAAACGCCACGCGGGCCTGTCCTACCTTCTCGTTCCCCTCGACCAGCCGGGTGTGGTGATCCGACCGATCATCCAGCTGACCGGTGACTCGGAGTTCAACGAGGTGTTCTTCGACGACGCCCGCACCGACGCCGACCTCGTCGTCGGCGAGCCCGGCGACGGGTGGCGGGTCGCGATGGGGACGTTGACGTTCGAGCGGGGCGTGTCGACTCTGGGTCAGCAGATCCGTTATGCACGTGAGCATTCCAACCTGGTCGAACTCGCCAAGCGCACCGGCGCCGCCGACGACCCGCTGATCCGCGAGCAGCTGACCCGGTCGTGGGCCGGTCTGAAGGCGATGCGCTCCTACGCCCTGGCCACCATGGACGTGGAAGGGACGGCGCAGGCCGCCGGAAAAGACTCTGTCTCGAAGCTGTTGTGGGCCAACTGGCATCGCGAACTCGGTGAGATCGCGATGGACGTCCGGGGCATGGCAGGCCTGACGCTCGACGACGGCGAGTTCGACGAATGGCAGCGGCTGTACCTGTTCTCCCGCTCGGACACCATCTACGGCGGATCCAACGAGATCCAGCGCAACATCATCGCCGAGCGCGTGCTCGGCCTGCCCCGGGAGGCCAAAGGATGAGCGCTCGCGCGAAGACCAGAGGAGCCGCATGACCGACCTTTCCATCGCCCCGAAAGAGATCGACGGCCACGGACTTCTGGCCGGCAAGGTGGTTCTGGTGACGGCCGCCGCGGGCACCGGTATCGGGTCCACGACCGCCCGCCGGGCACTGTTGGAGGGTGCCGATGTCGTCGTCTCCGACTACCACGAACGGCGGCTGAACGAGACGCGTGACGAACTCGCCTCACTGGGGCTGGGCAAGGTCGACGCCGTCGTCTGCGACGTCACGTCCACCGAGGCTGTGGATGCGCTGATCACCCAGACGGTGGCCGCGGCAGGCCGCCTGGACGTCCTCGTCAACAACGCCGGCCTGGGCGGGCAGACGCCCGTCGTCGACATGTCCGACGACGAGTGGGACCGCGTCCTGAACATCACGCTGACCTCGGTGATGCGGGCGACGCGTGCCGCGCTGCGCTACTTCCGCGACGCCCCGCACGGCGGCGTCATCGTCAACAATGCCAGCGTCCTCGGCTGGCGCGCGCAGCATTCGCAGTCGCACTACGCGGCGGCGAAGGCCGGCGTGATGGCGCTGACCCGTTGCAGCGCAATCGAAGCCGTCGAGTACGGGGTGCGGATCAACGCGGTGTCGCCGAGCATCGCGCGGCACAAGTTCCTCGAGAAGACGAGCAGCTCCGAGCTGCTGGACCGGCTGTCGGAGGGGGAGGCGTTCGGACGTGCCGCCGAACCGTGGGAGGTCGCGGCCACCATCGCGTTCCTGGCCAGCGACTACTCCAGTTATTTGACCGGCGAAGTGATCTCGGTGTCGAGCCAGCATCCATGACCGCGCAGCGCCCGGCCGCTGGGTCCACCCCGCAGGCCAACACCAGACGCGACGAGCTGCTGCGGCTCGCCGCGACGATGTTCGCCGAGCGGGGGATGCGGGCCACCACCGTGCGTGACATCGCCGACTCCGCCGGGATCCTGTCGGGCAGCCTCTACCACCACTTCTCGTCGAAGGAGGAGATGGTCGACGAGGTGTTGCGCGGCTTCCTCGACTGGCTGTTCGACCGCTACCAGCAGATCGTGGCGACCGAGACGAACCCGGTGCAGCGCCTCAAGGGTCTGTTCATGGCGTCGTTCGAGGCGATCGAGACCCAGCACGCGGCGGTGGTGATCTACCAGGACGAAGCCAAGCACCTGTCCTCGCAGCAGCGTTTCGCCTACGTCGAGGAACGCAACAAAGAGCAGCGCAAGATGTGGGTGGAGGTGTTGACCCAGGGCATCGAGGAGGGCTACTTCCGTCCCGATGTCGACGTCGACCTCGTGTACCGATTCATCCGTGACACCACCTGGGTTTCGGTCCGCTGGTATCAGCCCGGCGGACCGCTGACAGCTCACCAGGTGGGAGAGCAATACCTCGCCATCGTGCTCGGTGGCATAACGACAGAAGGAGTCTAGAAATGGCCGGAACTTCGCAGGCGTACGTCATCGATGCCGTGCGCACCGCCATCGGGAAGCGCAACGGGTCGCTTGCCGGCGTGCATCCGGTCGACTTCGGAGCGATCGGTTGGCGTGGCCTGTTCGAGCGTGTCGATGTCGACCCGGGTGCGGTGGACGACGTCATCGCCGGGTGTGTCGACGCGATCGGCCCGCAGGCCGGCAACATCGCCCGGCTGTCGTGGCTGGCCGCCGGATTCCCCGAAGAGGTCCCCGGTGTCACCGTCGACCGGCAGTGCGGATCGAGCCAGCAGGCCATTTCCTTCGGCGCGCAGGCGATCATGTCGGGCACGGCCGATCTGATCGTCGCCGGCGGGATGCAGAACATGAGCCAGATCCCGATCAGCTCGGCGATGATCGTCGGCGAGCAGTTCGGATTCACCTCTCCGACAAACGAATCGAAGAGCTGGCTGCACCGTTACGGCGACCAGGAGATCTCCCAGTTCCGGGGCTCAGAGCTGATCGCCGAGAAGTGGGACATCTCCCGCGAGGAGATGGAGCAGTTCGCGCTCACCAGCCATCAGCGCGCACAGGCGGCCATCCGTGCCGGGCATTTCGAGAACGAGATCATCCCGGTCGATCTGGACGGGGTCCCCTTCGCCATCGACGAGGGTCCGCGGGAGACGTCGCTGGAGAAGATGGCCGGCCTCAAGACGCTCGTCGAGGGTGGCCGCATCACCGCGGCGATGGCCAGCCAGATCTCCGACGGCGCCAGCGCAGTGTTGCTCGCCTCGGAGAAAGCAGTGCAGACTCATAATCTGAAGCCACGGGCCAGGATTCACCACATCAGCGCACGCGGCGCCGACCCGGTGTTCATGCTGACCGGCCCCATCCCCGCCACGCGCTACGCCTTGGAGAAGACCGGGCTTTCGATCGACGACATCGACACCGTCGAGATCAACGAGGCGTTCGCGCCGGTCGTGCAGGCCTGGCTCAAGGAGACCAAGGCCGACCCCGAGAAGGTGAACCCCAGCGGCGGTGCCATCGCGCTCGGGCATCCCCTCGGTGCCACCGGCGCGAAGCTGTTCACCACGATGCTGAACACGCTGGAGCGCACCGGAGGCCGCTACGGGCTGCAGACGATGTGCGAAGGCGGCGGCACCGCCAACGTCACCATCATCGAGCGCCTCTAGTTACTTGCCGAAATGGCATTCCAGCAGAAGAAGTTCGAGAACGACGCTGCTGGAATGCCGTTTCGGCGGGCTCAGTGGTCGTGGAGGATGACCCCGCGGATGTTGCGGCCCGCGCGCATGTCCTCGTAGCCCTCGTTGACCTCGGCCAGCTTGTACTCGTGGGTGACGGTCTCGTCGAGCAGCAGCTTGCCCTCGCGGTAGAGGCTGAGCAGTCGCGGGATGTCTGCGCGCGGGTTGGCTTCTCCGTAGAGGCTGCCCAGCAGTCGCTTCTGGAACAGCGTGAACATCATCATGCCCAGCGTCGGCTGGTTGTCCGCCATCGTCGACAGCGCTGTCATCACGACGGCGCCACCCTTGCGGATGATGTTGGCGGCGTCCTCGAGCATCGAGCCCTCGAGCAGGCCCACGGTGAGGATCGCCGAGTCGGCCATCACGCCGCGGGTCAGCTCGGCGACCAGCGCGGTCGCCTCCTCCATCGAGGTGACGAAGTGTGTGGCGCCGAACCGGAAAGCCAACTCGCGCTTGGATTCCATCGGTTCGATGACGACGATCTTCTCGGCGCCGGCCAGCCGCGCTCCCTGGACCGCACCGCTGCCGATCCCGCCCAGCCCGATGACGACGACGGTGTCACCGGGCGACACGTCCGCGGTGTTCACCGCCGACCCCCACCCCGTGGTGACGCCGCAGCCGAGCAGACACGCCCGCGACAGCGGCAGATCGTCGTCGATCTTGACGATCGACGCCTCGGGAACGGTGCCGTGCTGCGAGAACGTCCCGACGAGTGCCGTCACGCCGACGTCCTGCCCGCGGATGTGGCGCCGGTAGGTGCCGTCGAGCTGGGTTCCCGCCACGATCATCGCGCCGAGGTCGCAGAGGTTCTGATGGCCGGTCGAGCAGAACCGGCACCGGCCGCAGGCCGGCAGGAACGACGCGACGACGTGGTCGCCGGGAGCGAGGCCGACGACGCCGGGACCCACCTCGCGCACGATCCCGGCACCTTCGTGGCCGCCGATCAGCGGCAGCGGCGCGGGCAGATCGCCGGTGCGGATGTGCTCGTCGGAATGGCACAGACCGGTGGCTTCCCAGGACACCAGCACCTCGCCGTCACCCGGCGGATCGAGATCGATCTCCTCGACCGTCCAGTCGCCGCCGTACTCCCACAGAATCGCCGCGTTGGTCTTCAACTGGCCGAGTCTAGGAAGCCGCCAAGGGTCGCCGTGACGATTCGGCGGCACCGGTCAGAGTCGGCCCCGGATGCGGTCGAGGTAGTTCCTGCCGTCGGGGTCGTAGAACATGCGGTAGGCGGGGCCGGCCCACAACCGGGTGGGCAGGCCCAGCCGCTCGGACCGGTGGGGCCGCAGCCGGCCCGGCGGCCGTGAGCCCCGACGTCCGGATAGGTGCCACGACTCCAGTGCCTGGGCCGCCGCGGTGATCTGCTGCACGGCGGTCTCCGGGTCGACCAGTCCGTCGTCCTGGCTGCCGTCGGGCGCGCGGTCCAGGTGTTCGCGCAGCAGTTGCAGCCGCAGATCGCGGGCGAAGCGGCGAGCGCCGTCGCCGAGGCCGGCGGGGTTGAGCGGCGGGCGGTCGTCCCTCGTGTCGTCCAGGACAGCGCACGACAGTTCGCTGTCGTGCGTCCATGATCGGCGGTTGAAGTTGTCGCTGCCGACGGTCGCCCACACGTCGTCGATCACGCAGACTTTGGCGTGGACGTACACCGGTGTGCCGAGATGGTTCTCGACGTCGAAGACGTGGACCCGGTGCGGGCTGGCGTCCTTACAGGCCTCGATCGCCTCGTGGCGCCCGATCTGGTTCGGAGGCAGCGCCAACTGGCCGTCGACGTCGGGGTGCTTCGGCACCACCGCCACAAGGTGCAACTCGGGGTTGTCCGCCAGGGCGCGCGCAAACAGCTGGGCCACCCGCTTCGACCACAGGTACTGGTCCTCCAGATAGATCAGCCGGCGGGCCCGCCGCAGCGCCTTGCTGTAACCCCTGGCGATGCTGCGCTCGCCGTGCGGCGCGAAGTCGTATTCGAAGCGCCCGTCGGGGTAGGTCCGCAGCACCTGCACGGCGTGCGGTCCGCAGGGTGGTGGATCGGGCGGTTGATCGGGCAGCGTCCCGGGTTCGAGGTCGGCGCCGCGCAGCTTGTCCTCGACCCAGGCGATGGGGGAGAGCGTGTTCAACCGTGCCGGGTCGTTCCAGCGCTCCCGGAACGTGGTGTCGAGCGCACCGACCGCGGGGCCTTGCACTCGCAGCTGCACGTCGTGCCAGGGCGGGTGGTCGCCGTAGCTGTCTGCCATCCGCACCGCCTGGTGGTCCCCGCGGTGCGACGTGTCGTCGCGCCGGGAATGGCACAGATCGATGCCGCCGGCGAACGCGACGTCCCGCTCGGGCGCATCGGGATGGCGAATCACCACCAGCTTCTGGTGGTGGGAGCCGCCGAGGCGGACCCGCTGATCGAGCAGCACCTCGCCGCCCGCGTTCGAGATCGCTTCGCCGAGGTGCCGGTTCTCCTCTTTGCTGTAGGCGAACTTGTCCAGGTGCGACCGCCACATCAGCCCTTTGACGACCACACCCCGCTCGGCGGCGCGGCCGAACAACTCGGCGACCGTCGGACCGTCGTCGCGCATCAGCTGATCCGGATCGCCGCGCCAGTCGGTGAAGAACACGTGATCGCCGGCGCGCAGCGCCTCGACCTCGGTCGCCAGGCGGTCGAAGTACGTCGCCCCGTGAACCAGTGGTTCGGCCCGGTTCCCCTCGCACCAGGCAGGCAGCCGCGAGAACGAGTTACCCCGTTCGGCCTTGGTGAGGAACCACTCCGTCAGATCGGGCATGGCCCGGGAGTACCCCGAAGCAGTCCGGATGAGGCGTCAGTCGGCGATGAACCCTGCGGCCGACCGAAGGTGCTGGACCGCCTCGGCGACGATGGAGTCGATCAGCTCGGCGCACGACGGCAGGTCGTCAATGATTCCGGCGACCTGGCCCGAGGCCAGCACACCGGCTTCGGTGTTGCCCTCGACCAGCCCGGCCTTGAGCAGCATCGGGGTGTTGGCCGCCATCACCACCTGCGACCAGGTGAGTTCCTTGCCGTGACGCATCTCGAGGCCGTCCTTGATCATCGAGCGCCACGACATCTGGGACATCTTCTTGAACTTCTGGGCGTTGCCGATTGCGGCGGAGAAGCCGCGCAGCCGGGACCCGCTCTCGAGCTTCTCGACCAGCCCGGTGCGCAGCACCCGGTGCGGCATGCCGTCCACCCGGGTCGAGACGACCGTGCCGTCGAGGGCAGCCTGCAGGTAGCGCTGCTTCACCGAGTCGGGGACGGTGGAGTCGGACGTCAGCAGGAAGCGTGTTCCCATGGCGACCCCAGCGGCGCCGTAGGACAGTGCGGCGGCCAGACCCCGGCCGTCGAAGAAACCGCCCGCGGCGATCACCGGCATGCCGGTGTCGGCGACGGCGTCGAGCAC
>Ga0209347_1004411_pt1 | contig 14685 bp, 16 predicted proteins | sample AutmiccommuBRH23_FD_187382 | JGI IMG/M metagenome (GOLD analysis project Ga0209347, IMG submission 187382) | Deep subsurface microbial communities from Mt. Terri, Switzerland - Autotrophic microbial communities BRH/23 (SPAdes) (version 2) | ecosystem: Environmental > Aquatic > Deep subsurface >... | reverse complement strand
CTACTTTATAGCCGTAAAAGCTGTCTGTCTTGGATTTGTAACCCACTCGGGCATCTTTGTCTGCTAAAGACCGTACCCCCTTTTGTTCTATAAATTTCGGGTCAGCCAATATTCCTTTTGCTTCTTCTATTACTTTTTCATCCGATAGGTCATATAATTTCTGAAGAATTAATATCTTACACATCATTTCAGGCTCTTTTGCTGGCCTCCCGTAACAGCAAGTGGGGACGGTTCTTGTCTTGCCTGGTAAATATTGTTAATATGGAAAGGAAAACTGTAACCAGGATTAAAAACAGGAGCAGTTGCCGGATGATCAAAAATCAGGTTGACCATGACCGCCTGTTTAAAGAACTGCTGGAAACCTTCTTTGCTGAAGCCAGCACTGGATCCGGTGCGCATGGTGTTGCTGGGTGTATTTTTCGAGACATTTCTGAAGCTGAGCCGGCGGGAGGAAGAAGAATTTTACCGAGAACTGGGTAAACAAGACATAATTATATTTTTTTGACTTTGAGTTGATGGAGGGAATCAATTGGCCATATTGGTTACAGGAGGAGCAGGATATATCGGTAGCCATACCTGCGTGGAACTGCTCAATTCAGGTTATGAAACAGTAGTTCTTGACAACCTTTCCAACAGTAAGCCCGAATCATTAAAACGGGTCAAAGAGCTTACGGGCCAGAAATTCAAATTTTACAATGCTGACGTTTTAGACAAAGATGGGCTTGAAAAGGTATTTTTTGAAAACCGAATTGACGCAGTAGTCCATTTTGCCGGGCTGAAGGCGGTGGGGGAGTCTGTGGAAATTCCTCTTCGCTATTATCACAACAATATTACCGGTACCATTATTCTTTGTCAGACCATGCAAAAGTACCGAGTAAAAAAGCTGGTGTTTAGCTCCTCGGCTACCGTTTACGGTAACCCGGAAAGTGTGCCCGTCTCTGAAGACTTTCCGCTGAACGCCACAAACCCCTATGGGCGCACCAAGTTAATGATAGAGGAGATGCTGAGGGACCTTTTTATATCCGACAATAATTGGAGTATTGCTCTGTTACGATATTTCAACCCAATTGGCGCGCATCCCAGTGGCCGAATCGGAGAGGATCCTGAGGGCGTTCCGAACAATCTTATGCCCTATATTTCACAGGTGGCAGTTGGGAAGCTGAAGGAACTAAGAGTCTTTGGAACAGACTACCCAACGTCCGATGGCACGGGAGTCAGGGACTATATTCATGTTGTGGATCTGGCCATAGGGCACCTGAGGGCTCTGGAGAAGGTCATGCCGACGACGGGTTTGGATGCCTATAACCTGGGCACAGGAAGGGGTTATAGTGTTTTGGAGGTAATAAGGGCTTTCGAAAAAGCGTCAGGCAGGAAGGTTCCCTACGCCGCTGTAGATCGGCGGCCAGGCGATGCAGCGGTATGTTACGCAAATTCTGAGAAGGCCGGAAGAGAACTCAATTGGTTTGCCGAGAGAGGTATTGAAGATATGTGTAACCATACATGGAATTGGCAGTTAAATAACCCAAACGGTTATGAGTGAATAAAAAAATCTTTTTAAGCCCTGCGGTTATGTTTCTGCGGGTTTTTTTCTTTTTCTGGAAGGGGAAATCAAATTATGCGTCGAATTTTGTAGTTACTGATATTGAGTGGATGGAGTGAACCAATCTGAAAGCCGCCGTAAAAAAGGAAGCGCCCTTGCTGAACCTGAACCTGGCGCCCTTCTATATGCTTGGATTATGTTTTATTTTATTGATCACCCCCTTTATGCGCGGCCTTTTTTTCCTTCCTGAATTACTGGTGGCAATGGTTTTAACCGGGGCTTGCTTTATATTTGCCTGCTGGGACCAGGCGCTGAGCAGAGATGCGCTGGTTTTTAAGACGGGAATGGATTATGCGGCCGCCGGTTTTGCGCTGGCATACGGCGCCTCCCTGGCTGCGGCGGTCCATCCGGGCGAGGCCGTACGCTCCATTATGGTGGCGGTAATGCTGGCAATGGTTTATTATTCGTCCGGACGCATAGCCGGGGACATAAAAAGAACCGACATTCTTTTGAATGTAGTGTATTTTTCAGCCGTGGGCGTGGCGCTTATCGGCATCGGAGCGGCCCTGGGATGGCTGCAATTCCCGGGGGCGTCCGACGGCGGGGTAATTAGGTCCACGCTGCAGTACAGCAATACTCTGGCCGCCTACCTTGCCGCACTCAGCACAATAGGCCTGTCCCTGTCGGCCAAGCCGGAAAAGGTGCTGTATAAATGCCTGTATGCGGCGGGTAATTTCATTTTGATAACGGTTATACTGTGCACCCAGTCCCGGGGCGGCTGGCTGCTGTATCCAGCCGGAATCGCCATGCTGGTTTGGGGTATGCCTCCTGCCTACAGGTGGCGGGTTATTTATCATTTTTTAATATTCGCCGGCCCGGGCCTGTTTGTCATCAGGAAGTTTTTACCGCTTGTTTTAGCGGGGGATGCCGCCAGGGCGGCTTGGTTTGTGTCGGCGGGACTGATATTGACGGTTGTTCTGCAGGCGGGCTACCATTTTCTCGCCGACCATCTCAACCGGCGGCGGATGGAACAAAGGTGGCGCCGCCTGATTGCCTGCTCCGGGGTCGGATATATTTTGCTGGTAACGGCGGTGTATGTTTTCTACGCCTCGAATGCGCTGTCCCTGTCCGCCGGCGGGGTTTTGCCCGGCCGGATAGTCTCCAGGGCTGAAAGCATTGCAGACCTGGAGACCTCAACATCATATATCGATCGTGTAACGATGACGGCCGACGCTCTCAAAATAGCCGGGGACTATCCTCTCACCGGCGCCGGGGGGGGAGGGTGGAACGCCCTTTATCACCAGTACCAGTCGTCTCTGTACTACAGCACGGAGGTGCACAACCATTTCGCCCAGACCTGGGTGGAGGCGGGCGCCCTGGGGATTATAGCCCTGATGGCGCTGTGGGTGTTTTTCGCCCTGATGGTAATGGCACTGTGGAGGCGGCATCCCAAAGACGGGGGCTGGGTTTCCGTGTGGTCCGCGGCTACGGCGGCGCTGGTGCTGGGGGTGCACAGCGCCTTCGACTTCGATTTGTCCCTTCCGGCCATTGGCATTTTACTGTGGGCTCTGTTCGGCATAGTGAGGGGAACCTGCGCCGGAATTCAAAACCCGGACAGCAATAAGAGCCGGCAGGATTGGGATGCCGTTAAAAGAAAAATGATTGTCATTGCCCTGTCCGGCACCTTTCTGGGGCTTTTGATTGTGATCCCGTCCATCCTTTTTTACCGGGCGGGGGTGCACGCCGCCATGGGGGCACAGAAAATGATGGCGGGGGACTACGCAAGCGCAATGGTCCAGCTTTCCGAGGCCCACCGCTTAAACCCGCTGATGGGCAGCTACATGGGTGACCTGGCCCAGTGCAGCGCGGCTCTGGCGGTTAGCGACAACGACGCCGTAAAGCACTACCAGGCCGTGGATTGGGCCGTCAGGGCATCCGGGGCGGAACCCTATAACTATAAAGTAAGGTTTTCAATGGCCAATGTGTACCTGCTGCTGGGGGAATTTGACAGGGCTTCTTCCGAGGCCGAAGGGGTGATGGCCGCAAACCCAAACGCCACGGAGAGCTATGCATTGTTGGGACAGACGGCTGTTCTGGCGGCCCGGTATCATATGGAGAGGAAGAGGGACGACGCTGCCCGGCAGTACATTGGCCGGGCAAAAAGCCTGCCGGAGATTATACAGGAGAGAAGGAAAGCATTAAAATACAGCGGGGGCAGCCTTTCGGTAAGCCCGGAGTTGGAATTCGCCCTGGCCCAGGCGGAATTTTTAGAGGGCAACTACGTCCAGTCCGCAGCCAGACTGAAAAAATTAAAAATGCCCGTCAGGGAAGGTGAGCTGAAAATCTGGCTGGCCGCCGCGCTCTATAAAAACGGCGACAGGGAAGGGGCCGGAAAATTGGTGAACTCATTAAACGGAAAAGATAATCTAATCAAATTATACAACAATCTGGTTAATTCAAGAAGATTATGACGGAGGGCAAGGAGATGGAGCAGCCGGACAAGGCACCGGATACCATGGAAGAGGTCATAGATTTAAAGCAGTACATAAACGTTCTTCTTAAAAGGAAAAAAATTATAGCGCTTGTTACCCTTCTTTCTGTTTTCACCAGCGCCGTATTGAGTTTTTTTATACTTCCTCCCATTTATGAGGCCAAGGCCCTGCTGCTGGTCACCCAGGCCTCGGACAAGCTTAATATCAACAGGAACAATGACAATCTGGACTCTTTAATCAGCAGTGTGTCCCGCATACCTCAATTAACCATGAACACCTATGTGGATCAGCTTAAAAGCGAAGTCCTGATGCAAAGGGTGATTGACAGGCTGGGGCTGGACAAAGATATATATACACCCTCACTGTTATTGAGCATAACTGAGGCCAGGGCGCTTAAGGACAGCACCATAATTGAGCTGAAGGTAACGGAAAAGGATGCCGCCCTTGCTTCAAAAATAGCCAATACTATTTCGGAACAGTATCTGGAGCTTATTTCGGAAAAAAATCAGGAACAAATGTCCCGGTCGGTGGTTTTCCTGTCCAGGCAGGCTGACGCCACGCAAAAAGAATTGAAACAGTTGCTGGACAAGTTGAAGGCCTTTGATACCGAGTCAGGCGGCATATCGTTGCAGGAGCTGCAGTTCCAGGCCAAAAGCCAGGACTTGGCCAAGTACCAGTCCCAGCTTAACGACGCTCAGGTCGAATTGAGCCAGGCCGAGGCGGGAAGAGAAAGGCTGGAGCGCGAATTGGCCGCTACACCCAAAACAATCAGCGTGATGAAGGCGGTGGACGGCTCCAAGGCTCCGGTGGCCTCCGAGGAAGTAAACCCGCTGTATATAGCCATGTCCCAGGAGCTGAACCAAAAGACCGGCAAGGCAGCGGAGGCCCGGGCCAGAATAACCGCCATTGTGGGTATTGTGTCGGAATTAAAGGACGATATCGATAAAATACAAAGCCTGCTGGTACCCAGAAAGTCCGAGCGGGAGCAGATGGAGGCCGAAAAAAAGCGCCTTGAGAATGCCAGCAACCTGCTTGCCGAAAAAACCACCCAGACCCAGATTGCCAAATCCATTGACTTGGGAGGGACCGCCATTGTGATGGTTTCACCGGCCATGGTTCCCGGCGGGCCGGTTAAGCCCAATAAAAAAATGAATATAGCCCTGGCTTTTATACTGGGACTGATGGTATCCGTGTTCCTGGCATTTTTAATGGAACATCTGGACAACACGCTGAAGAACGCCAACGATGTGGCAAGTAAATTAAATGTGCCGGTACTGGGGATTATCCCCAGGGTTGACCGGATAAAGGAATGAGGTTTAAATTGCAATTTTTCAACATGCTTAAGAAAAACGGGGGAATAAAATTTTTCGACACCGACCAGAAAAATGAACTGAGGGAGCTTTATGCCCTTGACAACCCCAAGGCGCCGGTGGTTGAAGCCTTTAGAACGCTGCGGACCAATGTCAGCTTTGCCTCAGTGGATAAAACCTTTAAAACGCTGCTTATAACCAGCCCCACCCTCGGTGACGGCAAATCCACCATCACCGCCAATCTGGGTATGGTCATGGCCCAGGCCGGCAAAAAGGTGCTGGTGATGGACGCCGACCTGCGAAAGCCGATGCAGCATCATATTTTTTCGGTCAGCAACCTCCGGGGGCTGACCAACATACTGGTGCAGGGGGAGCCCCTTGCGGAAGTGGCCCATGAGGTTTCGGCAAACGGACTGTTTTTTGTTCCCAGCGGTCCTATCCCCCCCAACCCCTCTGAGCTGCTTGCCTCCAACCGGATGCTAAAGCTGCTGGAAGAAGCCCAGAAAGATTACGATATTGTGTTGATAGATTCCCCCCCCATGATAGCGGTGACCGATTCCTCCATTTTGTCAACCAGGATGGATGGGGTGATGCTGGTGGTAAGGGCGGGGGTTACCCGGGTTGACCTGATCAACGACGCCATCGGCCAGCTGAAAAAAGCCAGCGCAAATTTTATAGGGTTGGTGTTAAACCAGGTCAGGGTTCCCTCCCATGATTACCAGTATTATTATTACTACGGCCATAAAAACAAGGAGGCGGAGATGCGATTCTGAAAAAGCCCTTAATTGTAGCTGCAGCTGCTGTTTTGAGCGAACCTTTTCAGGATAACAGGCTTATGATGAGCAAGATCAGGTGCGATATCAGGAAATTTCCATATTAATTTATTGTTGATGAAACGAACACTTCCTGTTAAAATATGGCAGGGGGTGTTGTTCTTTTAAAAGCCATCAGGAAGAAGCGGCTCAGCCTGTTTTAAGCCTTAAAGGTCTATGCGGTACCGGTTAAATGAATCAACTGAAAATTGCATTGTTGTTGGCTATGTTATACTGTAAACTGTATATGGGTAAAATTTCAAAAAGGTGATTATGATGTATCAATATAAAAAAACAAATCCTGATGTTTTAAATAATATTCCCGTACTTATTGGAGAATTAGGCTCTGATTCTGATGTTGCTGCTGTTTACCTTTTTGGTTCCTATGCTGAGGGAAAGCAAAATATTAACAGTGATATTGATTTGGCAGTTTTACTGGTATTGGACTTTCCGCCAAGCAGGTATTTTGAAAAAAAATTAGATTTACTTGCATTGGCAGTGTCAGCGCTGAATACCGATGAAGTGGATCTGGTGATCCTAAATCAGGCTAACGTGGCTTTAATTTACGAGGTTTTTTGTAAAGGGAAGCTGCTTTTGGGAAAAAAAGAGCAGAGTAACTGGCGCACTTCCTTTCAGGCAAGGGCTTATGGCCGATATTTTGATTTTCAGCAGGTGGAAAAGATCATGCATGAAGGCTTAATCAGGCGAATCAGGGAGGGACGCTTTGGTGGTTAACAGGGAAATAATTCAAAGGCGCCTGTCCAAACTGGAGCAGTCGCTGCGCAAGCTCAGGGAGTTATCCGGTGTTAGCCTGGATGATTATATAAAAAGCGAAGCAATACAGGATCGCATTGAACGGAATTTACAGATTGCGGCACAGGCTTGCATAGATATTGGAAGTTATGTCATTGCCGATAGGGAATACCGTACCCCTTCCGGTTATGGAGATATATTTAAAATACTGCATGAAGAAGGATTGCTGCCCAGTGAATTAGCCGGGGCCATGAAGCAGGCGGCAGGATTCCGCAATATTCTGGTGCATGATTATCTGGACGTTGATCCTGAGATAGTTTACGAAAGTTTATCAAAGGTTGATGATTTCAGGCGGTTTGCCGAGTTTGTTATAACGTGGCTGTAAGGACTATATCCGCCGGCGGATTGAATTGTAGCTGAAAGAGGTGCGGGTTAACTGATGATTGACATTCATACCCATATTTTGCCGGGGCTGGATGACGGGGCGGAATCCCTCGGCGAAGCCGTGGCCATGGCCCGCATGGCGGCTGCGGACGGCGTCGAGGCCCTTTTTGCCACCCCCCATGTAATTTCTGGCGCCTATGAAAACGACGCGGAACAGATTTTAAATATAGCGCGGGATCTGCAGGCAGTCCTGGATGATAACGGAGTGACGGTCCGGGTGCTGCCGGGCGCCGAATACTATATCGGGCGCGATCTGCCTGAAATGTGCGCAAGCGGCAAAGCGCTATGCCTCAATAATGGAAAGAAGTACCTTCTGGTGGAGTTCCCCGCCATGCAGGCGCCAACGTACACGGAACAGGTTTTCTATGAGCTGAGGCTGCAGGGGATTACTCCCGTTATCGCCCACCCGGAGAGGAACAGTGAATTTGCCGGCAGCCCGGCGCTGCTGTACAAACTTGTTTCAAATGGCGCCCTGGTTCAGCTGACTTCCGGAAGCTTGACGGGACTTTTCGGCAGGTCGGTTAGTCAAACAGCCAGGGAGTTTTTATCCCGGGGATGGGCACATTTTATAGCTTCCGACGCCCATTCCAGCCGGGGAAGGACGCCGGTGCTGGGCGGCGCCCTCAAGGCAGCCTCTTCCGTAATCGGGGAGGCGGCGGCAAAAAGGCTTGTCTATGAGAATCCTTTAAGGGTAATCGGCGGTGAGGATATATTGACCGGGACCATGGAAGAGCCGGGATTCCGGCGCAGTATCAAAAAATTTTTCTTTTTTATGGCAAAATAAATGAAAAATATTGCTAATCCATATCACTAACTGATAAAATATAATGGAATATGCCAGGGAAGGAGGTGAGAATGAGAATGAGCAAGCTTGCAAAAAACAAGGCACTGACAGGTAACATTTCACTTGTGGTGTTACTGGCCTTTCTGTTCACCATGACCTTCGGCATAGCTTTTGTTCCTCAGGACGCATACGCCGCCTACACTTATAAGACGGATCAGACAATACCCGGCAATGACAAAGGTTTTAAGGGCACTTACACGACAACGTCGGAAAAAGTCACGGTTAAACTGGATCCTTTGAGCGGCGTTGATTTCGCTGTGGCCGATATTTATCTGAGTATCAGCGGCACCGGCAGTATTGGAAAGATGGTTTACCAGGGCGTATACAGTAATGTCTACACCTGGGAGTACGCCGGGCAGATGGTATATGACCAAGTATATCTGCTGGTATACATTAACGGTGCGGTTTATGGGTCCATATTCCTGGATGTGAGGGATCCTGTGCCGGATAGCGGCGGCGGCAGCGCACCGACCACACCGGCCACCACCACAAACACCGAAACCGGGGCCGTAACATCCACCAATACCAGTTCCACATTAAATGTGAACACTGCTTCGGTGGAAGCGGACATAGCGAAGTCCGGGGTGACAGAGATCAAACTGGCCATACCGCAGGATCTCGCCAAGGCCGAAAACACGGTGGCGGTTCCGGCCGCAACCCTGCAAAAGGCCTTTGAGGCCGACAAACCAGTGGTTGTAGCTGCAGCCGGCGTCGAGCTTAAATTGCCGGTGGGGGCTATGGATCTGAAGACTATGGCCCAGGACGGAGCGACGGTATCGATTGTTATCACCAAGGTTGATCCTTCAAAGGTTGATCCGTCAAACTCCGAGGCGTCCAACACATACAATGTGCTTGGCAATATCTTCAGCATCGAGATTCAGGTTACCAAGGACGGCCAGAGCAAAGGCGCCATTGAGTCCTTCAGCCAGCAGCTGATGCTGACTTTGCCATACTCCGGTGTGGATCTGAAGGGTGTTGCGGAGGACCGGCTGAGCATGTCCCGCTACAATACGGTCACCCGTCGGTGGGACAATCTGGGCGGAACCATTGACAAGAAGAACAAGGTAGTCACTGTGCCGCGCAGTTCTCTCAGCATGTACGCCCTGGCTGAGCGTCCGCTGAAGAGTTTTGCCGACATCACGGGCCACTGGGCCAAGGCAGACATCGAGCTGATGGCGGGAAGGGGCATTGTCAACGGTATGTCCGCCACTACATTTGCCCCCGACAATATGATAACCAGGGCGGAATTCGCCACGCTGGTGGTGCGCAGCCTTAATCTGGCGGATGACAAGCAGTCCGCAGGCAGGTTTAAGGATGTTTCAGCCTCCGACTGGTTTGCCGGAATGGTGGGTGCCGCTGTTAAGGCCGGCCTGGTATCCGGTTACGAGGACGGGTCCTTCCGTCCGGGCAGCTTCATTACCAGGGAAGAAATGGCGGCGGTTATTGCCAAAGCCATGGCGCTGGACAGCCTGACTGAACAGCAGATTACCGGGCAACTTTCCGTATTCAAGGACGCAGGGAGCATTTCTCTCTGGGCCAGAGCGGCGGTGGCCGGCGCTGTCAAGCAGGGTGTAGTCCGCGGTAGGACGGACGGAACCTTCGATCCCAAGGCTAACGCAACCAGGGCTGAGGGCGTGATAATGCTAAAGCATATGCTTCAGTCCACAGGTAAGTTGTAGGAAAGATATTTTCAAACCCTGCAGTTATATAACTGCAGGGTTTTTTTTCGTTAAGGAAAGTATATGACACATTAAAGCATTAAAGCGCTAAATCCTTATCGGCGCTAGTTCCTCCGGGGTCGCTTGAGGGTCGCTGCATTGTCGCTAATGGGTAGGCGGAGCGATTTAAGTCCGGCCTGCATTACCTCCTGCTGCAACTGTCTCTAGACTCGGTCGCCAACGGAATGCCGACCGCCTCCAACGCCGCATCCTTGCGTCGATTCCGGCTTCCGGCTGCGTCCTGCAGCCGGCTCGGCATTCCGTAGGCTCGGTCGTTAAGAGACAGTAGCATCCTCCGGCACATTCCGCACGGACTCAAATCACTCCCCCTCACTGCATGTCGCTTGAGGGTCACGCTTGCTTATTCTGGATTCTGAATTCCGCCGTCTGCAAGACGGCAACGCCCGTCAGGGCGTTTTTTTACGTTACCACCGGCGCTTTCAGTTCCTTTCCCATTTTTTCAACCGCATCTTCCCATGTGGGCGGTGTGTAGCCCAGTACATGCTGTATGGGAAAAGGATTCAGGACTGAGCAGGCTGGACGGCGGGCCGGACGGGGGAATTGGGAGGTGCGGCAGGGCTCAACCTCTGTTTTGAGGCCGGCTGTGTCAATTATTTTTCGGGCGAAATCATATTTTGAGGTGGCGCCGGTGTTGGTGTAGTGGTAGGCGCCGTGTATGCCGGTTTGGACAAGGTCGGCTATGCCCCGGGCCAGGTCCGGGGCATAGGTGGGGCAGCCTTGCTGGTCGTTGACCACTTTGATGGCGCTGTTTTCCCGGGCCAGTTTTAATATGGCGCAGGCGAAGTTCTTGCCGCCGGGGCCGAAGAGCCAGCTTGTTCTGATAATGTAATACCGGCAGCCGGATTCACGGACACCCTGCTCACCCATCAGTTTACTGGCGCCGTATAGGTTTACCGGATCTGGAGGGTCACTTATTAAATAGGGACTTTTTGATTGGCCGTTAAAAACATGGTCGGTGCTTATCTGTACTAGGGTGGAGTTGTGGCGCCGGCAGGCTGCCGCCAGAAGGCGGGGACCCAGGCCGTTTATGGTAAAGGCTTCTTCTTTTTCGGTTTCGGCCCTGTCCACATTGGTAAATGCCGCGCAGTTTATAACCAGGTGCGGCCGGATGTTGATATGGGCCATTTTTATTGAGGTGTAAATGGAAATGTCCAGTTCTTTTTTGTTAAGGGCATAGACGTCAAAGCCCCGGGCTGTATATTCTTTTGCCGCCTGCCGGCCCAGAAGGCCTGCGGCGCCGGTGATCAATACTCTCATCCGTGTATAGCCTCCCAGTCATATGGGATTGCGGGATCATTGTAGGGAGCCCGGAATTCATCGGGATCTTTGTAGTTGTAAAGCCGGCTGGGTAAATTAACCATGAGGGCGGTTTGTCCTCCTTCGGCGGTGAACCCGTGGTATACATGGGGGGGGATCCTTAGCAGTGCAGGATTCAGGTTCCCAATATGAAAAACATTTATTTTTCCTCCGGTGGGGCTGTCTGGCCTGGCGTCATACAGTACCACCCTGGCCATGCCTCCCAGGCAGATAAAATGGTCCCACTGTTTTTTGTGGTAGTGCCAGGCCTTATACACGCCGGGATAGCAGCCGGTGACGTAGGTTTGGGCAAATTCCATGTATTCCGGCCAGTCGCTCCGCATAATTTCCATCAGAAAACCCCGATCATCGGGGATTATTTTAAGTTGTCTTACTAATACGTCTTTTAAAAGTTCCAACCGGCTCACTCCTTTAATAAATACTTTTCTGAGACTTTCGGGTAAATTCGCAGAAACCTCAGATTATCTTATGATATTTTTATGCGGCCCAGGGTGTTACCGGGGATATTAAGATGTTTGCTTCTTGTGATAAAAGTGGATGTTTTGCAAAAGGACGCGGATATTATTAAGTCCGCAATGGCAACCAAAGAGGACATCCGGCTTATGAATGAAAGGCAGGACTTTCAAATGGAGAAGCTTGTCCGCCAGGAGGAAGACATCTATCGCTTAAAGAGACTGGTCGGCGTGAAATAGCTTATTCTGAAAAACTTTTTAGTCAGAATCCGGACTTATTTCAGGTATATAAAACCTTTACCTTTAACGACATTGTACAGTTTAAAATGGTATAGTTCCGCCGGGCGCCGGTACCAGAGAAGCTTCCAGCTCCTGTCGGCCTCGGGCATGTGCCAGAGTATGCGGTCGGAGATGAATATTGCGCCAATGTCGGCGCGTTTTTTTATTTCCGGGACCATGTCCACGCTGTAGGGTATTTTGCACGCATAGCGGTCTCCGTACCAGCTCGCCAGATGACCCATGTCGGTCAGGATAACTTTGTCTTCGGGGACTTTTTGGTACAGTCCGGCCATTATTTTCAGGTAGGCATACCGGTCGGAGACAAGCCTTTCGGGTGGTTCGGGGCTGGTGAAGTTATAGAATGACAGGAAAAGTGCGAATACGGCTGTAAGCAGGGCGGGCAGGGATTTTAGCCTGAGTTTTTTGGTAACGGCCCTGACCATCATGTAAAGCGCCCCCAGGGCAAAGATAATATAAAGAGGGCTGAACACCAGGAACAGCCTGGGTATGAAGTGGATTACCAGCAGGGCGGCCAGTTGAGTGAGGTAGCAGGCCGCCAGAAGGGGCTTTATTCCGGCTGTTTTTTTGTTCAGGGGGAGGAATAGCGACAGCAGGAATATGATAAAAACTGCGGCTGAAATTCCGTTGATGTCGGGACTTAAGAATAGTGAGCTGTAGCTGGTCCAGTTGTGAGATATTTTTTCCAGTATAGCTTCGGGGTTATTCTTTATGAATTGGGCCACGTTTATGGTTAGGGTGTGCAGGTACAGACTGTAGTCGGGGTATACCTGGGTGAACATTGCCAGCTCGTATTTCTGCAATGAAAAGAGGGGGTTCCCGAACAGGAGGGTGTTTCTGATAAACCATGGCAGGGCGGCCAGAATGAATCCGGCCAGCATTCTTAGGGAGGGCAGGCAGCCTTCTTTTCTGAAATACCATCTGTAGAGCAGAAAGAAGGGGAGAAATACCAGTGCATTGTACCGGGCCAGGTAGAACAGTCCCAGTATCAATCCGCACAGCCAGTCTCCGGGGCGGTTTTTAAGGCTGCCTGCGGACACTGCCAGCACTGTCAGCGTCATAAGAAAAACCGCCAGGGGCTCGGTCATGCCGGATATACTGTAACGAAGCAGTTCCGGGGTAAAGGTGTATACCAGCACCGATCCGGCCGCCACCAGTCCTCCGAACCACTGCCTGGCCAGAAGAAAGATCGCCGGGCTTCCGGCGATGAAGAAGAAGCCCGTGCCCAGGGCCGAGGCCTCATCGGTAAAGCCCAGTAATTTCTGAAAACCGGCCAGGGCCAGGGGCCACAGGGGCGCGCGCCACATTTCGGGCTGGGGAACTCCGAGGTGGGCCAGACTCAGGGGGGTAAGGTACTGGGAAATAAAACCATGCCCTCTGGCCACGTTCCTGGCAATGCCGGCGTAGTCCATGGCATCGTTAAGTATCAGCCCGGTAAAGTATTTTTTATAGTAAAAGTACCACACAACGGCGGTGATCAGTATAGAGGCCGCAAGGGCCAGCGCTGTGACCAAATGTTCTCTTTTCAAACCGAAACACCTTATTTTACCAGTTTGTTGTTTGCATTTATGTCCTGCTATAATTTGATATAATATTAAAGAGAAGTCATTGAAGGGGTGAACTAAAATGAGTATTAAAGTCAATGTAATTGTGCAAAAAGAAGAAAACTGGTTTGTAGCCAGGTGTATAGAAAATAGTGTTGTATCACAGGGCAAAACCATTGAGGATGCCCTTGAGAATTTAAAGGAAGCTTTGATTCTTTACTATGAAGATGAAACTCCTGAAATCGAAGCAAGGCAAACTTTCCTGACAACCATGGAGGTTGCTATATAATGGGATCTAAATATCCTGTACTACCTCCGGAAAAAGTTATAAAAGTTTTGATGAAGTTCGGGTTCAGCAAGGTTTCTCAAAGAGGAAGCCACGTCAAGTATAAAAAAGACGGAAAACCTGCAAGAATAGTAATTATTCCAATGCATAACGAACTGGCCAGGGGAACACTACAGGGTATTCTTGAACAGGCCGGTATCACGCTGGAAGAATTTATGAAAAAGATGTAACTCCCCGTTACCTTGCCAGCACCCAAACACCGGCCAAAATTAAGGCAGAACCAAAAACATGTAAGGCAGTTATACTTTCCCTGAAATAAAGCCCCGAAACCAGGAAAACCAGTAAAAACCCGGCTCCGGTCATAATGGGGTAGGCGACGCTGAGGTTGATTTTACTTAATACTATACTGTATGCTGCCAGGGCCAGGCCAAACAAAATAACTCCGGCGATAAGGTGGGGATTTTTCAAAGCCTGAATAAAGGCGTTCAAAACAGCCCCTTCTTCCAGTATAATGGGGTTCTTCCTCATTGCCGCCTTGATCATTATATTGGCGCCGGCGTTAAATACAATGGCGGCTATAAATACCAAATAGATGCTCATGGGATAACCTCTTTGGTCAGAATCCAGAAGCCAGAATTCAGAATGGTGAATGTGTCTTACTTAAGGTTTGGATTATAAGTTCTTTTAGCTTATCGCTTAGGAAAGTATATGACGCATTAAAGCATTAAAGCGCTGAAGCACCAAAGCATTTTTATGCAAGCCCAGAGTTTTTCCGGGGTCACTCCGGGGTCGCTAACGGGTAGGGAAAGTGATTTGAACCTGGGCTGCATAACCTCCTGCTGCAACTGTCTCTAG
>Ga0209347_1004410_pt1 | contig 14686 bp, 10 predicted proteins | sample AutmiccommuBRH23_FD_187382 | JGI IMG/M metagenome (GOLD analysis project Ga0209347, IMG submission 187382) | Deep subsurface microbial communities from Mt. Terri, Switzerland - Autotrophic microbial communities BRH/23 (SPAdes) (version 2) | ecosystem: Environmental > Aquatic > Deep subsurface >... | reverse complement strand
AAGTGCTGCGTGCGGGTACAATCGTTGGCTTGGCAAACCATACCTTGTTGGTAAGAAGAGACGGAAAACAGATTCCAATCGACGATAGTGCCGCACCTATTAAAGATGATCAAGGTAATATTAATGGTGTAGTAATGGTTTTTCATGACATTACTGACCGCCGCCAGGCGGAAGAAGCCTTAAGAAAAAAAGAACAGCAGCTGAGGCTGGTGACGGATAACATGCTGGATGTAATCAGCCAGGTTGATTTAAGGGGGAATATTCAGTATTCCAGCCCGTCGAGCAAAACCCAACTGGGCTATGGGCTCGAAGAACATATCGGCAAATCCATTTTTGCCCCCGTCCATCCCAAGGATAGGGCGCGAGTGATTGCTATCTTCAAACAGAACATTGCCACCGCTTCGCCGGCAAAGAGTGAATACCGCTATAAACAATCAGACGGCAGCTATAAATGGTTAGAGACTGTTGGTAATTCTGTAGTTGACAAAGACGGTAAGGTTACCAGTGTGGTTTTAAACACCCGGGATGTTACTGAGCGTAAGCAGATGGAGGAGCAACTGCAATATATTAGTCTCCATGATTCCCTGACAGGACTCTATAACCGAAATTACTTTGAACGAGAGTTAGATATTTTGGAAAAAGACTACAAGGGCCCTGTGGGTATGATACTATGCGATCTGGATGGTTTGAAACTCATCAACGATACTATGGGTCATGCATCCGGGGATCAACTACTAGTTAACGCCGCCAAGGTACTGAAAGAAACCGTTCCCGACGCTCAGGTGACCGCCCGGGTTGGCGGCGACGAATTTGCCCTGCTGCTATTAACCAATGAAGAAGATAAGGTAGCCAACGCCGCTCAGCGAATTAGAGAGGCCATCGACACCTATAATGAAGGCCATACGGAACTTCCCTTAAGTATTTCCATCGGCTATGCTTTGAGCAGACATGGAGCCGGTATTCGCCATGCTTTTACCGTTGCCGATGATAATATGTATCGTGAAAAATTACACCGGGGACGAAGCACCAAGAGCGCCATAGTGCAAATCCTTACCAGTGCTTTGGAAGCCAGGGATTTTATTACCGAGGGTCATGCAGAACGTTTACAGGACTTAGTAGAAGGCTTAGCTGCATCCGTTGGATTATCCGAACAAAGAAGAGTTGATTTGCGATTATTGGCCCAGTTTCATGATATCGGCAAAGTAGGAATACCCGATCGTATTCTTTTTAAGAATGGCCCCCTGACTACAGACGAATTTAGCGAAATGAAACGGCACTCTGAAATAGGTTACCGTATCGCCCAATCCGCACCGGAACTGGCTGTTATTTCCGACTGGATACTCAAACACCATGAATGGTGGAACGGAACCGGCTATCCCCTTGGACTTAAAGGTGAAGAGATACCCGTAGAATGCCGTATCCTAGCAGTGGCTGATGCCTACGATGCCATTACCAACGACCGGCCCTATCGGAAAGCCCAATCTCACCAGCACGCCGTCAGTGAATTAAATAGGTGCGCTGGCCAACAGTTCGACGCCCAACTGGTAGCCAAGTTCTTGGCAGTCCTAGAAAAGAAATCTATTTAACATCGTTTTGCTGAAACTTTGAAACAATTAGTACCAACCCCGAGAGGCTACTTACTCTCGGGGTTCATTATTTTGCTGACTCCAGTTTTCTTGCAGGAATTGGAAGATAATCTAAGAATATTCTAAAATAGTACAATAATCCCAAATTAAGGAAAGGGGGATTCTAAATGTCAGAACTGCGTACTATTCAATCTTTTGTGCAGCGGGTAGCTGAAGCAATTGCTGCAGCTTTGTCAATAGATGTTGAAATAGTTGATGACCAGCTATATCGGGTGGGGGCTACGGGCAATATCAAAAAAGAACTGGGTTCCAAACAAAAACGGGGCTATGTAAATAAATTCGTTATTAATACCGGTGAAAATTATGTAGTAACCAATCCTGGCGAGCACAATCTTTGTCAATCCTGTGATCTAAAGGGAAACTGTTTCTACACCGCCGGGCTCTTTTGTTCTATCAAGTTGGAAGAAAAAAACATCGGTCTCATCAGCTTAATCAGTTTCAATGAGGATCAACGAAAAACCCTCCTAGCTAAAAAGGGGTGTTATTTAAACTTTTGTGTACAAATGGCTGACTTGTTGGCGTCCAAAGTATCGGAGTTTCGGACCATGACAAAACTGAGTGCTGCTTCAAAGCATTTAGAGACAATAGTTGATACTATTCAAGAAGGAATAGTTGCAATAAATACCGGCGGTAAAGTTACTTATTTTAACAAGGCTGCTGAAAATATGCTTGGTATCAAACAAGTCGACATACGTAATCGGGATCTAGAAAGCTTTTTACCCAATGCTCTTGCCTTAAAAGTTTTATCCGGCACCAGAGCTATTGATAGCACGGAGGTCGTTTATTTGGGCAAACGCAAAGCTCATGTTTTGAGTAGTGCCTACCCCATTCGCCTCGGCCCCCGGATGGTGGGGGTGGTGGAAAAGTTTACAGCCATGAACGAAGTTCAAAAATTGGCTTATCGCTTCAATATCCCCACCCAGGGACTGACATTCGATGATATTATTGGTGACAGCAGCTCATTTACCGCAGTTAAAAAACGGGCACAAAAGGTGGCAGCTACTTCTTCTACAGTGCTGGTGCAAGGAGAAAGCGGTACCGGGAAGGAACTTATTGCCAGAGCTATACACTTTGCCAGCAAACGCAGCGGCAAACCGCTTGTAATTATTAACTGCGGCGCAATCCCCGATACTTTGTTGGAGAGTGAGCTTTTTGGTTATGAAGAAGGGGCCTTTACCGGCGCTAAGCATGGAGGTAAACCAGGTAAGTTTGAACTGGCGGACGGCGGTACGGTTTTTTTAGATGAAATCGGAGAACTGCCCCTTTATCTTCAGAGTAAACTGCTGCGCGTGCTGCAGGAACGCTGCATGGAGAGAGTGGGTGGAGTAAAAACCATTCCCATTGATGTGAGGGTTATCGCCGCTACTAATAAGGATTTATCTAAAATGGTGGCGTCCGGTGATTTCCGGGCCGACCTATATTATCGACTTAATGTGATACCATTGCGCATTCCCCCCCTCAGAGAGCGCCCGGAGGATGTTAGTGAATTACTGTCTCATTTTTTGCAGAAATATAATCAATTATTTGATAAGAACTTTCAAAACTTTTCCCCGGAAGCTTTCCGAGTGTTACAAAGTTACCACTGGCCCGGTAACGCCAGGGAATTGCAAAATAGTGTAGAATATGCCTGTAACCTAGAAACCGGCAGTGAAATCGATGTTAACAACTTACCGCCGCAAGTGATGCGTCCCCAGAGCCTAGGTATTGGCCTGACGTTAAAAATTAGACTGGAAGAAGGGAAAAAAGAGGTTGAACGGCAGGTTTTCCAAGAGGCTTTTAAAATTTACGGCACTTCAGGCGAGGCCAAAGAAAAAATTTCTAAAGCACTGGGTATTAGTCGAGCTACGTTTTACAGGCGGTTAAAAGAAATCGAATTAGAATCTCAAGAATGACATTTGGTATCAATTTTGAGAACGACTTGGGTGACAGGTACCGGCTAGCAAAAAACTTAATACAATCTCAATATTGAGATAAAAGAACATTTAAGCTAATGGGACTTCCATTAGCTTAAATATTGTACTTAAGAAACCTCTACGCCCCTAAATAAAGACTTTACATTGAAAAAAATCCCAAGTAAATAACATGATTATTGGATTTAAGTAAAGCAAAGAAACTTGGCACAAGACTTGCGAGTAATAGATCTTAACTGATTGTTTATCTATTTAAAAGTTTAACAACTCCCTACTAAAAGACAGAATATTAAAAGTTTTTATCGGTATAGGGCAATTCGGTGCGAAGCGTGGTGAAGCCAAATGATTAGAGGGCAAGGACTTGAGGGAGGAACCTATAAACCGTTAACCGGCAGGCAGGTAACAGAAATTCATGAACAAAGCTTGCATGTTTTAAAAGAAGTAGGTTTTTGTCTGGAAAGTCCTGCCGCCAGAGAGATTATGGAAGCCCAGGGAGCTATGATAGATGGTAATATTGTCAAAATGTCTCCCTCCTTAGTAGAAAAATTTCTGGCCAAGGCACCCAACAAAGTACTATTGTGCGGCCGTAATCCGGAAAACGATCTTACTCTGGGCGGTAATAGAGTCTACTTGGGTAACGGCGGCAATGTAACAGCAGTGGTGGATTTGGAAACAGGAGAAAAACGGCCGGCCCTGCTTAACGATGCTGCTGATATAGCCCGTTTGGTTGATGGCTTGGAATATATTCACTTCTATATTTTACCTGTTTACCCAACGGATGTTCCTAATCATGTGGTGGAGCTAAATAATTATTACCAATCATTTAAAAATACCACCAAACATGTGATGGGGGGGATTGATAGCGTAGAATCATTGGCTGAAATCAAAGCCATGGCCGAAATAATAGTTGGTGGAGCCGACAAGCTGAAAGAAAGACCAATATTTTCAGTTATCACCAGCATCATCAGCCCCTTGAAGCTGGACGCCAAAGCAGCAGATACTTTGGTGGCTACCGCCCGTCAAGGTATTCCGCTTACTGCTGCCCCGGCACCCATGGCAGGGGCCACTTCTCCGGTTACATTGGCTGGGACATTGGTACAGCAAAATGCAGAATCACTGTTTGGCATAGTATTAACCCAAATGGTTAACCCAGGGTGCCCGGTACTCTACGGTGCAGTACCCACCACCGCCGATATGCGTACTATGAACAGCCTCTTTGGCTCCGTAGAGATGGGCATTTTAAACGCCTGTGCATCGCAAATATCCCAGCACTATCAGATTCCCTGCTATGTTTCTGCCGGACCGACTGATGCCAAACTTCCTGATATGCAAGCCGGCATGGAGAAAGCCATCAATACGTTGATGGTCGCCCAAGCTGGGGGAAATTATATCCATCTAGCCGCGGGAATGCTGGACAGTGGATTGTTGGTTGCCTACGAACAGTATGTGCTGGATAACGAAGTAAACGGCAGTGTTATTCGAGTGCTGCAGGGTGTTAATTTTAACGAACGAACCCTAGCTATTGATGTTATTAAGGAAGTTGGACCGGGGGGGCAATTTGTTACCCATCCGTTTACGTTGGATTTTATGCGCAGTGAGTTTTTCCAGCCTAGAATCAGCCAGCGTGATAATTTTGTCAATTGGGTCATGAAAGGTTCGCTGGATGCAAGGGGGGTAGCCCGGGAAAACGCCAAAAAGATGCTTAAAGAATATTATGGTGAGCCACTAGAGCCTCACGTTGAACAAGCAATTTTAGAAAGGTTTTCTGGGAAAATCATGATATACCCTTAAAACCGGGAGATGGGGGAGAATTAAATGCCTAAACAAGTTAAAGAAACGTACGCTGGTGGTCAATATAAACCATTAACTCATGAGCAAATTGAAAAAATCCACAAGGCCACGCTGCAGGTCTTGGAAAATACAGGGGTGGAAATTAACCACCGGGAGGCACTGGAATTATTAGCAAAGAACGGTGCGCGGGTAGATTTTAACAGTAAAAAAGCTTACTTAACAGCAGAGCTGATAGAGCGCTGTGTTGACAGTGCTCCTTCAGATGTAGTGCTTTATGGCAGGGAAGACAAACATAACCTTGACCTTTCCGGAGAAAGGGTTTACATGGGAACAGGCGGTACAGCACTTAACGTATTGGATCTTGAAGGCAAGCGTCGCCGCTCTCAGTTAAAAGACTTACAGGACATTGCCCGTTTGGTGGATGCTCTAGAAAATATTCACTTCTATGTCTGCCCTGTTTTCCCCAATGAACTGGCAAAAGAAGTGGTAGATGTAAATCGCTTTTATAGTTCTATTTTAAATACCTCAAAACATATTATGGGCGGCGTTTATACTGTTGATGGTGTGAGAAAAGTGGTAGAGCTGTCGGCTGAGCTTGCCGGCGGCCTGGAGCAGCTGCAGAAAAAACCCTTTATTTCTATAATCACATGTATTATGAGTCCTTTAAAATTTGACGCAACATATACAGAATTGATGTTTGAAGCTGCCCGGAACAGTATCCCATTGGCTACACCCTCGGCACCCCTGGCTGGTGCAACCGGACCGGCGACTCTGGCAGGAACACTGGTTCAGGCCAATGCGGAAGCCTTAGCTGGAATAGTACTGGTTCAACTGGCTAAACCGGGTAACCCCGTACTATACAGTGCGGTACCTACGACAATTGACATGAGAAACATGGCATTTTGCTTCGGCAGCGTGGAGATGGGCATTATGAACGCAGCTTCTGCCCAGTTAAGCCACTATTATAAACTGCCTGTCTATAACACCGCCGGTGTATCCGACTCTAAGATACCAGATGCCCAGGCCGGTTATGAAAAGGCGGCTACTGCTTTAATGGCAGGTTTAGCCGGATCCAACTTCATTCATGATGCGGCAGGATTGTTAGAAGGTGCTATGACCGCCAGTTATGCCCAGTACGTTATTGATAACGAAATAATCGGTATGGCTATGCGCAGCGTACGGGGAATTGAAGTAACTGACGATACTTTGGCTGTGGACGCCATTAATAATGTTGGCCCCGCCGGAAACTACCTTTCCGATGCACATACCATTAAGTACATGAAGTCGGAATGCTTCTTTAACAGCGTGGCTGACCGGCAAAGCTACCCCTTATGGTCTGAAGCAGGCAGTACCGACGCTTGTCAGCGGGCTACCCAGATTGCCGGAGAGCTAATCGCTACACACAAGCCTTTGGGTGTCAGTGATAAGCTGGATACAAAAATTCGTGCTATGATTCCGGAAATAATCTAGTTCTAAAAATTTTTAATTAATACTCTAAACAGATTATTGGCTTGATTAGTTTGGAAAGCAGTCCCTTTCCAACTTTCTACTTTCGAACTTTAAGCTCTAGTGTTAATAAACAGATAAAAGAGGTGTATTAATATGTGGAATACCTTAACAGGCGGACAGCTTCGCCTGCTCTCAGAAAAAGATATTAGTTCCATTCATCAGGCAACATTGGAAATATTGGGGGATATAGGGATTAAGGTTAAGAGCGCTAAGGCCCGTAACATTTTCGCAGCTAATGGAGCCATAGTGGACCAGGATAAGGAAATAGTAAAAATCCCTAAGGCCATGCTGGAAAAAGCAGTTGAATCTGCCCCTTCAAAGGTAATCCTTTACGGGCAGGAAGAACAATATGACCTGGTGCTGGAAAAAGGCCGCACTCACCTGGGGACCGGCGGTACAGTCCTCTATGCTCTTGATTTGGATACGGGAGAAAAGAGAGAGACCAATACCCAAGATGTTAGGGATATAGGCCGGATGGTGGATTACTTGGATAACGTAGCATTTTATGTAGTAAATACTTACCCCAAAAATGTACCCGATGAAGATGCCGATATTAACCGTTTTTACTGGGCTCTTACTAACTGCCGCAAACACGTCATGGGCGGTATGTATACCATGAAGGGATTAAAAGATGCTATAGCCATTGCAGAGCAAATTGCCGGCGGGGTAGATAAATTGAGAGAACGTCCTTTCGTTTCATTTATTACTCTAATGGTTAGTCCCTTAGTAATGGACGGTACTTATACGGATTTCCTGATTGAAGTTGTCAATAAGGGGCTGCCCCTGGCAATTCCATCAGAACCCTTGTCGGGTGCCACATCGCCGGTAACATTAGCAGGCACTATTGTTTTAAATAACGCTGAATCCCTGGCCGGTATCATCTTGGCTCAGTTGATTAACCCCGGAACTCCTGTTTTATACGGTTCAACCTCTAGTATCATGGACTTAAAGAAGGGGTATTATGTTGCCGGTGCCATTGAATCCGCAATGGTCAATGCGGGCCTGGCTCAGATGGCCCAATACTATCAAATCCCCATGTATGGAACCGGTGGTATGTCCGACTCCAAGACCAACGATGTTCAGGCAGGTTACGAAAGTGCACTGACAGGCATGACCGTTGCTTTGTCCGGTTGCGACTATATCCACGATGCCGTAGGTCTTTTGGAGATGTGTCAGGTTTTCTCATACGAGAAGATGGTTGCAGATAGCGAAATTATCGGTAACATTTTTCGGGTAATGAAAGGAATAGAAGTCAGCGATAAAACTTTGGCCGTTGACCGGCTGAAAGAAATTGGTCCTGCCGGTAATTTCCTGGCAGATACCCATACCATGGAGCATTTTAGAAATGAGTTCTTCTTCCCCGAAGTTTCAGATCGTAGTACCCGTATTGCTTGGGAAGATGCCGGTTCTTTAGATACTGCCACACGAACCCGTGCCATGGTGCGGGAGATTCTTTCAGAACATAAACCCGGGCTGGTTAATAAAGAACTGCGTTCCCAATTAAGAAAAGAGTTTCCAGGCATCAAAGGAGAAGATCTCTAGGTAAGTTTTTCAGACTGCCATTAGCCGAAAGTGGCATTTTGCAGTCTGGACTACATACTATTATATGTAAAATAATACAAAAAAAGGTATTACACAGACGGTGCAGAATTATTTATCAATAGCTAGTGGAATTATCCCAAAAAAAGGGGGGGATGACTGCTTGAGCCAAACGCTATGGGATTTTTTCGTCACCCGGCAAGATATGCTGCTAGGATTGGTCCTTGAACATGTAGGTATTGTGTTATTGGCAGTTGCTATCGCTATAGTGATAGGAGTTACCCTGGGACTATTATCTTCCTACTACTTAACTTTAGCCAGTATCATACTGCCCTTTACCCAGATCATGATGACGGTACCCAGTATTGCTCTTTTAGCCCTATTCATTCCTATTTTCGGCACCGGATTCCTCAATGGTCTTATCGGATTAGTGGTTTATTCGCTGCTGCCCATTGTTCGCAATACCTATATTGGTATTAAAGAGATTGATAAGGGAATTATTGAGGCTGCCCAGGGGATGGGCATGTCAGAGCGGAGGATTCTTTTAAAGGTTAAGATTCCACTGGCCCTGCCGGTTATCTTGGCAGGGGTCCGAACTGCTACGGTAATGGTTACCGGTATTGCAGCAATTGTGTCCGCAGTAGGTGCCGGCGGCCTGGGCGAGTTGATATTTCGGGGAATCGCTCGTACTTACCGCGATATGATTATTGCTGGTACTATATTAATTTCACTCCTAGGAATAGCTGCAGATTATGGTTTGAAAGCTGCAGAACGTTCTTTGACAAAGCATCAATGCTAGCTGGAAGGAGGATGTTAGTTGATTAAGATAAAATACGAAAATGTTGTTAAACAATTTCCCGGTAGCGATCATCTAGCCGTTGATAATCTTAACATGGAAGTGCATGAAGGCGAAATATGCATTTTAGTTGGTCCTTCCGGATGCGGTAAGACTACCAGCATGAAAATGACCAATCGTATCTTTGAACATACCTCAGGACATATATACATTGACGGCATTGACAATCGGGACATAAACCCCATTCAGCTGAGGCTGGGTATCGGGTATGTTATCCAGGAAATTGGCTTATTTCCCCACATGAGCATTGCAGATAACGTGGCCACAGTTTTGGTTGAAAAAAAGTGGCCCAAGAATAAAATACGACAGCGGGTAGATGAGATGCTCAACTTGGTAGGCCTTGACCCGAAAATTTATAGTCATCGCCGTCCCTCAGGGTTAAGCGGCGGGCAGCGGCAGAGAGTGGGCGTAGCCAGAGCGCTAGCGTCCGATCCGCCGGTCATGCTGATGGATGAGCCTTTTGGTGCGGTGGATCCCATTACCCGGGCTCGACTGCAAAATGAGTTTTTGCGGCTGCAGGAGCAGATGAAAAAAACCATAATATTTGTTACTCACGACATTGATGAAGCGATAAAGATGGGTGACCGTATCGCCGTCATGCGTCACGGTCAATTAGTCCAGTATGCCACACCGGACGACCTGTTAAGCATGCCCGCTAACGAGTTCGTCAGCAGTCTCGTAGGCGGCAATCGATCCATCAAGCGGCTCAATTTGATCAGAGTTGAGGATATTGAGCGCTATAGTCCTCCGACAGTAGCGGAAGGGGACAGTAAGATAAAAGTGGCGGAAGCTGTAGAGGACAGTAAGCTGGGTGTGGCCTTAGTGGTAGATGACCAGGGAAAGTTGATTGGTACTGTAACCAGCACTGATCTTAAACGAAACGGCGACTACGTAAAGGATATTTATTCCGAAGCCCATGACCTTGTAGGCCTTGAATCCACTTTAAGAGATACCTTATCCATCATGCTCGGTTACGGTGAGGGGTATGCATTGGCAGTAGACCAGGATGGTAAGCCCCGGGGTGCTGTTTCCGTAGATGATATCTTTTCGGCGGTGAAAGATAATGAATAGGCAGAACTTGATCTGGATTACAGCCAGCTTTTTGTTAAGTGTTGCTACAATATTTTACTTTGTAAATAATCCCGGTGGAAAAATGGCCGCCCGGCTCTTAAACTTCGAGACAATTACCAAAGCCTATCAGCAACATATTTTGATGGTCTTTGTGGCATCTGCAGCCGCAATAATTGTGTCAGTTTCTTTAGGAATTTTGATAACACGGCCTTTTTTCTCTCAATGGGCTCCCATAGTGGACAATATAGTTAATATTGCCCAAACCATACCCAGTTTGGCGATTTTGGCCCTGTTTTTCACATACCTTGGCAGGGGGTTCTCCACAGCTGTTTTTGCGCTTTGGCTGTACGCCCTGTTGCCCATATTACGTAATACTTCGGCAGGAATTCAGAATATTTCGCCAGGAATCATCGAAGCCGCCAGAGGAATGGGCATGAGCAATCTGCACATTTTGACTCGTATTGAATTACCCTTGGCTCTGCCGGTGATTATGGGAGGTATTCGCACCTCAGCTGTTATTACTGTAGGTGCCGCCGCCTTGGCATCTTTTATCGGGGCCGGCGGGCTGGGCGATTTGATTGTAACCGGATTAACCGTTAGTCGTAATACATTAGTTGTGGCTGGCGGTATCCTCAGCGCACTACTGGCAATTTTTCTGGACCAGGTACTGGACTTGATAGAGAATTCCCTGCGGGTAAGGCAGTAAGGCAGCTTAGCCGTTTTCTCATTCCTATCCTTTTAATAAGGAAAATTAGTATGTAGGTAATAAATTGGGCGGCCTTGCCGGTTTGATAAATGTAGGGGTTAAGGTAATAAGTAATAATATAATATGCTGTTAGAGTTATTAATACTTCTTAATGGCATAAAAAAACGAGGAGGTTCTTAAGTTGAAAAAGTCCAAGATTTTAGTATTGATGATTACAGTGTTTTTATTAGTTGGTTTACTGGCCGGCTGCTCCGGTCAGGAGGCGTCCCAGAGTGATCAAGAAGGAGGGGCTAAGGGTACTATTACGGTAGGTTCTAAGGAGTTTACCGAACAGCTTGTTTTTGGTCAAATGACCTTACTAGCCCTGGAAGATGCAGGCTATCAGGTAGTTGATAACACCGGCCTGCAGGGCAGCAACGTAGTACGCGGAGCATTGGAATCCGGCGAAATTGATATTTACTGGGAATATACCGGTACTGCATGGATCAGCTACTTACAAAATGATGAACCTCTCACTGATCCCCAGGAATGTTTTGATGCCGTGAAAGCGGCGGATGCCGAAAACGGATTGGTATGGCTCGATTATGCTCCCCTTAATAACACCTACACTGTCATGATGCAGCAAGAAAAGGCGGACGCCCTGGCTATTAAATCTATTTCTGACCTGGCAGCCCACTTAAACCAGGCCGATCACGAAAAAATTGTCTTTGCTACAGACCACGAGTTTAGCATCCGAGATGACGGGCTGGTGGGTGTCTATGAAAAATATGGCTTTGAATTTGACGAGGTAGCTACCATGGACCCGGGGATTACCTATGACGCGTTGAAAAACGGTGAAGTCCAGGCAGCGATGGGCTTTGCAACCGATGGCCGCATCAAATCATTTAACCTAGTAAATCTTGAAGATGATAAGCAGTTCTTCCCCGTCTATAACGCTGCTCCCGTGGTACGTCAAGACGTCCTGGATAAATACCCTGACATTGCAGACATCCTCGCTCCCTTGGCTGAAAAACTTGATGATGCTACTATGTCTAACCTCAACTATCTGGTAGACTCTGAGCACCAAGAGCCCCGGGCCGTTGCTGAAACCTGGCTGAAGGATAACGGTTTTATTAAATAATAGTTTTTAATAAATGGACAGTAGCTAAGGGGGGAATATTAATATTTTTCTCCCCATTTTTTTCTCTAAAGCCTTTATCTCCTAAACATAACATTACTTTGCCGGGGGCAGAAAGAGTGAAGAAGAAAAAAGTCTTAATTATCAATAATGAACCCAAACGGGATAGTTTCGGTGGGATCCCGGAAATTAATAAAGCCCTGGCTGAAGCATCGCCTGCCCCGGTTAGGACAGAAGTAATCCATTTTAAGGATATTCATCTAGAAGACATTAAAAATAGCGATATAAGCCATATCATTCTCAGCGGACGTAATAGCACTTACTGGGATCCCGCAGAACTTCCCCTATTTGCAGATGAACTAGAGCTGATAAGAGAAGCCCGTAGACCGCTTTTGGGTATCTGTGCCGGTCACCAGATGATTGGCCTGGCTTACGGGGCTCAGTGGGTACCAATAGATGACGGGGTAGTGGAAGAAGGATTTCATGCCGTTAAACTGCATGATAAAGACCCGTTATTCAGCGGCCTGCCGGGAAGTTTCAACGTCTATCAGTACCATAAATATCACATTCCCGTTCTGCCTCAGGAAGTCAAAATATTAGCATCTAATGATCTTTGTCCGGTCCAGGCCATGCGGTGCCGGCAAAGGCCGGTCTACGGCGTCCAGTTTCACCCCGAAAAGAATGTTGGTAACAATTTTTTCGGGCTGACCATTCTGAGAAATTTTCTTAACCTGTAGAGACTTAAAAAAGGAGAGTACCATCGGGCTCTTCAGATATTAGTGCCATCTGACAGCAAGCTAAAGATGAGTTGGACATAGATTTCTAGGGAAGGTGAGTTGGTCATGACCGAGCGAATCAAACCATCAGAAAGGCTTTGCCAGTTTGTTGACAAGGAAGTGCTGGAAAAACTGCTGCGAAGTTTCTCCCGCTCTACCGGCCTCAAGGCCTTGCTGGTTGACGAAGAGGGGAAGACCATGATTACTCCCTCAGAAGGAATTACGGACAGCTATTTTTGTCAAATGGTTCATTCCGACGCTAAAGGCATTGAAAAATGTCGCCGTTCCTATGCTCGGGCTGGGCTGGAAGCTTCCAAGTACGGCGTGCCATATATTTTCCGCTGTCATGCAGGGCTGATAGCCTGGGCAGCGCCAATTCTTATAGACGAGGTGTATGCAGGCAGTATTATCTGCGGTCAGGTATTAATGTGGGAACCCGAAGATTACTTCTTGGAAGAAATTGAAACAATGGTGACAAGTCTCAATGTTGACCTCACTCAGGTTAAACAGGCAGCGGCACAGCTGGAGGTGATTTCCGGAGACCGGGTCCAGGCTGCTGCAGATTTATTGTTTGTTGTTGCCAATCAAATCATGAAAACCGGTATGACAGTGTTGGATCAAAGGCGGCGGATAGCAGAGCAGGAAGCCTTGCTGGGTGAGGTGACCCAGGCGAAAAAGAAGGCCGAGACAGCGGCAAGAAAAGTCGAAGCCCGGTCCATGGGATTATATTCTTTGGATAAGGAGCAGCAGTTGGCCGCCAAGGTACGTAATGCTGAATATGCACAAGCGGCCAGTCTCTTAGATGAACTATTGGCTGATATTATCCAAAAATCTTTTGATGACATAGAATTTTTTAAAACCAGGGTTTTTGAGCTGCTGGTGGTGATATCACGGGCTGCAGTAGAGGGCGGGGCAGTGCTCAGTGACGTATTAAAGCTAAACGCCGCCTATCATCGCTACCTGATAGATGCCAATAATACGAGTGAAATATGCCTTTGTATAAAAAATGAACTGCAGACATTCATCCGGTGGATGGAGGAAGCCGGCAATAGTAAAAACCTACAACTGGTGCAAAAAGCTGCTGAATTTATCAGGCAGAACTTCCAGAAAAAAATCAACATGGTAGATGTGGCCGAGGCAGTATATCTGAGCCCTTCCTATTTAAGTCGCATCTTCAGTCGGGAACTGGGCTGTACCCTGATGGAATATTTAACGCGGGTAAGGGTGGAAAAAGCCAAAACCCTCTTGAAAAACCCCAAGTTCAATGTAATGCAGGTAGCAAACCAACTGGGCTTTGATGACCCGGGCTATTTTACCAAGGTCTTTAAAAAGAGTGAAGGGGTTACCCCCAGCCAGTTCAGGCAGAAGGCGTTATGATTTAAGGAGTGGTGGGTAATGACGACAGAGAGAAAGTTCGATCTCAACTTAATAACTGATGCACTGCTGAAAGGACAGGCCGATAGGGTAAAATCTCTCGTCAGCCATGCTTTAGCCAGCGGCATAGCCCCCCAGGAGATAGTGACGGAAGGGCTGTTATCCCCCATGGATATTATTAGTGAAAAGTTTCGCGATAATCTGATATTTACGCCCGAGGTTTTAATAGCCTCCCGGGCCATGCACGCAGGGATGCATGTTTTAAAACCATATTTATCCCATGCAGAACAATTTTATGGTGGCAAAGTAGTGATGGGTACCGTAGTAGGAGACCTGCACGACATTGGTAAAAACCTAGTGGTAATGATGATGCGGGGTGCAGGCCTGGAAG
>Ga0209347_1004409_pt1 | contig 14688 bp, 12 predicted proteins | sample AutmiccommuBRH23_FD_187382 | JGI IMG/M metagenome (GOLD analysis project Ga0209347, IMG submission 187382) | Deep subsurface microbial communities from Mt. Terri, Switzerland - Autotrophic microbial communities BRH/23 (SPAdes) (version 2) | ecosystem: Environmental > Aquatic > Deep subsurface >... | reverse complement strand
CTTTACAGAATAGTTTTGCAGCGGCCCCTTTGGCCCGGGCCAAACCGATGGGGTTTTGCATTAATTCAGTCCCTGGCCGATGGGGTGTTAATCATAGGGACTAATGACAGACTGCATTGACAATGCAAGGCCGCATTGCAAACAAGGGAAAGAGGCAGAGAAAATTTAATTGTTTTTGCTTAAAGTTCATCTTTTTTGAGATGGCTGAATATCATTTAACAATATTTTTGCCAACAACCTTAAGGGTTTTTATGGTTGCCGGCAACTTAGCTGCGATATTCGACAATACTTTTGGCCGGTGGCGGCAGGAAACAGGAAAAACATATAGAAATGATTTATCCAACCAACTGGTGATGGCAGCAAATGGAAAGGGGGAATTGTTATGATGCAATCCAACAACCCTAAAGCCCCGCCTTCCTTTTCCACCATCCGCCCGGCATGGATTATTGCAGGCCTCGCTATATTTGTCCTGGCTGCAGGGATAACCCTGGGTTATGCCCTGACCAGGAAAACCGTGACCCTGGTTGAAAACGGCACTGAAATACAGGTCAAGACCAGGGCCGGGAGCGTGGGCCAATTGCTGGCCGAAAGGAACCTGCCGCTGGGTCCCCAGGATCGGGTGCTGCCCGATTCAGGCGCCAGACTCAGCAACGGTTCAAGGGTAGAAATCAGGAGGGCCCACCGCATCACCCTGATGGCCGACCGTGAGACGACAGAAATATATACCCCTGCGGAGACCGTGGGGGATGTCCTAAATGAGAAAAAGGTGGCCTTAAATCCAACGGACGTAGTCAAGCCGGGGGTGGGGGAAAGAATCGCCGGAGATACCGAGATCCGGGTGATCAGGGTGGTTAACCGGAGTGAGACCGTGAAGGCGCCCATTGCCTTTGATGTCAGGCGGGTGCCAAATCCGGAAATGGCCAGGGGAATCAGCAGGACCGTGTCCCGGGGCCAAAACGGTGAGGAAGAGCAGACCTGGAGTGTCACCTACCACGACGGCCAGATGGTCAGCCGCCACCTGGTGGACCGAAAGGTGATCAGCGATCCCGCCGTGGCTGTGGTCCAGGTGGGCACCGGGCAAACGGTCTCCAGGGGGGGTGAAACCATCCGCTTTAAAGAGGCCCTGGATGTTTTAGCCACGGCGTACACCTACACCGGGTATAACACCGCCAGCGGCACCGCTCCCGAGTACGGCACGGTGGCGGTGGACCCGGGGGTTATACCCATGGGATCGAGGCTTTATGTTGAGGGCTACGGCCACGCCACGGCCCTGGACACCGGGTCGGCCATCAATGGCAACCGGATCGATGTGTTCCTGGAATCGCACAGTGAGGCCAGCAGGTGGGGTGTCCGGTCGGTGAGGGTATATCTGCTGGAGTAGTGATTATTTAGTGGCAATTTTTAAAGGAGGGAGTATCCCTCCTTATTCTTTTGCGCCGGACCGGATTTATAAAAGAATATCGGTTAGAATAAAAAGTAAAACTTTTTTAGCAAGTGCCTGGATATGATAAAATTAAGCTGTAATTATGAGCGGAAAGGAATTCCTGAAGCTGATGACCCATCTGGCGGCCCCGTCTGAGGTAAGAAGGCTTTTGGCGAAACACGGCCTTCACTGCCGCAAGAGTTTGGGGCAGAATTTTTTGGTGGATGCCAATATCGTGTCCAAAATAATCTCAGCGGCTAGGCCGGGCAAGCAGGACACGCTGGTCGAAATCGGCCCCGGCCTGGGGGTGCTGACCAGGGAGGCGGCCAGGCGGGCCGGCAGCGTGGTGGCCCTGGAACTGGATCAGTCTTTGCGGCCGGTGCTGGAGGATACCCTGGGTGATCTGGACAATGTGCAGGTCGTCTTTGGGGACGCCATGGAGGCCGACCTGGACGGCACCGTCCTCCAATGCACCGGGCGCCGGGGGCCATACAAGCTGGTTTCCAACCTGCCCTACTACATAACCACGCCTCTGATTTTAAGGCTTTTAAAAAGTGGCTTCAATATTTCCCTGCTGGTGGTCATGGTTCAGCAGGAGGTCGCTGAAAGGATTGCCGCCTTGCCGGGGGGCAAGGATTATGGCGCCCTTTCCGTGGCGGTGCAGTATTATACCGAGGCCAGCTATCTTTTCCGGGTTCCGGCCACCGTCTTCATTCCCCGGCCCGAGGTTGACTCTGCGGTCATTCGCCTGGTCAGGAGGGACCGGCCGGCGGTGGAGGTGCCGGACCAGGAGCTGTTCTTTAAAATAGTCAGGGGGTCCTTCGGGCAGAGACGAAAGACTCTGATCAACGCTTTGGGATCGGCTTTCGGTGGTATTCCCCGGGAGACCTTGAAGGAGATGCTGCTGGAGGCCGGGGTGGACCCGGGGCGACGTGGGGAGACCCTGGGGCTGGAGGAATTCGCCGGAATCGCCAGGAGGATGTATAATTATAAAGTCCAGGTTGTCCAGAGATCGTAGATGATGCTCCGTGATAAGATTTGTGGGCGGGGTCCGGATTGATCCGGCTCGACGGGGGAGGTAGCGGGTTTTATGTTTTACTTTGTCAGTCCCACCAAGGGAAGGCTGTCCTTCGAAGGCATGATGGCCGATATCGCCGGCTACATCACCGGGCTGCCCACGTCGTCCTACAAGGTGATTATCGGATCAGACTCCCAGGTCAAGCAGGATATGTGCTTTATCACCGCAGTGGTGGTTCACCGGCTGGGGAAGGGCGCCCGTTATTACTACCGCAAGAAGGTGCAGAGGAAGATTAAGAGCCTGCGCCAGAAAATATTTTATGAAACCGCCCTGAGCCTGGAAGTGGGCGGCATGGTGGCCAATTACCTGGCCGAGAGCGGGTTGGACGACCTGGAGGTGGAGATCCACATTGACGTGGGCAGGCAGGGGGAGACCAGGGACCTGATCCGTGAGGTGGTGGGGATGGTCACCGGCAGCGGCTTTCAGGCCAAGATCAAGCCGGACGCCTACGCCGCCTCCAGCGTTGCCGACAAGCACACCAAGTAAGTTGTCGGCCGTCAGGCGTCTGACGTCGGAAAGCAAGTTCGGAGGGGGGTACTGACGGAAGGTCAGTGCCTTTTATTTGATCAGGAGAAAAATTTGCCCATAGACCTGACTTTGACTTGAACCTGTGTAACACCCCATCTAACCTTTCCATAAAATGAACAAAAAGACAGGAAGGGGGAGAGACCTTGAGCGGCATCAAGGATGGCGATGTGGTTACCAGGAAGTCATACGGCGGCGATATATATTTCAAGGTGATCAGGGTTTTCAACGGGGAGGACGGCAGGGAGTACGCCCGCCTGAAAGGTCTTGATCTCAGGCTTGAGGCCACCTCGTCTCTGGATGACCTGGTGAAGGTGGACCAGCTGAATGTTTCCCAGTACTGGCACCACTGCCAGATGAAGAACCTGGAAAGGCTGAGGGGAGTCTTTGTTCGCCGGGAGGATGACCGCCGGCGTTCCCTGGGCAGGGCACTGAACAGCGAGATTGAGAGCTTTGACCTGCCCGGTACCCTGGTGCATATTGACGGCGACAGGGAATACCTGGAGATGTGCCAGGCCAGCTACAAGCAGTTGAACATAGAGTGTCACGGCTATCACATCGACGAGGAAAAACAGGCGGAAAGAGTTATCGACATTCTGGTCCAGCACCGTCCGGACATGCTGGTGCTGACCGGGCACGACGGACTGGTCAAAGGGGCAAAGGAGGGGGAGTACCGGGATCTAAAAAATTACCATAACTCGCAGCATTTCATTAACGCCGTAAATTCAGCCAGGAAGTATGAAAAAAGCCTTGACGACCTGATTATTTTCGCCGGGGCCTGCCAGTCTCACTATGAGGCGCTGCTTTCCGCCGGGGCCAATTTCGCCAGTTCCCCCAGGAGGGTGCTGATTCACGCCTACGACCCGGTATTCGTGATGGAAAAGGTGGCCTACACCTCCATCTACGACCCCATTCCCTTAAAAGATGTAATTGCCAGCACCATCACCGGCTTTGACGGGATCGGGGGCGTTGAAGCAACCGGGATGCAAACCGGTTTTGCCATGTATGAAAGCTCAGGGGACGGGATAGAATATCAACTGTATTGTAATCCATCAATTTAGGAGGAAGTCATGCAAGGAAAAGTAAAATGGTTTAACCCCGGCAAAGGGTATGGATTCATTGAGTCTGAAGATGGCAGCGATGTGTTTGTCCATTATTCCGCCATCTCCGGGGACGGTTTCAAAACCCTTGACGAAGGTCAGCGGGTGGAGTTTGATGTGATCACGGGGAAAAAAGGCCTACAGGCTGACAACGTCCAAAGATTATTCTGATTGGCATTAATGTCAGGGCCGGGAGCCTGGCGTGGGGAATTCCCCCGCCAGGCTCCCTTTTTTAAAAGGGTTTAGGGATTGGGGGTTGGGGATTAGGGCCTGTAAATCAGTGTCTTCGTCCCCAAATTTTATATTGTTGAGTTGCTATGTCCGGAGGTGTAAGAAGGCGCCAGGGGAGATGAGGGCGATCTCGCCGCATAAAACGGTAAAATTTGGCATTTGCATTCCTGTGCTATGATTATCCCTAAAAGCTTCCGGCTGGATGTTTTAGCCGCCGGGCCTGAGTGGAGGGATATATTTATGCTGCGCAAATTTTTTGGGGTTTTAGCGGCCCTGGCCATTTTTTTAGCGGGAGCGTACGCCGAGGACCGGTTTCAGGTTACGCCGCCGGCCACTGCTGTATTCCGGACCTTTAAAATGCTGCTGGGGGATTTGTATGCCGGGGTAATCTCAAGGGTTCCGTCCGAAATTGATTCCACTTCGGCCCTTGTGGCCCTGGGCGGGTTCCTGGCCCTGCTGTCCTTACGCTACCTGGCCCGGGCCAGGAGGATGTAGCCGGCGGATCACCCCGGCCCAGGGCCGGTTGGACGGTCCCTGGCGCCCGCCCGGGGGATATGGCTTGCAAAATTTACGGCCCGGTAATATATTTACGCTGAGGACAGATGAATTTTAGGCCGCCCGGGGGTGGAAGAATTGCTTGACAACCAGCTTTATATATTTTTGACTGTGGCCGATAAAAAGAATTTTTCCCGGGCCGGGGAGTTCCTGAACATGACTCAGCCTGCCATCAGCCAGCACATACATGCCCTGGAGGACTATTTCGGGGCAAAGCTGTTTGAGCGGTCCAGCAAAAAAGTTGAACTCACCCAGGCCGGCAACATTCTCTACAACTATGCCCGCAACATACTGGACCTGCACCAGATTGCCAAGAGGGCGGTGGCTGACCTGGTGGATACCGTCACCGGCAAGCTGACCATCGGGGCCAGCCTGACCATCGGCGAGTATGTGCTGCCCAGACTCCTGGCCACCTTTACCAGAAAGTACCCTGATGTGGAGTTTTCGGTCTGGGTGGGCAATACCGAGCTGATCCACGAGCGGACCCGGGAGGGCACCATTGACATTGGCCTGGTGGAGGGGGTAATCGAGGACCCCCAGCTTAACATCACTCCTTTTTTAAAGGACGAGTTGGTGCTGGTGGCGCCCAAGCTGCACCCCCTGGCGGGAAAAACCCGGCTGGCCAGGGATGACTTGCAGGACAGTGTGTTTGTGATCAGGGAGGAGGGGTCGGGCACCAGGCACGCCGCCGAGGATTTTTTTCAAAAGGCCGGCTTCTGGCCCGAAAGGAATATCACCCTGGGCAGCACCCAGTCCATCAAGGAGGCCGTGGAGGCCGGCCTGGGCATCACCATACTGTCCAAGTGGTGCCTGCGCAAGGAGCTTCAGCTGGGCAGCCTAAAGCTCTTGAGGGTAAAGGGGCTGGAGATGACCCGCTGGTTTTTCCTGGTGCAGCTGAAAGACCGCTTTCACTCCCGGGCCTGCGACGAGTTCGTGAAAATGGTCAGCAGCGAGGACTTGCCGAAAATTTTGGGAATGTAAAGGCAGTAATTGGTAATCAGGGATTAGGGATTTGGGTTAGGCTAAATCCGATATTTGACAGCCTCCGGGCAGCCGGAGGCTGTTCTTTTTTTGGGGTATGAAAATATAAAAAAGATAGGGCTAAAAGACTTTTAGAAGCTGTCCCAATTCCTTATTCCCTATTCCCTCTTTCTCCGGTGGGTTGGCTTTTTTCCCGCCGGCGGACCGGGTTGGTGCAAAGCTGCCGGATCATCCGGCACCGCCGGGCGGTTCGGGAAAAGAAATCGGTAGAGGGCTTTTTCTATTCGGTCCTGCCGGCCTTCACCGGCTGAAAAAATTCTAATCACTTTCATCGGTTAGCCTCCTGCAGTTATTTTATGCGGCCGGGGGCTTGTCAGATGACGGGGGTGGTGCTTTGAAGGTGGCGGTGTACTGCCGGGTCTCCACCGAGGACCAGGCCGATGCCAAGACCATTGAAAACCAGGTGGATTTTGCCCAAAGGTACTGCGGGCTGCACGGGCTGGAGATCTCCGGCTTTTACCTGGACGACGGGGTCAGCGGTGCTCTGCCGGTGGAAAGCAGGCCGGAGGGGGCCAGGCTTTTGTCCGACGCCATGGAAGGCTGCTTTGCCGTGGTCTGCGTTTACCGGCTGGACCGGCTGGCCAGGACCGCCCTGGAAATACTGAAGACCCATCAGAGACTGACTAATGCCGGCGTGGTCTTGAAAAGCATGACTGAGAACTTTGACACCTCCACTCCCAGCGGCAAATTTTTTATGACCACCCTGGGCGGCATCGCCGAAATAGAAAGGGAAACCATTGCTGAGCGGATGCGCCTGGGTAAGGAAAGGGCTCTGAGGGAGGGGCGCTGGCCCGGGGGCCCGCCGCCGTACGGCTATAAACTGGCAAATCACCGCCTGGCCGTTGATTTGGCGGAGGCTAAGGTGGTCAGGCAGATTTTCAGGCTTTATGCCGGGGGGGGGATGAGCGCCGGGTCCATTGCCGATTATCTCAATGCCACCGGTGTTCCAGCCCCGGGGTCGGCCCCGGGTAAAGGGGGGGCACTGAAAAACCGGTGGTACGGCAGCAGGATCTGGAGCATACTGACCAACCAGGCCTACCGGGGGGTCTTCCTCTTTCGCCGGGCAGGGCCAAGGGAGGCTGCGGAGCTGAGCTGCCCGCCCCTTGTCTCCCCCCTGGAGTGGGAGTCCGCCCGGGAAGCTCTGCGGGTCAACAGCCTCGATTCCCGGCGCAGCGCCAAAAGGGAGTATCTCCTGAAAGGTTTGATCAAGTGTGGCCGGTGCGGGAGGACGTACTGCGGTGATGGGTCCGGCGGCAAGGGGGGCCGTTTTTATTACCGCTGCGCCGGAAGTTCCTCCGGCCGCGCCGGGGGTATTCCCTGCCGGTCAAGGTCGCTCCGGGCCGACCTGCTGGAGGAGTTGGTCTGGGAGGATATCTGCCGCTACCTGCTGGGCACACCGGGACTACTGGTGCGGGTTGGACTCCGGGCCGGGCCGGATCAGGAACCGGCCCACGGCGGCCGGCAAGAGTTGGAGGCCATAAATGGCGCCTTTCGTGACAAGGAGAAGGAGCGCCGAAGGGTCATCGGACTGTTCCGGCGGAAGCTGATCAGTGGGGAAGAGGCCGGGGCCGAGCTTGAAAGCCTGTCCCGGGAACTGGCGGCCTTGGAAAAGCGCAGGCAGATCATTGAAACAAGCCGGCCCGGGGAAAGCAGCCGGCTGCAGCTGGCCGAAAGGCTCCGGCAAAGGCTGGACGGGGCCGGCCCCAGAGAAAAAAGGGATCTGGTGAGGGGGTTGGTGGCCGGCATCACCGTGGTTACCGTGGAAGAGGAGGGCAAGTCTCTTCCACGGGCCACCATTTCATATGTCTTCGACAACCCGGCGGGTTGCCTCCCGGGTGTTGAAACACGAGGGAAATACAGGCTGGGAGTGCCTAAATCACCGTATTAAGCTGAACGGCCAAGCTATCCGGGCAGGAATTAGGAATTGGGGGTTAGGAATCAGGTATCTGTGCAAATAAGCCGGCTTCTCAATCACTAATTGACAAATTCCCAATTCCCAATTCCCGATCCCGGTTTACTCACGGAACCCTTTCCCGGTGCCCTGAATAAAATGACAGGAGGCGCACCGAGGAGGGTTTTTTAATATGGATAACTGCAGGCGCACACTTAAGCGTACCCGGCAATTCTTTCATCAAAAAAAGAATGTTGTAGGCGTCGGGGTGGGCATGAAGCAGGTAGGATTTGAAAGGACTGCACAACCTTCAATCATTATTTTTGTGGAAAAGAAGCTGCCCGAGGAGGGTCTTCCCAGGGGCGAGGTAATACCCAGGAAGATAGGCGGGGTTTATACCGACGTAATTGAAATAGGAAAGGTCAAGCTTCTTGACCTGCGTACCGGTAAAAGCAGGCCGGCCCGCCCGGGCATGAGCCTGGGGCACCACCTGATTACCGCCGGCACTTTCGGGGCGGCGGTCAGGGACAGGTCCAGCGGGGAAGTGCTGATCCTGAGCAATAACCATATCCTGGCCAATGCCAGCGACGGCAGGGACGGCCGGGCCAGGATCGGGGACGCTATACTGCAGCCCGGGGCCTATGACGGGGGGACCGCTGAAGACAAGATTGCAGAGCTTTTGAGGTTTGTTCCACTGATGCGCAGCGTCAAGGAGGCTGACTGCCCGGTGGCCATGGGGGTGGCCGGGGTGGGCAGCAAACTGGTGCACCTGATCAGGCCCAATTATGACATGAGATTTGTCAAATATTACCGTGGCAGCAACGTCATTGATGCCGCAGTGGCCAGGCCGGTCTCGGCGGACATGGTTTCCCCGGATATACTTGAGATTGGGCCTCCCCGGGGAACTGCGGTGGCCGGGGTGGGGCTGACCGTGGTCAAGAGCGGCCGCAGCAGCGGGGTCAGCACCGGCCAGGTGACGGCCGTTGACGCCTCCCTGCAGGTTGATCTGAACGATTCTGAAGTTGGCTTCTTCACTGACCAGGTGGTGGCTGAAATGACCTCCAAAGGCGGCGACAGCGGCTCCCTGGTCCTGGACGAAGGCGGGAAGGCAGTGGGACTTCTGTTTGCGGGTTCTGAAAAGCACACTATCTTTAACCGCCTTGGCAATGTTTTCGACAGGCTGAATCTGAAACTGTTATAATACTTTGCCGTGAGCCGCCGGCCGGCTGCAATCTCTCCGGTGGGGCCTTAGTGCCCCCACCGGCGCAAAACAGGGCTGCCCGGCTCACGGCTACTGTTTTTTATCGGGAGGGGTCTTGTGATGGTAGAAATCAACCCGGTAACCGCAGATATAGCCATGGCTCTTTTGGGAGAGGATATTCCCGCCATAGGCCCCAGATTGAAAACCAGGCGTGAAGCGGTTTCGGCAGTAAAAAAATATGTTACGGACATAGAGGGAATGGTAAAATACGGAAGCCAACCGTACCGGGTGATGTTTACCAGGCAGCCCGACGGCAGGTACGTGATGGTCATCAAGGGCGCCGGGATAACCCTGGAGATACTTAGGAATCTTGACGAGCTTACGGTGAAAAGGTTTCAGCGTTCTTTTAAAAAAAGGCTGTTTATTATCACCAGTTTTTTCGAGGAGGGGGACCAACTGGAGTGTCTGGCGCTGACCGAGGGGATGGGGGCGGTGTTATATATCCCCTGGTAAAAAGGGGCGGGGCCGCCTGAAAAGTCCATCTGCTGCGTTCCGGCTGCGGCTTCGGCGCTCCCACGTACCTCCAGTACGAGGTCGCTTGAATCCTTGCCGCGCCTTGCATCTGGAGCTTTTGAGGCGGCCCTGTGGGGTCAAGTTCACGCTCCGCTTCGGCCTGCCGGCGCTTTCGCGCCAGACTCGTTTCTGACAGCCCGTTAGGCCGGGAGATAAGAGGTAAAGCGCCTTGCATCTGGAGCTTTTGAGGCGGCCCCGTGGGGTCGGTTCAGGCGGGTCATGGTTTATTCTACCATGATGTCGAAATTTGCAGGCTGATTTATTTTAGGCATGTATAAAATGGCACAACTGGATGACTGGTCATCTGGGGGCATAATTTGACTGTTGTGACAGTCTTTTCTTTTTTGATAAAGTATCCTTGCACATATTTCCTTTTTGTACAGGCTCTTACTTTTTAGTAGGGGTCTGTAAAAACAGGGGATAGTTGCGCCAAGCCACTGCCGAATCCCATAAATTCAAAGGAATGGGTACGGAGGAACCATTTTTCGGGGTGAATCCCATTTGAGTAGACTTCTGACTACTGAAATGGGTAGGTTTTATCTTTTTACCGAACCCGTCAGCTAACTCCGGAGGCACAAAAAGAAAGGAGCATTTTATGTTCAACAGAAGGACCCTGGTTACCGGCTTGCTTGTGATTGTTTTGTCTCTTTGTCTGGCCGCGGCCGCCTTTGCGGCTCCCGTGGCCCCCGCTGACCAGGTTTCTCCCCAGGCTGCCCTGCAGGATGCGGCGTCCGCCGATGTGGTGCCCGAGGCGGTTACCGCCGCCCAGGCCGAGGATTTGGGTTTGTCCGGTGCTACTATTAATACAGACTCAAAAAGCGATGAAAAAGTTCCCCTGCCAGGCAAAATTGAGGATGAACCGCAGGTTGAGCTGGGACAGGCTGTCTATGCCCAGGGGCCTGAACAGCCCCAAGCCGACCCCGGGGTTGGTTACCCGGTGCTGGGAGTGGAGAGTGTTTCACTTTCAGCCGAAGAGCAGCAACTGCTGGACCTGGCCAACCAGGAAAGGTCCTCCGCCGGGGCGGGCCGGCTCCAGTCCGATTCCTCCCTGGTCAAGCTGGCCAGGCTGAAAGCCCAGGATATGGTGGACAACCGCTATTTCGACCATAATTCTCCCACCTATGGCAGCCCCTTTGATATGCTGAAAAGATTCGGCATCAGCTATTCTTATGCCGGCGAGAACCTGGCCATGGCCCCGTCGGTGGCCAGCGCCCATAATGCCCTGATGGCATCCCCGGGACACCGCGCCAACATACTGAACGGCAACTTCGACCGGGTGGGAATGGGCATTGTGGTCAGCGGCGGCTACCGGTACTGCGTACAGCTGTTTACCGGGGGCCAGAGGGAGACCGTGCCCTCCGGGACTACTCCGGGCGGCAGTGACCAGCAGCAGCCGCAGCAACCGGATCAGCCCCAGCAGCCGCAGCAACCGGACCAGCCGCAGCAACCCCAGCAGCCTGAACAGCCTGTCGGCGGCGGCGATCTCTCGGCCGATGAAACTTTGATGGTTCAACTGATTAATCAGGAAAGGTCCCAGGCCGGGCTGCCCCTGATTAGCGCCGACGCCCAACTGAACAGGGTGGCCAGGCTGAAGGCCAAGGATTTCGTGGAAAACAATTACTTCTCCCACACCTCCCCGTTGTATGGCTCCCTTAAGGAGATGCTCACCCGCTTCGGGGTTAAATACAACAGCGCCGGTGAGAACCTGGCCCTCTCCAGCACCGTGGCCAGGGCCCACGCCGCCCTGATGAGGTCACCGGGCAACAAGGCCAATATTCTCAGCTCCAAGTGGCAGAAGGTGGGCATCGGCATCGCCGTCAAGGGGAGTTACCGGTATTACGTTCAGATTTACACCGACGGCGCCGCAAGCCAGCCGCCCTCCGGTGGCTCCACTCAGCCGCCCTCCGGGGGATCGACCCAGCCGCCGTCCACCAACCCCAATCCTCCCGGCAGCGGAACAACTCCTAACAGTGGGACAGCCGACCCCGGCGCCACCGGGCTTACCGCCGATGAGCAGAGGATGCTGGACCTGGTAAACGCCGAAAGGGCCAGAAACGGGCTAAGTCCGCTGAAGGCCAACCTCAATCTGACCAAGGTGACCCGGCTGAAGGCCAAAGACATGATCGAAAAGAACTATTTCAGCCACACCTCGCCCACTTACGGCAGCCCCTTTGAGATGATGAAGCAGTTCGGGGTGACCTACCGCACTGCCGGCGAGAACCTGGCGGGCGCCCCCACGGTGGACAGCGCCCACACCAACCTGATGAACTCGCCGGGGCACAGAGCCAACATTCTGAATGCCTCCTACAAGGAGGTGGGCATCGGGATTTTGAGCGGCAGCCGGTACGGCAAGATTTTTGTTCAGATGTTTATCGGTTAGCCTCTTATGTAAAACCCTGGATTTAAGGTGTTTTTTCTCCAGCCAGAGATATTCTGGGCTGGAGTTTTTTTATTTTATTGGAAACTATTATGTATTGCGTCAAAAGTTACCGGTTATCAGGATCGACCCCGGTTAATATAGATAAGTGTGCAGTTATTGTTTGATGGTTGTGGAGTTTCCTGCTTTAACCAATTAAGAGGGGAGGTAACATTTTTTTTCTTTTTGAAAAGGCCTGTCAGCCGGTTTTTGCACATTTTAGGGAGCACTTCATATATATATATAGAACGGCTATTTATAGATCAGCCTTGAAAGGAGGAAGAACGAATGGTTGGAACCGTAGCACCGGGCACCGAAAGGCTTCGGGTTAATCAGTTGGTAAGCGAAAACTCGACCCAGACGGTGGTGCGGGGAGTGATCACCGTACCCGATCCGAAGCCGGACGTGGAAAAGGTCCTGTCCACAGACAAAACGGTCAAGGTCAGGAGTGTGCAGATTGTACCCGACAAGGTCATTGTCGAGGGAACACTCACCCTGCAGATAGTCTATGTTGCTTTTGAGCCTGCTCAGTCGGTGCACTCCATGCACGGACAGATCAATTTCACGACCTTTGTGGATGTACCGGGTGCGCTCCCCGGGATGACTGTGGATGTGGACATTAGCGTGGAGGATGTGAGTGTCAACCGCCAGACAGGCCATCCCAGGAATTTCGACGTGGCCGCAGTGCTTGAAGTAATGGCCAGGATCAGTGACATTATGGATATCGACGTGGTCACCGAGTGCCCCTCCGGGTGCACCTGCGAGACCGAAGAAATGTCTGTGGATCATGTGGTGGGCAGCAATAAGCGACAGGTGTTGATCAGCGACGAATTCGACGTTCCGGAAGCCAAGCCGCCGGTGGAAAAAATACTGGACGTTGACGTAAAGGTTGAGGTTACCGACACCAGGGTGCTCAGAAACAAGGTGATTGTTGACGGAACCGCCACGGTAACCGTGATGTACGTCGGAATGCTTCCGGACCAGCCGGTACATAGCCTGCACCGCACTTTCAGGTTCAGTGATTTTGTGGATGTGCCGGGGGCCGCCCAGGACATGGACGTCAGGTTTGACATCGTGGTGGAGAACGCCGACGTTGAGATTGTCAATAAAAAGTGCGACCGCCTGAGGGCAAACCTGGTGCTCAAGCTGACCGCCAACGTGGTGGAGCCCCGGACGGTGGACGTGATTACCGATCTGGAGAACTGCCCCAATGTCACTCCCACCTTTACCAGGCTCAAAGTGGACAGCATGGTGGGTGAAAACACCAGCCAGGTGGTGGTCAAGGACACCTTTGAGACCCCCGATCCCAAGCCTGACGTGGAGAAAATACTGGATACCACCGCTGATAAGGTGAACATTGAAGAGGCCAAGTTAATCAAGGACAAGGTCATTGTCAACGGCACCATAGATATACAGATTGTCTACGTGGCCGCCGAGCCCGATCAGTCGGTGCACGCCCTGCACCAGACCCTTTCCTTCCGCACCTTCATCGATATTCCGGGGGCCAGGGAAGACGACGACGTCAGCATCAGGACCGACGTGGAATTCATCACTGCCAGCGCCAAGGGCTGCGAGATTACCGTGGAGGCCGTGCTCAAGGTCACTGCCAAGGTCACCAGGTCCATGGAGAGGGAGGTTCTGACTTCCACCTCCCCGGTCCCCACCACGGCGGCTCCGGCCACCACTTGCGTGCCCGGAACCAGCTTCGAGTATATCGTCAAGCAGGGTGACACTCTGTACAGCATCGGCAGGACCTATGGGGTCTCCCTGAGCGATATGAGGGCGGCCAACCCGCAACTTCCCAACCCCAACCAGATCAGGCCGGGGATGGTCATCAACGTTCCCTGCGTAGCCAAGGGATAAAAAGTTTGAAATAAGGAGGTTATAGCATGCCCGTCGAATTTACCTTTGTCGAGCCGGAACTGGTAAGATGCGTTAAAATCAAGGTTCCGGTGGTTATCGCCGAAGCCGAAGAGGCCCAGGTAGTGGTGAGCAACACCTTCTGCCTGCCCGAACTGGCCAAAAAAGTGGACCACATCGACGTGATGGTCCAGGACCTGGAGGCCGACCCGGTCTTTGTCTATGAAAACGAAAACACCTGGAACATCGCCATGTCCAAGGACTGGCCGCACTGGCTTACTTGGGGCTTCCCGGCCGGAAAGGCCTTTATAAAGAAGGTCATCGTGCACGGGGTATTCCACAAGCAGATTTACTACGTCAACCAGGAAGACGCCGTCAGGCACGTGGGCGAGGATATCCCCTTCACCAAGACCATTGAGCTTGACGAGCCGGTGCCGGTGGTGGACGTTGACGATGTTGAAATCCAGTTCGGCGGCAAGCGGGCCGATGTGACCTGGGACCTGGTGCGGGCCAGCCGCCTGCAGCAGACCGGCGTTATCGAAATCAGGATTAAGGTTGTGGAAATGCGCCAGCTCTTTGTCCAGGTCTGCCCGTCCCCCGAGAAGTGCCCCAAAAACGTCAATGTGCTGCGGGACCCCGGCTTCGAACACTGGGTGGGCGATACCCCTCTGCTCTGGGGATCCACCAATGTCTTCCGGGTTGATGATGAAGCCAACCCCAGGGGAGGCAGCTTCGCCGCCGGCCTGGGGGCAACTCCCACCTTGCCTGCCGCTGTCTTCCAGACCGTCAGGCAG
>Ga0209347_1004408_pt1 | contig 14688 bp, 15 predicted proteins | sample AutmiccommuBRH23_FD_187382 | JGI IMG/M metagenome (GOLD analysis project Ga0209347, IMG submission 187382) | Deep subsurface microbial communities from Mt. Terri, Switzerland - Autotrophic microbial communities BRH/23 (SPAdes) (version 2) | ecosystem: Environmental > Aquatic > Deep subsurface >... | reverse complement strand
GCGCACCTTAACCGTAATAGCCGACGCCCTGCGCGCCATTGTTGAAGGGAAAGGCGAGCCGGTGGACATCGACCGCATCCCCCTCGACGATACCCATACTTACGAGATGTTATCCCGGGGCGAGACCGCGGGTGTGTTCCAGTTGGAAAGCAGCGGCATGCGGTCGATTTTACGCGAGTTGAAGCCCGAGGTCTTCGAGGACATCGTGGCCCTGGTCGCTCTCTACCGCCCGGGCCCGCTGGGCAGCGGCATGGTGGATGACTTCATCAAGAACAAACACGGCCTGAAAAAGGTGAAATACCTCCACCCCAGGCTGGAACCGATTTTAAAGGATACCTACGGGGTCATCCTCTACCAGGAGCAGGTTATGCGCATCTCCAGCGACCTGGCCGGCTTCAGCCTGGGCGAGGCCGACCTGCTGCGCCGCGCCATGGGCAAGAAGAAAGCGGAGATCATCGCCGGCCTGCGATCCCAGTTTATTGAAGGCGCCCTTAAAAACGGGGTCAGCGAGGATATATCCGGTCAAGTTTTTGATTTAATGGAATATTTTGCTGGGTACGGTTTTAATAAATGTTTAAGTGGTGATACAGAAGTTGTCGGCTTTCATGGTCATAGCAAAAAAATTAAAGATCTTTATGAATCCGGAGAAAATTTCAAAGTTGTCACTATGGATGATAATCTTAAATTAATACGCGGGGAAATATCAGATATCTATGAAAATGGTGTTAAAGATGTCTATGAGTTGAAAACCAGGACGGGAAGAACCATTAAAGCCACAGAAAATCATAGATTCTTGTCGTACGAGGGATGGAAACCGCTAAAAAGCTTAGAAAATGGTGTGCACATAGCTGTTCCCCGTTATATCCCTGTGGAAAGCGATAAATTTATGCCCAGGCACGAGTTGGCTGTATTGGCATATGTTCTATCCGAGGGCAATACTTGTCACCCATGTACATTTTATTATTATACTAATAGTAAAGCAGAACTCCAGGATTATCTTCAGTACCTCTGTAAGTTCAAAAATACAAAAGCAACTGTCGTTCAAAGAAATGAAAAGTACGAGGTTCACGTAGTAAATGAAGTAAAAGGTTCTAGACAAGTTAATGAAGCGAAGCATTTTATTAAGGAAATGGGTTTGCAGTGGAAGAAGGCAACTGAAAAATTTATCCCAGAACAGGTATTCGAGCTAAATAATGATGATATAGCCTTTTTTCTTGGTAAACTGTGGGTCGGCGATGGCTGTATCGGCTATAAAAGTAACCAGGTTTATTACGCCACATCATCTGAGATTTTCGCTAATCAGGTCCAACATTTATTATTGAGGTTTGCTATAAAATCAACAATTCATATAAAAAATTTTAAATATCGCAATTCTATAAGAGTAGGGTTTACAGTTAATGTAACCGGATATGATAGTTTGCAAAAGTTTGCTGATTTGGTAGGCAGCCATTTGGTAGGGCAAAGAGCAGAAGATTTAGCGAAATTAGTAGCGGATCATCCTTATATAAACAACTGTTTACCGGCAACTATGGCAAGGGGGAGCAGCGACCTTGTTCCCTATGGTGTATTTACGCTTCTAAGAAGGGAAATTGAAAAGAAGCAAGGGCAACATACTTTGAAAGAGATGGCTCACCAGATGGGAATCAGTGAGCGCAATTTCTGGGCTGTAAACAAAAAAATAAAAAAAGGTTACAGGCGTGAGACGCTGAAGTTGGTGGCAGAGCGCTTGCAGTCCGAGCCATTGTCAAGGATTGCCTGCTCTGATATCCTGTGGGATGAAATCGTTTCCATTGAGTGGGCCGGACAGGAAATGACCTATGACCTTACAGTAAACGGCACTCATAATTTTGTAGCCAATAACATTATCGTACACAACAGCCACTCAGCCGCCTACGCCCTGGTTTCCTACCAGACGGCCTACCTCAAGGCCAACCACACCCTTGAATACATGGCGGCGCTCTTGACCTCGATCAAGGACAACGCAGACAAGGTGGCGGCCTACATCGAGGAGTGCCGGCGCCTGGGGATCGTGGTGCTGCCCCCGGACGTCAACGAAAGCCGGGAAAGTTTCACTGTGGCCGGGAGCAAGGTCCGCTTCGGGCTTGCGGCCGTGAAAAATGTCGGCGCCGGAGCGGTCGAGTCGATCATCCGCGCCCGCGGGCAGGGGCCGTTCAAAAACTACGCCGACTTTTGCCGGCGCCTGGACACCAGGGTGGTGAACCGCCGCGTTCTGGAAAGCCTGATCAAGTGCGGGGCTTTTGATTCGCTGGGCCACCGGCGGGCACAGCTCATGGCGGCGGTGGAGTGGGGGCTGGCCACAGCCCAAAAATCCCAGCGGGAAAGGGAAAACGGGCAGATCTCGATGATGGACTTTTTTGCCGGCAGCGAGGACACGGCGGACATGGATTTGCCCGACGTACCCGACTATTCGGAAGAAGATAAGCTGGCGCTGGAAAAGGAAACCCTGGGTCTCTATATCAGTGGGCACCCCCTCTCCCGCTACCGGGCGGTTTTAAACGAGTTGGTCTCCGTCACCGTCGCTGAAATCGCTGAACTGGCCGACGAAAGCGAGCTTGTGATCGGCGGGCTAATCACCGGAGTCAAGAAAATCAACACCAAGAAAGGGGACAGCATGGCTTTTCTCAATGTGGAGGACCTCACCGGCGCCGTCGAGGTGGTGGTCTTCCCCCGGACCTACCAGCAGTACCGGCAGTTCCTGAACGTGGACGTGGTGGTCCGGGTGCGCGGGAAGTCGAGCAAGGGGGAGGAAGAGACGAAAGTGTTGGCCGAAGAAGTCAGCCCCCTGGATTTCTGCCTGGGCGGGGAACTGCATTTAAAACTGGACGGCCTGGAGACCCCGGTGCTGGATCAAACTCAGTTGATTTTAAACAGCCACCGCGGCTCATCACCGGTCATCCTGCATCTGGAAAGCGGCAAGAAGGTCAGGGCCGGTGAGCAGTACCGGGTAAACCTGGGCGCGGCGCTGCTGAAAAGTCTGGAGGAGTTTCTCGGCCCGGCGCGGGTGAAGGTGAAGCGGGATTACAGCAGCCTGGCCAATGGGAATGGAAGTTCCGCGCCGGTTGCCGGCGCTGCGCCGCAAGGTGTTCGGACGGAAGCGGGAGCCGGCGTTAAACCGCAGCCTGGCGAGACCGGAAGCGAGCCGGACAAAACGACGGCCCGCGCAGCTGCGCCCCCGGTCAAAAGGAGCCGGAGCCGGAAGGATGAAACATTTTTCTGTCTCCTTGACCTGTAAAATTGTGCGCCAAGTATACATCCGGCGCCCGCTTGTCAAGACGTTTCAACGTATGATATGATATAGCTGGTGAAAAAGGATAATTTTAAGAGGTGAGCTTATTCTGCCGGAATCTATTGAAATCAATGGCGAATATGTGGTTATTAAAGCCCTTGAGAACGGAGTCACCATCATCGGTCTGACCCGGGGCAAGGACACGAAGTTCCACCACTCCGAAAAGCTCGATAAAGGTGAGATTATGATTGCCCAGTTTACCGAGCATACCTCGGCAATCAAAATTCGCGGGCGGGTAGAGTTGTTGACCAGGCACGGCAAGCTGCGTACCGATGAATAAAGGGTATCCAGGGTGTATGCTCTGGATATACTTATTTTATCTAAAAAGAGGAATCCCGGCCTGATGAATAGAAAAGTCTAAGGCGTGACGGCAAACCTGGAAAGAGGAGGCTCCAATCATGTGGACGGTGGTTTACATTGCGCCCAATAAAAATGAGGCCGAAAGACTGCAAAAGCTTTTAACAAATGAGGGTTTACTGGTAAAATTGCGGGCTGTTGGCCTGTCGCAGGACAATAGTGTCGGCTCGGTGGAAATTCTTGTACCCGAATCTGAAGTGGATGAAGCGCTGGAAGTCATCAATACGATATAGATTTTAAGAGGTGTGATTTTTGGGCCTGGATATTTTTAAGAAGCAAAAATACACGACGGTCATTTCCGAACCGGATGTCCATGAAATTCCTGAAGGCGTATGGGTCAAATGTGCGAACTGCAATGAAATTTTATACAATAAAGAACTTGATAAAAATTTCAAAGTTTGCCAGAAATGCGGTTTTCATTTTCGTCTGACCGCCCGGGAGCGCCTGAAGATGACCCTTGATGAGGGCAGCTTCCGGGAATACGACGCCGGGGTTTTGCCGGTCAATCCCTTCGGCCTGGCCGAGTATGAGCATAAATTGGCCCGGGCGCGCAAGGTCACGGGCCTGAATGAGGCCGTGGTCACCGGGGAAGGGACGGTTGAAGGCTTTTCAACCGTGGTCGCCGTGATGGATGCCCGCTTTATGATGGCCAGCATGGGCATGGTGGTGGGAGAGAAAATTACCCGCGCAGTCGAAGCTGCGCTTGCCGCGGATAAGCCTTTAATCATCTTTTCTGCTTCGGGCGGCGCCAGAATGCAGGAGGGAATTATATCCCTGATGCAGATGGCCAAAACCGTTGCCGCCCTGACCCGGCTGGCGGAAGCCGGCATCCTTTATCTCACCGTATTGACCGATCCCACCACCGGGGGCGTGAGCGCGAGCTTCGCCGCCATCGGGGACATCATCATCGCTGAACCGGGAGCGCTGGTTGGGTTTGCCGGCCCCCGGGTCATTGAGCAGACCATCCGGCAAAAGCTGCCGGATGGTTTCCAGCGGGCCGAATTTTTAAAACAGCACGGTTTTGTGGACGTTATTGTGCCCAGACCGCAAATGAAGCCGACTCTGGCCAGGCTGCTGGACCTGCACCGCAAGGGAGAGAGATAAAATGCCTGCAGCAATGGAATTTGAACGGCCGATACAGGAACTGGAAACAAAAATCAGCGAGCTGAGGAATTTTTCTCAGGAAAAAGGCATTGATTTAACCAATGAGATCAATATCCTGGAGTTAAGGGCGAAAGAGCTGAGGGAAAACATCTACGGCAACCTGAACGCCTGGCAAAAGGTGCTCATCGCCCGCCACTCCGAGCGGCCGAACACCCACGAATACATTCGGCGCTTAATGACGGATTTTATCGAGCTCCATGGCGACCGCTGCTTCGGCGACGACCCGGCGGTCGTGGGCGGGATCGGCCGTTTTCGCGGCCGCGCGGTGACTTTGCTGGGACACTTAAAGGGCCGGGACACCAAAGAAAACCTGGCCCGGAACTTCGGCATGGCCCACCCGGAAGGGTACCGCAAGGCCATCCGGCTGATGAAGCAGGCCGAGAGGTTCCGGCGTCCCGTCATCTGCCTGATCGACACGCCCGGGGCGTACCCCGGGATGGGTGCGGAAGAGCGCGGCCAGTCGGAGGCCATCGCCTCCAGCATAGCCGTTATGGCCACTTTAAAAACGCCCATCGTCACGATCGTCATCGGTGAAGGCGGCAGCGGCGGCGCTCTGGCTTTCGGCGTGGGCGACAGCATCCTGATGCAGGAACACGCCATTTACTCCGTTATTTCGCCGGAAGGCTACGCCAGCATCTTATGGAAGGACTCTTCCCGGGCCCGGGAGGCGTCCGAGGCTTACAAGATCACGGCCCAGGACCTGCTTGAGCTGGGTGTTGCGGATAAAATCATACCCGAGCCGGCCGGAGGCGCCCACCGGGACCCGGGCCTGGCGGCGGACTATCTGGGGGAAGCCCTGGCCGGCGCTCTGGACGGGCTGGTTGCCGTGCCGGTACCGGAACTGGTGGCCTTGCGTTACGAAAAGTTCCGGGCCATCGGACGCATCATTCACACTACCGGAAACAGCTTGGAGGGGGTGGTGGACAATGCAGAGAATCGCTTTACTGACCAGCGGCGGTGACGCGTCCGGCATGAACGCCTGCATTCGGGCCGTGGTGCGCAAAGCTATTTACCACGGCATGGAAGTGATCGGCATCCGGCGCGGCTACAACGGCTTCATTGAGGCCGACATGGGCCCGATGAACCTGGGTTCCGTAGCCGACATCATCCACCGCGGCGGCACGGTGCTGCGCACCGCGCGTTCGGACGACTTCCTCACCGCGGAGGGAAGGGCAAAGGCCTATGAGAACGTCAAGCGTTTCAACATCCAGGGACTGGTGGTAATCGGGGGAGACGGCTCCTTCCGCGGCGCCCTCGCTTTTCATCGTGAATACGGCCTGCCCGTTGCCGGGGCGCCGGCAACCATCGACAACGATGTCCCGGGCACCGACTGCACGATCGGGTTTGACACGGCGGTGAACAACGTCGTCGATGCCATCAACAAGATCCGGGACACCGCCACCTCCCACGAGCGGACCTTCATCATCGAGGTAATGGGACGGCACTACGGGTTTATCGCTCTGGCCGCAGGACTCGCCGGAGGCGCCGAGACCATTTTGATTCCGGAAATACCATTCAGCTACGATGAAATCTGCGATAAGCTCATGCGCGGCTACCGCCGGGGCAAGCTGCACAGCATGATTGTGGTGGCCGAAGGCGCGGCGAGCGGCCTCGAAGTCGGCCGCCAGATTAAGGAAAGAACCGGTTTTGACACCAAGGTGACCATTTTGGGTCACCTGCAGCGGGGCGGCTCACCGTCGTCCAGCGACCGCATCCTGGCCAGCCGGTTGGGAGCAAAGGCGGTGGAACTGCTGATGAATGGTGAGGTGAAGAAGATGGTCGGCATGCAGGGGGGCCAGGTTGTGGCCATGGACATCGAGGAAGCGCTGGCCCAAACCAGGAGCATTGATCTCGAAATGTACAACCTGGCCGGCATTCTTTCGATCTAAAAAAGGGGGGGAATTTGTTTGCGGCGGACAAAAATTGTCTGTACCATCGGGCCGTCCAGTGACAGCGCGGAAGTGATCAAAAAATTGCTGCTGGCCGGGATGAACGTGGCGCGGCTGAACTTTTCCCACGGCACCCACGAAGAGCACGCGCAGCGAATTGCCACGGTCCGCCGGGTGGCGGGAGAAGCCGGTAAAAATGTGGCCATCATGCTTGATACCAGGGGACCGGAAATCCGCCTCGGTTATTTTAAAGAGGAACCGGTTCTCCTGGTGACGGGCGAGGAAGTCACCGTAACCACCCGGGACATAAAAGGAGACAAGAGCCTGATTCCGGTCAATTACCCCGGCCTGACCGCTGATGTCCAGCCGGGTGACACCATCCTGGTGGCGGACGGCCTGATCGGGCTGAAGGTCATATCCGTCTCTGAAACAGAAATGCGCTGCCTCGTGATCAACGGGGGGGAACTGGGCAGCCGGAAAAACGTGCACGTGCCCGGTGTTCCCGTAAACCTGCCGGCTCTCACGGCCAGGGATATTGAGGATATCAAATTCGGTATTGAGCAGAGGCTGGACTTTGTCGCCGCGTCCTTTGTGCGCAAGGCGGCCGATGTGCTGGCCATCCGCCAAATTCTGGAAGATGGCGGGGCCGACCTGGATATCATTGCCAAGATCGAGACCCGGGAATCGGTAAACAATTTGGATGAAATCATCAAGGTTTCCGACGGCGTCATGGTGGCGCGGGGGGATCTGGGCGTGGAAATTTCCGTCGAAGAAGTGCCCCTGCTGCAGAAGGCGATCATTGAGCGCTGCAACCGCGCCGGCAAACCGGTGGTCACAGCCACCCAGATGCTGGAATCCATGATCCACAACCCACGGCCGACCAGGGCCGAGGCCAGCGACGTGGCCAACGCCATTTTTGACGGGACCGACGCGATTATGCTGTCCGGCGAGACGGCGGCCGGCAACTACCCGGTTGAGGCGGTGGAAACCATGGCCCGGATTGCCGGCCGGTCCGAAGCCGCCCTGCGCTACGAGGAACTTCTGGGTAAAAAGAGGTTGATCGGGCCGCAGCGCACCGTCACCGACGCCATCAGCTACGCCACCTGCACGACCGCCCAGGACCTGGGCGCTGCCGCCATCATCACCTCAACGGAGTCCGGGCACACGGCCAAAATGGTATCCAAGTACCGGCCGCGGTCGCCAATCGTCGCCGTAACAACCCACGCCCGGGTGATGCGAAAACTCGCTCTGGTCTGGGGGGTTCAGTCCCTCCTGGTTAAAACGACTGCCGGCACCGACGAAATGATCGCTTCCGCCCTGGAAGTGTCCCTGGCCGCCGGCTTGATCAAAGGGGGAGATCTGGTCATTATTACGGCCGGGCTTCCGGTCGGCGTGCACGGCACCACCAACCTGCTCCGGGTGCACACGGTGGGGGACATCCTGGCCCGCGGCACCGGTATCGGCCACCGGGCGGTAACCGGAACGGTACGCATTGCCCGGACGGTGCGCGAGGCGCTGGAGAAAGTGCAGAAGGGGGACATACTGGTCACCCAGGCCACCGACAGCGATTACATCCCGGCCATGGAACTGGCCGGCTCCGTCATTACCGAAGTGGGCGGCCTCACCTCCCACGCGGCCATCGTCTGTCTCGAATTCGGCATTCCGGTGGTGGTGGGGGTGGAAGCGGCAACCGCCGTTCTGCCCGACGGGGAAACCGTCACCGTGGACGGCCTGCGCGGCCTGATTTATAGCGGGATAGCTAAAGTGCTCTAAAATGTTTTCAAAAACAAAGTAAAAAATGCGCTCCCCCGGGCATGCTAATTACCGGGGGAGTGGTTTTTTTGGCGGATACCATCTTGAACTATTTGTCGGCGCTCGGGCTGGCCGGCCTCCTGGCCGGCGTTTTTATCGAGGCCATGGGACTGCCTTTTCCCGGCGGCATCATGGTGGTGCTGACCGGCCTTCTGGTCGGCCAGGGCCGGTTGTATTTTTTGCCGTCGCTGGCTACCGCCTTTGCCGGCTACACGGCCGGCGCTTTCAGCGCCTACTTTATCGGCCGGTACGGGGGCCGGCCCTTTTTGACGTTTTTGGGCAAGATTTTGCACATCCCGCCGGAGGGATTTGAGAAAACGCTGTCCTGGCTGGACCGGTCGGCGGCGCCCTTTATTCTTTTCGGACGTTTTTTACCGGGCGTCAGCAACCTGACCCCCTACCTGGCCGGGGTGAGCCGGATTGGGCCGGTTTTTTTCCTGTTTTACAATTCCATTTTTACACTCGTCTGGGGCACCGTGTACCTTTTGCTGGGGATGTTCTTCGGTCACAATTACGGCCTGATCGCCGGTTACCTGAATAAAAGCCTCCCCCTGGCGGTTCTTGGCCTTTTAGTCTCTTATTTTGGCTTCCGCTACGTTAAAAAGGTGCTCTTTAAAAAAACCAAAAATCCAATTTAGGACTCGGGCGTCACAGAAGGAAAAGAATAAGGCGAGCGCGAATAAGCTCTTTAAATTCAACCGGGGGGGTTGGGGACGATGATTGCAGTCGTGCGAGGCGACATTACCGGGTTGGAGGCTGACGCCATCGTTAATGCGGCCAATAACCACCTGTGGATGGGCGCCGGAGTGGCCGGCGCCATCAAGCGCAAGGGCGGGCCGGAAATCGAAGCCGAAGCCATGGCCAAAGGGCCCATCCCCGTGGGCGAAGCCGTTGCCACCGGGGCCGGGGCGCTCAAGGCCCGTTATGTCATCCACGCGGCGGCCATGGGCCAGGATCTGCAAACCGACGGGCGCAAAGTGCGGGCCGCCACCCGGAACGCTCTCCGGAGGGCGAAAGAACTGGGGCTGGACAGCATTGCCTTTCCCGCCCTGGGGACCGGGGTGGGCGGTTATCCTCCGGACGAAGCGGCCCGGACCATGATCAGTGAAGTCCGCCGGCATTTGGCTTTCCCGGACCCACCCCGCCGGATCATCTTTGCCTTGTTCGACGAGTCCGGTTACGACGCTTTTAGCCGGATCGGCGGCCGGCAAAAAATTGTCTGCCTCGGTGACAGCATCACCCACGGTTTTCCTTACGGGCCGCAGGCCTCCTGGGTGGCCCTGGCGGCGGAAGCCCTGGCCCTGGAGATGGTGAACGCCGGTGTTAACGGCGACACCACCGCTCAGATGCGGGCCCGCTTTGAGGCGGAGGTGGCGCGGAAAATGCCGGCCTACGCAATCATCATGGGCGGCACCAACGACGCCTGGGTGGGGGCCACCCTGGCAGAGGTGCGGGAGAGCATTCGCGCTATGACAGAATCCTCCTTCGACCACGGCATTTGCCCGGTCCTCGGGTTGCCTGCGCCGGTGAACGTGAGCGCGCTGGGCGCTTTCCCCGGCGAGGATGTCGCCGGCTTTACGGGCGACCTGAACGCTTTCCGGGACTGGATGCGGGCTTTTGCGATAGAAAACGCCCTGCCGCTGCTGGACTTCCACAGCGCTCTTTTAAACCCCGCCACCGGACAGGCCGACCCGTCCTGTTTCGTCGACGAAGGACATCCCAATCCCAGGGGGTACCGGACTATGTTTGAGGCCGCGCGGAGCACGCTGCAGCGGATGAAGGAAGGGGTGAGTTAAACCTGACGGTCAAAGTATTGAATTTTGCAGATCAAGAACAAGAAATTGCCAGGCAAATAAGTTAATCATATGGTAAGCTGATAACGGTAAAAAATAAGCGGGAGCTTTTAAAGATGTTCAAGTTTTTGGCTAAATTGGCTGGTCTGGGGGCGGACGGTAAAAAAGAGCTCCGGTGCCGGTGCGGGGAGGTGGCGGAGCGGATCCAGGGTGAAAAGGAAGATATTTTGTTTTGCCGCAAGTGCAATATGCTCGTCTTGAATCTTGGTCAGTCAGGGTTTGCCCCGAAGGACAAACCCTGACCTGGCTTAAACTTTAAAATCACATTTCCATTTATTCGGGACTATCAGCCCCGGCTGTTCCCGGTCCGGCACTGCAATAACCACTTTCAGGCACTGCAGCTGCCGGTGGCGCCGAGGAATCGAACAATGGATTGTCTATTATGGATTGACTAAATAGCCTGACCATGATATTTTATAGGGGTGGTGTAATTAGGGGAGTCAGAACTCTCACTAAAAAAACAACCCGGATAGAAAATATTTTTGGAGGTGCTGTGCAAGAATGGCAACCCTTACTGTCAACGGCAGGGATTACGAACTCGATGAGGACGGATTTATTGTTAATCCTGAAGATTGGACCGAGGACGTAGCCTACTCTTTTTCCGAAGGCGAAGGAATCAAGGAGCTGACCGAGCAACACTGGAAAGTGATCAATTATGTACGCGACTATTACCAGAAGTTCCAGACCGCTCCCATGATCCGGAAGCTCTGCAAGGAGACCGGCTGCAACATGAAACAGATTTATGAGTTGTTCCCGTCCGGCCCGGCGAAGGGCGCCTGCAAATTGGCCGGTCTTCCAAAACCGACCGGTTGCGTGTAATGCAATCAAAGCATTAAAAAGGGAGCCGCAGGCTCTCTTTTTCTTCCCTTTACAGGTGCAAGCTTTATTTTACAGTTGTCAGTGCCCGGGTGTTGTAGTATAATAAGCGTGAGCATTCAAACTTCCTGCTTTGTTCGTGTCCTTGTTTGTTTTTTACCTACAACGACGACAAGGGAGCGTTGGTCTGATTTCCAATGCCGGGCCTTCTTTGTAAAGGAAGACAGAGGTTGTCAGCCATGCACCCACTTTAAGAGAGTGGGGAGAAAAAACGATAAGCTAAACGGCAACGCGGGAAGAATTTAACCCCAGGCATTCGATCTGGGGTTTTTGCTACGGCAAAAAATGTGAGGCATCCGGACAGAGAAGGGCACTCGGCAGCGACGTAACCATCTTCTCCTTTGGATAACGTAACAATAAATTTTAAGTATTGCCCCTGCAAGGATCAAATCTTCTTCTTTGATTAGCTGGTAGATAATCCTGATGTTCCCTGTTTTAAGGCGGTAGTAGTTTTTCTCCAGGCAGATGGCATTTGGGGGGATGGGTGTTTCGGCAAGAGTCTTTAATGCATCAAAAACCCGTTCTCTGTCCTGGCGTTCCAATAACTGAAATTCATGCCTGAAACGGTTGGCGTTTTTAGGCTTTATTTGCATTGCCTTCAGCCTCGATTTCCCGGATTATATCAAATACGTCTTTATCTTCAGAATTATTGACAGGCTGTGCAAAGACTTCCCTTGCCAATATGGTATCCTGAACCAGTTCGTAGGCCTCCATCAGTTTTTTATATGTGTCGATGTCAAGCAATACGCTTTCTACTTCGTTGTTTTTAAGAATAAAAACAGGCTTGTTTTTGGATTCCGCCAAATATCTGCCGAACGATTTGGAAATAGCTGTCGTACTGACCAATGCATCCATGTCAATATTCATTTTTCACACCCCCTCTCAAGTATAATTTTACGGATTATTCTTCGAATGTCAACCTCGTATAGCATGGAAAAATGATTGCTGTTTAGATGTTTTACAAAAAATACAAACTCCTTGATTTGTGTTATCGTATATGATAACATGATGGTGAGGCGGAGCATATACTAAGATTAGAGGTGTATCATGGATTGGCAAGTGGAATACTATAAAAAGGAAAATGGAGATATTCCCGTGCTGGATTTTCTGCTGTCGTTGGAAACAAAAATGCGGGCGAAAGCCTTTAGCGAAATAGAACTGCTGGAAAAGCATGGGCCTGATTTAAGGGAACCTTACGTAAAGCCCGTAAAAGGCAAAGGCCTTTTTGAACTGAGAATCAAATTCGCTTCGGATATCAGTAGGATATTCTATTTCACATACCGCCAGAAGACTTTTGTGCTGCTTCATGGTTTCACCAAAAAAACTCAAAAAACTCCGCAAAGAGAGATTGAACGGGCACTGCGTTATAAAGAAGATTATGAAAGAAGGTGTGACAATGAGTAAAGCAGGAGCAAAGTTTTCCGAAGTGAAAGAGCTTTTGATGAAGGACGAAGACTTCAAAGCTGAATACGAAAAGCTGAAACCGCGCTATGATGTGATTTCGCAAATCATTGAAGCGCGTACCAGCCAAAATATTACCCAGGAAGAATTGGCGCTTCGGGTTGGAACCCAGAAATCCAATATCAGCCGCCTGGAAAGCGGAACGTACAATCCATCCCTGGACTTTCTGTCTAAGGTTGCCCGCTCCCTTGGCAAAGAGGTGCAGGTTACTCTGAAATAACTATTGTGAGAAGCTATAAAGAAGTGCGTGACAGCATAGATGGCAATAAAAAAGGCACTGAGAGATCAGCGCCTTTTTTATAGTGATGAAACGAATAAATGCGCTTTATCGCTGCTTTATTCATTGAATGGTTATGGATATAGAGGCGTTTACCCTTTATAAGGAGTTTTTTAGTGAAAGGCCATGATATTTATGGAAATCGACCGAATATGAGCAAATTTAAGGGTTGAAATTTTGACATTCTGTTTATGCAACGCTACTGAATGTTGTAAATAATATTACGCGCAAATAATAGACAATGCGCATAAATTGCAGTAAAATATATTATATCAGTGTGCGGCCGAGCAATGTAGTGTCATATAGCAGGTGCGAACCCTGCCCGGCAAGGTCTAGCCAGCCACCGGTAGTGAGTCTTGGAGCCTAACTGGTAACAGTTATGCATAAGCGTAGATAACTAGACAGCGGGCCGAAAGCCGTATGGTTGAAGGGATTGAGCCACGTAATTTTAGATGGGATGGCTGATGCTGTACTGATAGCAGAAAGCAACATTGCGATAATCGATATGGCTAGAATATCGCAACATCCCCGGGGTCTGAGACCTTGGCACGCTGGACACTGATATGACACTGTAACTCGGGAGACCCTGCCCGCTCTTCGTAAGGAGTATGACCGATCAAGCCTAATAAGCAAGAGAGTCAAAAGGCGGACAGGGAGTCGGATCACGGTATAGTACCAATGAAGCAGGGTAATGCCTGCAAAGGAAAGGCCGTGACATAACAACACCCTTGATAGGGACACATTACCACACCCAGAGGTGGAAACAAAATGACAACAAAACTGGCAAGGATAGCAGAAATAGCCAAAGAACATCCAGAAGAAAAATTCACATCACTGGCACATCTTATTGACGAAGTAGCGCTCTTAGCCTGTCATGCAGAACTCAACGGACAAAAGGCCGCAGGCATAGACGGCGTTACAAAAGCAGAATACGAGCAAAACCTTATACCAAGCATACGGGAACTGCTTATGAAGATGAAAAGGCAGGTCTACAAGCCACAACCGGTGAGGCGGACCTATATACCCAAACCAGGCACAAACAAGCAGAGACCATTAGGCATCCCCGCCTATGAAGACAAGCTAGTGCAAGCAGCCCTGACCAAAATATTAAGCGCTATCTACGAGTCAGACTTCCTGGACAGTTCCTTCGGATTCAGACCAAACCGGGGATGTCACGATGCGCTAAAAGCGCTAAACTTCATTATCGAGAAACGCAAAATAAACTACATTGTCGATGCAGATATCAAAGGTTTCTTTGATAACGTCGATCACAAATGGATGATGGAGTTCATCGCTCACCGGATTGCTGATACCAATATAAAAAGATTGATAAGTCGATTTCTCAAAGCAGGATACATGGAAGATGATACAGTCTACGATACAACCGAAGGAACACCACAGGGAGGAGTCATATCACCAATACTTGCGAACATATACCTGCACTACGTGCTGGACCTGTGGTTTGAAAAAGTAGTGCGAAAGCAATGCCGGGGAGATGCATTAATGGTAAGGTATGCAGACGACAGTGCGCCACGAAGGCGCGTTCACACGACAGAAACCGTCGCCGGAACGTGTCAAACCTTTTGAGACATCTTTCTCGTGAAATTAGTGTAGTTCACCGGAGCTATGTCAATATATGTCACTTAATTGCGGTACATAATGATAGGTTGGCGATGGTTTTGGCCACCCTTT
>Ga0209347_1004407_pt1 | contig 14689 bp, 15 predicted proteins | sample AutmiccommuBRH23_FD_187382 | JGI IMG/M metagenome (GOLD analysis project Ga0209347, IMG submission 187382) | Deep subsurface microbial communities from Mt. Terri, Switzerland - Autotrophic microbial communities BRH/23 (SPAdes) (version 2) | ecosystem: Environmental > Aquatic > Deep subsurface >... | reverse complement strand
ACTATTTATGTTTCGGCACCAATCCATCATCAAACCTGTAATTTGTCGATTTGCCATTGCACAAATTCTAAATTCTGTTTTATCTTTGCGATATCACTTTTAAAAACTAAAAATATGAATCATCATTCAAAAAGCAGCCGCATAATCTTTTGGGTAGCCACTACCATTATCATTCTTTTCGAAGGTGTTATGCCCTTATCCACCGTTATTTTTTCACCCGAAAATGTGAATGCAGGGACAAAGGCCCTGGGCTATCCCGATTACTTTGCTTACGCCCTTATTCTCTGCAAGGTTTTGGGTGTAATCGCTATTTCCGTTCCACACATACCCGGTAAGCTCAAAGAGTGGGCATATGCAGGATTTACCTTTAATCTTGTTTTCGCCTTTATCAGTCATGCCTATGTCGATAAAAACATCGGATATATGCTGTTACCACTCATCATCCTTGCCATTCTGGCACTATCCTATATCTATAATCCCCAAATAAAAAAGTATAGTGCAAGCTGAGCGGTATATGATCTGTAAGCTGGTAAACGTGGCAGTGTAGTTCTTTTATATTGGTTTCGATATATAAGAAAAGAGAGGTGTGTTTTTACAGTGATCTGTAAAACTGTAATTCATGACGCAGCTGTGCTATCTCCGATTGCAAAGAGCGCACTCTTTGCAGCATATGGCGAAGGGCATCGATACCCTCCACATTGATATCCATCTCATAATACCATCGGATAAACTGTTCCAGGTCGGAGAGATCTTCGTACTCGATAAACCGGTCATCGTCCTGATCGACCACCCGGATCAATCCCACCTCCTGTAGTGACGCGATGAAGGTTTCCTCCACCTCATAGATTCTCAGACACTCGCTGTATTGTAATCTGTTTCCGCTCATTGTTTCCTTATTTTTGCCAATTCGGTGAATAACGCTTTCTCCTGATCAGAAAGATGTTCGGGCAACTGTACCTTCAGCGTCACAAACAGATCCCCGAAGCGGCCTTCTTTTTTATATACCGGAAATCCCTTGCCCTTCAGCCGCAACTTCGCATTGGGCTGCGTGCCGGGTTTGATGCTCATTTTCACCTGTCCGTCGAATGTATCGATCATTACTTCTCCACCCAGTACAGCCGTGTAGAGGTCGATCGGCACTTCGGTATACAAGTCATCGTTGAGCCGTTTGAAGGCAGGATCATCCTCAATGGTGAAGGTGATATAGAGATCCCCGCCGGGCCCGCCGTTCACTCCCGGCTGACCATAGCCTGCCAGCTTGATCTTCTGTCCGTCGGATACCCCTGCGGGAATGGTGATACGCACATTTTTACCGTTTATCACCAGTGTCTGCTGATGCGTCTGCCTTGCCTGACGGAGCGTCAGGTGCAACCCGGCCTGGTAGTCGCCACCCTTGAAGCGGTTACGGCTGGTGGCTCCGCCTGATCGCCGACTGAAGCCGCTGCCGAACATGGAATGGAAGAAGTCAGAGAAATCGTCATCCGAAAAATCCCCTTCGGTATAGAATGTCTGTCCACCCTGATTACTCCATTGTTGCTGACTTCTTTGCTGCTGATACTGCTGTTGCGCTTTCTCGTACTCCTCCCCATGTTTCCAGTTTTCACCGTACTTATCGTATTGGGCACGTTTCTCCGGGTCGCTGAGCACCTCATTGGCCTCATTCAGTTCCTGAAACTTCCTGTGCGCCTCTTTGTCGTTCGGATTAAGGTCGGGATGCATCTTACGCGCCAGCTTGCGATAAGCCTTTTTGATCTCATCCGCCGATGCATTCCTGCCGACGCCCAGAATCTTGTAGTAATCGATGTATGGCATTTTGTGTGGACAGTTTATAACAGAACAGCATCCTGAAACAATTTGTCAGCAACAAGATGCAACAGAAAGATTAACAACTGTTTTTCCTGATTTGTTCACCTGTTTGCAAATACAGTAAGGAAGTGCGCCGTTTTTCTGGTTTCTACGTATTTGGTGTTACTGACACCACCAGTATGATTATCTACTTTCAATGAAAAAAACGCCGGCCATAATCAGTAATGCAGCTATCAGCTGCATTTTAGTAACTTTTGTCCTTGCACTGACAGGGAATAGAAACATTATCAGGATGATAAACAAACCCTGAACACCGCTCATAGCCGAAACATAAGCCGCCACAGGAGCCAGCGCCACGGCAAGCGAGCTGAAAAGGTAGGACGTTTCCGAGAAGGTTTCATTCAATAGGCTTAAACCAAGAAACTTTCGCCCTTGATGTTTAATTCTATACATAAATCCTTCTCTGTATTTTGTCACAAAAATAAACAGCGCCAATCCAATAATTCCTGTTGTAATTAACTGCCAATAGTAAATCGCTGTAGTTGATCCCCATTCTGCTGCTTTTCTGACTAAAAATAAGGTAATCGACCAGGTGAGCGTTGCCGGAACAGCAATTAAAAAAAGTCTTGTCGGTATTTGCCATTTAAAAGTGCCTGAGTCGAGGATATAAGCTCCATACATTAGCAGGATTATTCCCAGCAAACCAACCAATGTGATTGATCCGCCAAACAGAAGTTCTATTACCAGTAACCAGACAGAACTGATTTGATTTAGGGGTACGACCTGATGAACGGGATAGAACTGCAACAGATAAAAATAGGATGCCCAATAGGAAACCATCGTGATGGCAGAGATGACGGCGAGATACATTGGTCTTGCATCTAAAATTGTCACATGCGTAATAAGTCGCAATAATGCTGCTCCCATGAAACACATGAGCGTTGACGCAATCAGTATACTACCCACTTTTGTGTGGATATTGGGTTTCTTTGGGAGTTTATTGTCCGTTACCAGTTTTTCATCCGTGAAATTGACTACAGCCATTAAGAAGACGTGGATGATTGCATAGATAAACCACATGGTAAAAATCGTATATTACTGTTTCAAACAGATTGTCACTTCAGCCGTCCTGTCACAGGCCTGCCTTTTTTTATACTATGTGAGGTAGCAATAACCTGCAACTCATCATCCGTCACCTTGCATAACCCCCTGAAAGCTGTATATTGCATACCATTAAGTCGGAATAGTATTATCCAAGCACATGATGAGCAAGTACTTTCTGGACATCATAGACATTCACCGACTTATTAAACTGCTTCCTGATGCTTGGTTCTGTTTCGCTGGAAATCCAGATTTTCAATTCCGCTTCCAGGTCGAAAGTACCGGCAGTCTCAATGCTGAACCGGGAAATGCTCTTATAGTTGATTGATTTGTATTCTCTTTTTTTCCCTGTCACACCCTGTACATCTACCATAATGAGCCGTTTATTCGTGAAGATAAACGTGTCACGAATGAGCTTGAAGCCCACTTCTATTTCTTCTGATTCAGTCAGCAGCTGACCGTATTTTTTCTCCAATTCTTCCTGGCTAACCGCTCCTGCGTTTCCAAGTAATGCCGAAAATAATCCCATACTTCAATTTTTAGGTAAATTTAATCCAATGATTCATTCAAATCCCACCCTGTGAGATTACAACGTAAAAATAACTGATTTTTTACATATTCGAATGTTGTTAACCGGAAATATGATCAAAATAAAGAGAACAGATCATTTCCAACTGTATAACTGCATACAGGGAACCGCATCCGAAACATTGCCTATTTCAGATCATATGCATTCTCTGTAACGGGACCTGACCATACCGCTCCTCCCAAATCGGTATTCAGGCTCACGGCAATGTGTGCAAACTCACTATCGGGTGTGGCACCATGCCAATGCACGCTATCCGGAGGTATTTCCACATAATCGCCTTTGTGCAAGAATCGGGCCGGTTGTCCTTCAGCCTGATAAACACCTTTTCCTTCTGTAACAAAAAGGAGCTGGCCACCGGGGTGTGAATGCCAGTGTGTTCTTGCTCCCGGAGCGAAGGTGACATTTCCTACGCTGGCATGCAACCGACTCTCCCCGGTTCCCAGTATGTTGAGCCATACCGTCCCGGTAAAGTTGGGACTGTTTGTCAAGCTGCCTTTTGACGACCATGATTCATTTCGAGGATCATCTTCATCTCTATTTTCTTTCATTTGATCGCTCAACATTTCATTCAAAACAGATTGAGCCTCCCGTGCTTCTTTTTTACCCACTTTCTCTTTTAGGATTTCGATGAATTCATTTAATTGGGCGGGTGTGAATCCAAGATGCAGACATATATTCATATGTGAACGCAACATAGGCTCAGCCCTGCCAATGCTACTGAGTACGGATATGGTTACCAATTCACGCTCAGCAAATGTCAGTACATCGCGCTCGAAAAGATCGGCGAACAAATGTTCTTTCAGGAATATTTCAATTACCGGGGCAAAAGCAGCATAACCACTCCGTGTGTCAGATTGCGGGACCCCGGTCAAGGCTTCCAGTATTTCCTTACCACGCTCGTACTTGCTCCTCTCGTCAATGATGATTGAAGCATCGTTACCCGCTTCATCTGTTATCCCCTTTGCTTGGCGTTCTTCGAGCACTTCCATTAATGTTTGTAACCCTCTGATGCTGCGGGGAAATCCACTATATGCATAGAGATGAACCATTGCTTCTTTCACCTCATTCACCGTTAATCCGGCATCCAGCCCTTCGTTCAGTGCTGTTTTTAACTGATTCAAATCTCCGATTGCAGTGTAAGCTGCAATCGGAATCAGGCTTTTTTGCTTCGTGCTTAACACATCATCTCCTGTTCTGTTACTGGCATTCAGGTTTCCTGTGATACAGAAAACAATCATCAAAACGGTGAAAGTGCTAATTATCTTCTCTCTCATCGGTTTGCTATTTATGTTAATTATTTTGAAATTATTGATCATGATTCACACTTACCGGAGCAGGTTCAGATACCTCCTCTCGACTGAATACGAATCCTGCATTCGGTCGCTTTTTCGATCACATCCAGCCTTTGTTTTCGGGTATCACTTTTGCCAACAATTTGACCATCCGGTTGGATATCCAGTATTTCTTCCTTTTCAGTATCATATCCGGGCCATACAGGCAAACCGTCACCATTCGGGTTACCCGTTTTGGCAAAATTGACCCAGTAGGTGTTCAGGATACTGGCCACCTCTTCATCTGTTGTTGTGGTTTCAGCAGCACCCCTGCGACTGTTGAGATTGTGAAAGACATAGGCGATCTCAGCCCCGTGTCCGGCTCCATATGGCATCTGTTCACGCCTGTTGGCAGGAACATAACCGTAATGGAAGATATAAACAGGTGTATCATTAGCGGCAAAAATCCTTGCTGCAAAGCGGGCCGGTTCGGCCCATACCCAATCGGTATTAAACAATGTTTGCACCTCAGCGAACTCCCTGGTTCCCGCAGGGTCAAAAGCTGCTCTTGCATCCTCTTCCAGTTTACCGAACAGGGCAAAAAGTTCTTCTTTCGAATTGCCGGAATTGACAAAATTTCCGCCGATTTCGGCACTGCAACTCCCGATGATGAGCGGAACATGATGCTGCCTGCCGGCTTTATAGGCACTCTCAGCCGTTTCCACGACAAGTTTGCCATCGAGAATAGGGCCGGAATAAATTCGGGAACCTCCCTCACCATCATTTTCCTGACCGCCATCCACGATCTCCGCAACACTCAGTGCACGTAATTTTGCCAGTGCACCTTTATCCGTACCCTCAATACCCTGTTTACGGGCGAAATTGATTCCGATGGTTTCGGCTGAGACAGGATACAAGGGATCAGCATTTTCCCTGTTAATCGGTCTGCCGGTGAGCACACCATCCCTGCTGCCGCCGGAATGACTGATTGCTTTGTGGAAAAGACCCTTTGCCTGTGGGATCGTAAGCAGTGAGTGCACCGCAACTCCACCGGATGATTGACCAAATAGGGTTACATTGTCCGGGTCACCTCCAAAAGCAGCAATGTTCTCCTTCACCCATTGAAGCGCTGCGATCATATCCATAAAAGCGTAGCTTCCCTTTGGCTCATCGGGATGCTCCCTGAATAAAGCAGGGAAGGCAAAGTGTCCCAGACGTCCCAGCCTGTAGTTGAAGGTCATCAGGATGACACCCTGTTTGGCAAACGCGTCACCAGCCGTGACAGCTCCTGCACCATTTCCGCCTACAAAACCACCCCCATGGATCCAGACCATCACCGGATATTTGTTTGGTGGTTTGGCACCTCTCGGAACCCATAGATTAAGGTAGAGGCAATCTTCTGATGTCCCTTCCCTGATGGTCCCGGGAGCAGCACCCCAACCGCCCTGTGCGCAGTCAGGTCCAAATACCAGGGCATCACGTACCCCATCCCACGGGATTGCAGGCTGTGGCGGCCGCCACCGAAATTCACCCACCGGTGGTGCAGCATAGGGTATGCCTTTAAAAACCGATATATCATCAACTGTTGTTCCCCTAATTTGTCCTGATGATATTTTTATGACGGGCCCGTCAATTTCAGCCATATCATTTGCCTGTTGAGCGTGTAATGAAAAAGCGACGACCCATACTAAGAACCCTACACCTGTTTGCTTCATATCTATCATTTTATCTGTTAACCCAACTATCTAGCTGTTCCAGCGTCACATTGAAGAAGCGTTTGTCCTTGTTCAGCGAACGCATTGTCGTCATCTCTTCATCGCTTAGCGTAAAGTCGAAAATAGAGATGTTTTCCTTGATATGAACGGGATTGGTTGCTCCCGGGATGACGGAGAAACCCTCCTGTATATGCCATCGGAGTATAACCTGGGCTATGCTTTTATCATGCGCATCGGCAATTTTTTTGATCACCGGGTCGGATAACAGACCCTTATTGCCATGTCCCAGCGGATACCAACACTCTATGATGATGTTGTAAGGTTTTACCCACTCCCGTATGTCGTTTCGCTGCGCATAGGGATGACATTCGATTTGCAACGCCACAGGCTTGATCTTCATGTGATCGACAATGGCATGGAAGCGTTCTTTGCTGGCGTCAAAATTACTGATTCCCAACGCACGCACCTTCCCTGATGCTACAGCTTTTTCCATCTCCTTCCAGGCATCGATGTAATCGCCAATAGGCTGATGGATATAAAGCAGGTCGATGTAATCGGTCTGAAAGCGTTCCAGAATTTTGTCAATCGATTCCAGCGTGTTACCATCCGCATAGTCGGACACCCATAATTTGCTGGCAATAAAGAATTCTTCACGCGGAATACCACTTTCCTTCATTGCTTCTCCCACGGCTCCCTCTACACGATAGGCGGTGGCGCAGTCCACATGTCGAAAACCATTTCTGAATGCCTCCAGACAAGCCTCCTTGGCCGCTTCGTATGAGATGGCAAAAGTGCCTATTCCCAACCGGGGCATCTCCATTCCGTTGTTCAGTTTCAGGGTTGGCACAGAGGCTTTTGCCTCTTGTGCATTTACATGATAGATGCTACCAAATAGTAGAACTACAACCATGAATCGAAAATAATTGATTGATGTTTTCATCATTTTTGGTTTGAATAGATTTATAATGTTTGCAGGTATTGATCAAAGAATTCCCTGAGCTTACTGACCGCCTTATCCACATACTCAGGAACATAATAGGTTTGTATATGGGTCGCATCTTCAATCAGAAACAACTCTTTTTTGTCTGTTCCTGTAGCCAGGTTGAATGCACTTTCGGTCATGTAATAGGTGTCGGCTTTGCTGCCTGCCATCATCAACAGAGGCTGGTTGATCAACGCCATGCGGTCGTTTGCATCGAAAGCCATCAGGTCAATCAGGCTGCCGGTGGTATACCGGAAGGTGGAATTGGGATGTGCATGGGTGCGGTGGTAATAGTAATGACCTTCGCGATAGAGATCAAAAGGCATTTGATCAGCCATCTCATCGGTTGTTTCGGTATCAGCCATGTAGTGCACATCTCCACCGGCAGCTTCGAGGGCACGGGCATCAGACGCCTGTTTTAAACGATCCTGAATCGTCTCCAGTTGTGAATCCATGAATCCGTTTCGTCTGACCATTCCGGAGTTGAACATGCTTAGTGTTGCCACCGCCTTAAAGCGTTTATCGGTCTGCGCTGCCGCCAGTGAATAGCCTCCGCCGCCGCAAATACCGAGCAATCCCAGCCGTTCGCCATCTGCACCGGCATATTGTGTGATATAATCGGCCATACCCCGGATGTCTTCAATCCGAAAAGCGGGTTTGTCCGTGTTGCGGGGTTCCCCTCCGCTGGCTCCCTGATATGAAGCGTCGGCCGCAATGGTGATGTAACCCGATTCCGCCAGTCGCTGTGCATATAACCCGGCTACCTGTTCCTTGACACCCCCGTTGGGGTGTGCCACCACGATCACCGGATAATTCTTTGCCGGGTTGTAATTGGCCGGCGTGTATACATTGGCTGAATTCCTGATGCCATGCAACAGATAGCTGACCGGATGAATATTTACTTTCCCCGGTATGTTTTCTGTTATCGCACCCTGATAAACCAGGCCAAAAGGATTGTCGATCTTTTGCTGGGCTGCGGCAATCATGCTGATTGCCCCAAACAGCACTGTTAATAAATGAAATCTACCTTTTTTTTTCATATTCGTCACTTTTTTCCTCAAAACAGAAATCTACAAATCAACTTTATTTAAACTGAGAAGTTTTACCATTTTCGGATCACGATGATCGAAGAAACTGGTTGTTTTCAAATCAAGTGAGGCTATGTTTTGCATATCTTCTGTTGTAAGTTCAAAATCAAAACAATTAAAGTTCTCCTGTATTCTATCTTTATGAACCGATTTTGGAATAACAACCACCTCTCTATGGGTCAACCAGCGAAGAACTACCTGGGCGATCGATTTATTGTATTTCCGACCTATGGTTGCTAAAACTTCATTTTTAAAAAGGTTGTTCCTCCCTTCGGCAAAGGGACCCCACGATTCGATCTGAACCCTATTCTCTGACAGAAATTGCTGTGTTTCAATTTGTTGGTGAAAAGGGTGTGTCTCAATTTGGTTAACCGCCGGAACAATTTCATGATGAACGATTAGATCCATCATTCTGTCGGGATAAAAATTACTTACACCGATAGCTCTTATTTTATCTTCTTTATATAATTCTTCCATTGCCCGCCACGAACCGTGCACATCACCGTAAGGCTGGTGTATCAGGTATAAATCAAGATAATCAAGACCCAATTTATTTAAGGATTTATCAAAAGCCTTTTTGGTATTTTCATAACCGGCATCCTGTATCCAGACTTTTGTGGTTATAAATAATTCCTCCCGGGCGATACCGCTTTGTTTAATAGCATTCCCCACAGCGGTTTCGTTCAGATAGACAGCCGCTGTGTCTATCGATCGGTAACCGGTTTCTATTGCTGTAAGCACACTCTTTTCACACTCATTTAAATCTGTCATTTGAAATACGCCGAACCCAAGGATTGGCATTTCAACACCATTGTTAAGTTGTATTGTCTGCATACTTTTTCTTTATTTGTCTAATTCTTTGCTTTTTAACCACTCCGACATCAGGTCGGCAATTTCCACGTTGTTCAAGTCTGAAAACGGGAAATGGGTATTGCCTTTGATGCCTATTTCCGGAAGATGTACCACTGTTACATCTCCGCCATATTTGTTGACGGTATCCCGCCACAGGCGGGCCATCTCAAGGCGCACCCTCCATCCGTCCTGTCCCGGGTTGGGGTGGGGCTCTTTGGGAATATTGTCACCGTAGTAAATCACGATGGGAATTTTTGTCAATTGCTTGAAATCCTCCATCGGTATGCCAAATGCTTCGAGCAGCCCGCCCGCACTGGGGAGAGGTTCTGGTACTTCACCCACCGGGAATAGGAATCCGGATCCCGGTTCATAGCAAACAATTCCTTTCACGTTTCGATTCTTAACTGTGGTGAGCCAGCCCATCCCTCCTGAATGGGAATGCGTGACCAGGATACCCGAACCAATTTTATCGAACAATGCCGATACCGCTTCAGCATTCAGGTTTACATCAATTGCTCCGATATTTGGGGTCATACTCCGGAAATATTGTTCGAGTGCTGCGGAGTCGCGTGAGAACTGGACCCCATCAAAATAATCCGGCCAGATGCCAATACGGAATGTACCGAACCATCCCTGTTCATCGGGGACAGGATCAATTGTCGCCGGTACGGTACTACGTCCTGCATCTCCCCTGCGGGGCTGGTCGATGACATATACCGGAAACCGCCTGCGTAAAAAGATGTTCTGAAACCCTTCGCGTCCGTCGGGTGTCGTCTCCCAGGTTTTGGAGAACTGTCCCAAACCGTGCCACATCACCAGTGGATAGGTACGTGCATTGGCCGGAACCTGGTAAAACACATACGCATGATCGCCATGAAATGTCTGCCCCTCCGGGGTCTGGTTGTAGGGGTCAAAAGTACCCGGGTGTTCAATGACGGTTCCCCCGACCGTGAAGCTGCCCTGTTCCTCTATTTGAATAACTTCGCTGTTTTGTTTCTCATCTTTGTTGGCACAGGATGAACCCAAAAGCAGCAGGAATATGGCAGATACCATCAGGGTTGTTTTCGGGTGATTTTCTATTGTCCGGTACGTCTTCATAAATCGATGTTTGTATGGGTGAATATCGTGCTTTCTCAAGCGGTTACCGGTCGATCATTTTTGCTGAACCTTCTGAATACCTGTCGCCCTGCGGTATTATTTTTGCAGCTTCGGCATCTATTTCCTCCAGTTCTTCCACGGTGAACGTTACGGTGGTCGACACTATGTTTTCTTCTAAGCGGTGAATCTTTGTTGTTCCCGGTATGGGAACAATCCAGGGCTTTTGCGCACTTAACCAGGCAAGGGCTATCTGCGCCGGTGTTGCATTTTTACGTTCTGCTACTCGCTTCAGAAAATCGACAAAAATCAGATTAGTCCGGATGTTTTCCGGCGATAACCGTGGTACCGTATTTCTGAAATCACCCGGTTCGAACCTTGTGTTCTCATCCATTTTCCCGGTCAGAAAGCCTTTACCCAACGGGCTGAAAGGCACGAAACCGATTCCCAGTTCCTCGAGGGTGGGGATGATTGCTTCTTCCGGTTCGCGCCACCAGAGGGAGTATTCGCTTTGTAAGGCTGAAAGAGGCTGTACCGCGTGAGCCCGGCGAATGTTCTGCACGCCGGCTTCCGACAACCCAAAATATTTTACTTTCCCTTCCTGAATTAATTCCTTGACCGTTCCGGCCACCTCTTCAATGGGTACATCGGGATCCACCCGATGCTGATACAACAAGTCGATGGTCTCCACTCTTAGCCGTTTTAAAGAACCTTCCACCGCTTCACGGATATGTGTTGGCCGACTGTTTAATCCCACTGACTTGCCATCCTGTATATCAAATCCAAATTTGGTTGCAATCACTACATCATCCCGGAAGGGAGTTAAAGCTTCGCCCACTACCTCTTCGTTCGTAAAGGGACCGTACACTTCTGCGGTATCAAAGAGATTGACGCCCAGCTCAACCGCTTTCCTGATCAATCTGATGGCCTCTTTTTTGTCGGTAACGGTTCCGTAACCGAAGTTTAGTCCCATACAGCCTAATCCCAGGGCTGACACCTCTAATCCTTGGGTACCTAATTTTCTTGTTTTCATCCTGAACATATTATATTTTTTTGTTTTGAGAGCAAATGGATTCATTTGATTTGACAAAGATCTGACATCCTGACCAACAAATTTTTATACAGATTACGGTTTGATCTACCATTTTTACTGATTTCTCCCGTAAGATAGTAGTTTAAATGAAGTTATCAGTATTTTTGTATCAGATATATTGAAAGCTATGGAAGAAATTTTCAGATTTGATACGGTAAACGAATATAACCTATTGAATAATCATGAAACACTGCATCCGTTGGTGAGTGTGATTGATTTTTCAAAAGCCAGTCCCAGAACATGGGGTAAGGAAAAGAAGGTAAGGATTAATTATGGTTTGTACTGCATATTCCTGAAGGATGTAAAATGTGGTGATATCAAATATGGACGTAATTATTACGACTACCAGGAAGGAACATTGGTTTTCGTTTCACCGGGACAGGTGATGGAGCTAAATAATGACGGGTTGGTTTATCAACCCAAAGGATATGCGCTGGTCTTTCATCCCGACCTGCTTCAGGGCACTTCGTTAGCAAAAACGATCAGTGAATATAATTTCTTCAGCTACAAGTCGAATGAGGCGCTACACCTGTCGGAACGCGAAAGGCAGATTGTACTGGATTGTTTCGCGAAAATAAAGTATGAGTTGCAACAGCGTGTGGATAAGCACAGTAAGAAACTCATCACCTCCAATATTGAATTGTTCCTGAATTACTGTGACCGTTTTTACGACCGGCAGTTCATCACCAGGGAAAATGTCAATCAGGGAGTACTGGAGAAATTTGAAGAGAAACTGAACGACTTTTTTTTATCGGACAAGCCTCAATTACTCGGGTTACCTTCCGTGGCCTACTTTGCAGATGCACTCCACTTGTCAGCGAACTACTTTGGGGACCTGATTAAAAAGGAAACAGGTAAATCAGCTAAAGAATATATTCAGTTCAAAATTATCGATCTGGCCAAGAACCTGATATTCAGCAGGGATAAGACAATCAGCGAGATTGCCAATGAGTTGGGTTTTAAGTATCCCCAGCACTTTACCCGAATGTTTAAGAATGAGACAGGGCTGACACCGAATGAATTCCGGAATCAGAATTAAAAGTGCTGACCTCTCACATCAATTATCCCAGCTTTAAACCATACACCATCAGGGCAAATAACCCACGGGAACGTGCAGTACCTCACTGCGCGATTCATTGATAATTTGCAGTATGCCGAAAACCGTACCTTCATAGCCCGGTTCCACGGTAATTTCTTCCACCAGCTTATACTCTACTTCAATAGTGCCTTCAGCATCTGCATTCACATAATATGATCTGAGTTCCAATGCTTTTGGAAACAAGATGATTTTATAGTTCCCCGCAGCAAGGGTCGTTCGTGGTATTTCAGTTTTGGCAAAGCTGTTGCCGGTCGTATGTACTTCCATCACACCATTATACTCTCTGTTTACAGGAATAGGAGGATCTACCGTGTGGATATATGTATCGGTACAGGAGAGAAGCATCAGGGAGAAAAAGAGGATGATGTAATGTTTATGGATTGATTGCATGGTGGTATAGCGTTAAAAATGATATGACAAAGAAAGATTGAGTTTGATATTGGAAAGATTGGGTTGAGCATTCTCTGGCAGTGTGGTTTTCTGTTCACTCAGGTTGATATGTACCTCTTTGATCTTACCGTAAAAATAACCAGTTCCCAGACCTATTGAGAAATGGGGGGTAAGAAAATAATCGACACCCAGATCGATCTGAACCCCCATATTTCCGCCAGTGAACATGGCCGAGCTGTTATCCACTTCGCCTGATGACTCGAGATAGACATACCCAACCGACAGGGCACCGGTACCCAGTAGTTTACCTGTTGGCTCCAGCCACCGGGCATAGATGAGTGAAGGGGCAACAAAGATGATCTCATTCTGTTCCGCTATTTGCGCAACGCCATAATGTTCCCCTGCATCAAATAAAAGGTCGGTACTGGTAGCATCTGTCGTCAGGTAACGGTATTTAGCCCCGAATCCCAGTCCGTTGTTCAGCAGATAATGCACGTTGCCTTCTATATCTGGCCCCCACTTCAATTGTCGCTGATAGTTATTATAGTCATCATTGTGGATGAAAATTTGGGATCCTCCTTCATTAGGATCGGTATGCAAAAAATAACTGTACCCTCCCGTAATATTCAACCTGAAATGCGGAAGTTCCTGACTGGTGGCTGATAACGTGACCATTAACAGCGTAAATACATAAATGAGCGTTTTTTTCATAAAGATAGATATTTGAATGTTTTTCTGCCGAAGCTTTTCATATGGTCATAGATTCATTATCGAAATGATAGTGTGTGTAGAGGCAAAAATACATTATTTTTCTGATTCATTCAAGAAACCAGAATCTTTTTTCAGGCCAGATAAACCATCTACCATCATGCCTTGTTATAACCACAAGGAAGTATTCACCCTAAAATATTGATATGATGATCAAGGTTGCGATTAATGGATTTGGCCGGATAGGACGTCTGGCCTTCCGAGAGATGACAGGAAGTAAGCAGCTGGAAGTGGTTGCCATCAACGATTTAAGTGCCCCTTCCATGCTGGCGTATCTGCTGAAGTATGATTCTGTTCAGGGAACATTCAGTCAAAAGGTGGATTACAATGATGAGGCTCTCATCGTGGACGGTAAGTCGGTGGCTGTGTATGCGGAGCGTGACCCGCACAAGCTTCCCTGGAAGAAGCATGATGTTGATCTGGTGCTTGAATGTACCGGTATTTTCAGTACACGCGAAAAGGCATCGGCCCATTTTGAAGCCGGTGCTAAGAAAGTAATTGTCTCTGCACCATCGGATAAAGACATGAAGACCATTGTCTTCAATGTGAATCATCAGGTGCTGGATGCCAGCGACCGGCTGATCAGCGTCGCATCGTGTACCACAAACTGCCTGGCGCCGATGGCCATGGTGTTGAATGATCACTTTGGTATTCATGCAGGTCAAATGACCACCATACATGCTTATACCAATTCACAGCCGTTACTGGATACACCAGACCCGAAGGTAAATTACCGGAAATCGAGGGCTGCGGCCAATAATATTGTTCCTTTCAGCACGGGAGCGGCAAAGGCTATCGGACTGGTAATTCCGGACCTGCAAGGGAAGCTGGATGGTTCAT
>Ga0209347_1004406_pt1 | contig 14692 bp, 13 predicted proteins | sample AutmiccommuBRH23_FD_187382 | JGI IMG/M metagenome (GOLD analysis project Ga0209347, IMG submission 187382) | Deep subsurface microbial communities from Mt. Terri, Switzerland - Autotrophic microbial communities BRH/23 (SPAdes) (version 2) | ecosystem: Environmental > Aquatic > Deep subsurface >... | reverse complement strand
TACCAACAAAAATGTTGCTGAAATATTAAAGGCGGTGAATAAAAATCGAAGCAAAAGAAATAGTTCATTTCATAAAATTGCCGTAACGCAATTCAAGCGCAAGGAAGAACTGAATAATTTCTTATCCTTGATCTAATTCCCAAACCTTCGACAAAGATTTCTTCATTTTCGAAAGACAAGCCCTCCGGGTTTTCAAAAGCTTCCGGCATAAAGCCATTCATTCCAAAATCGGAGGAGTTAATTTTCCTTTTTCACAATCCAATTACAAAAAGACTTAACCTCCGCAAGCTACGGTTAAACCTTTTTTGCAATCCCGCATTAACACCCCCAATTTTTCCATTCATTGTTTATTCCTTTTCCTTTTGAAAATCTTCCGAAAATGAAAAGGAGCGGTGTTTACAGGTTTGAGATTTCATGAGCGTGGCATATTGCTGAAAAACAGCGGAAAAGCTTACAGTAATACTTCCATCGCTTCATCAATCAGGGAATTATCCAGTTCTTTTAGATAAGCTTGTGTTACTGCAATGTTTTGATGGCCCATCGACTCGCTGATGATATCGGTCGAAATTCCTTTTTGTTTCAGACAATTGGCGTAGCTGTGACGCGCAACATAGCTTGATACCGGTTTATTAATTCCGCATACGGCGGCGATCTCTTTTAGTTCCTTGTTGTACAGTCTCAGTATTTTTTTCTTTCGGTTCTCCAATTGAGTTGGCGTTAATTTATCCCTAAGTAAAATAGGAAATACGTATTTTGTATCGCGAGGCCTGTTCTTGTAGTAGTTTAGTATTTCCTGAACCGGCGGAAGAATCTTGATATGGAAGTTCGTTTTTGTTTTAGAGCGTATGTAATAGATTTTATCGTCCGAAATGTTATCCCAGGTCAATTTCATCATATCGGCGAAATTCATTCCCCTGGTGAAAAAACTAAAAACGAAATAATTCCGGGTGTTTATCAGGTGTGGATGCTCACTCAGGTCCTGGCTAAATATTTTTTGAACATCTTCAAAGGTTAGAGCTCTTTTGATGCCTTTGCCTTTCAATTTCGAAATTCTGTAAACCGCGAACGGGTATGTTTCCTTTTTTATTAGTCCTTTTCTGATGGCGTTATTGAAAAGGGCCCTCAAAGTCCGCATGCGAACGCTGATTCCTCCATCGGTCCCATTGTTTGACCGGAGATGGATTTCATACTTTTCAAGGAAGGCGGGGGTGATTTCTTCAAAATACAAAGGCCTGTTTTTGTTAAACTTTTTAAGGGATGTTGAAGTATCCCGGTTCACCCTGGCGTTACCGGTATTTCCGGATTTAATCATATCGCCGATGACTTCTTCCCAAAAATTGAAAATATTTTTGTAGGTTGGATTTGAATTGACCCGCATCGCATTTTCGATGTCGAAAAGACTGTAATATCCTTTTTGCTGCTCCAGTTCCGTTACAATTTCTATAGCCCGGTCTACAAATTTTAGGAGAAGCCTGTTCTTCTTTAAATAGTCCGGAGAATGCTTATTGAACTTACCTTGTTTTCCATCCCATTCTTTTTCCAATGACGTATAGGGAGTGCGGAAAAATACTGACTTTCTGTCTTTGGTAATTCTCAGATAAACCGGATATTTACCGGAGGATAACTTTTTTTTCTTTAAAACTGTCTTAAAACTAATCATTTGGGATGAATTTTGGGTACAACATAGGTACAACAAATGTACGAATAAAGACTAATATATGCCAATAGCTGATGAGAATAAATCTATTAAAATAGTGATATACAGGCACATGAAAATAAATGAAACGTAATGAATATTTACTTTGTCTGCTTTGGGAGCAGGGGGTCCCAGGTTCGAATCCTGGTATCCCGACAGATTGGGAAATCAAAGAGCATCAAAAGCCTGTAAATTGTATGATTTACAGGCTTTTTTGTTTTTTGTCATATCAATTCATATCAGAAAATATCACAATTCAGGTGAGTTAAACGGTGAGTCTTTTTTTATTTTACCTTTGAACTCACCAGAAGGGCTTAATCGTTTGTATTTCAGTAGTTAATAGAGGTCAATTTTGTAATTATAGACCATGATTTTTGACCGGTTTTGGTGAATTCCGGTGAGTCTTTTGACCTTATTTTTCAACTGAAGCAACTAGAACAGATTAAATCGATAAAAATTGAATGATATGAAAACAACCCACACCTTTGGTATCCAGTTTATTATCCGGACTGGTAAAAAGGACAAAGACAAGGCGCTCGTTTATGCCCGAATTACGGTAGAGACGCGTCGGATCGAGATTTCCCTGAAGAAAACCATTGCAGTTGAAGAATGGAATAAAGCTCGTGGAATGGCCAAGGGCTTTAGTCCGGAAGCCAAAAAGTTTAACAGTTATCTGGAGCATGTCCGTTCGCAACTGACCGATGCTTACCGGGAGTTGCAGATCAACAAAGAGAAGATTACCCCGGAAAATATTAAAGCGCTTTTCTTGGGCGACTCTGATGAGCACACGTTAATTGAACTGGTAGATTATCACAATACCACGCAAGCCAGTGTCCTTTCCCCTGGGACTATGAAAAACTACCGGACCACAAAAAAGTATCTGGAACGGTTCCTGAAAAGTAAATTCAAGGCTTCGGATATCTACCTGGTACAGGTCAACTACAAGTTTATCACTGATTTTGAATATTTCCTGAGAAATTACCAGCCATTGGATCACCAGAAGCCTATTGGAAACAATGGGGTCATGAAACACCAGGAAAGGTTTCGCAAAATGATTAACCTCGGTTTTCGCTTGGGCTGGATCACCCAGAACCCGTTTGACTCCTATAAACTTAGCTTTCGTAAGGTTGATCGTGGGTTTCTAACGGAAAAAGAACTACGTGCCATTGAAAACAAAAAGCTCAAAGTCGAACGGTTACAAATTGTGAGGGATGTTTTTATTTTCAGTTGCTACACCGGCCTTTCTTATATCGATGCTATTAACCTGAGCCCGAATGAAATCAATTTGGGAATAGATGGCCAATATTGGATCTTTTCAAAACGGCAAAAGACAGATACGAAGCTGAGAATTCCGCTCCTTCCCAAAGCACTGGAAATATCTAACAAGTTTCAGAAACATCCCAAATCAATCAGCAGAGATAGAGTTTTCCCGTTAATCTCAAATCAAAAGCTGAACTGTTATCTGAAAGAGATTGCGGATTTATGCGGTATTAAGAAGAATCTGACTTTTCATTTAGCAAGACATACGTTTGCCACCACGGTTACTTTGAGCAACGGTGTCCCTATTGAGACGGTAAGCCAGGTGCTGGGACATAAAAGCATCTCGACGACTCAGATCTATGCCAAAGTGTTGGAGAAGAAAATTAGTGAGGATATGGGAAAGCTCCAATTGAAGCTGGGATGACAAATTTTGCTTTTACTCCGCAAAGGCATTGGCCCGATATTAATCCGGATCAATTACGTTCCGGCATCAATGACAAGGAAGGCATAGTATCTGAACAAAAAATGAGATTCCTTGCCGGACGGATTGATTAGACTTAGTTTTGTTTTTTTGTTAGTTTTGTCACACCTGGAATTAATTGAAATGACTGAACCCGAGGCACAACTTGTAGAGAAAATTATGAATGGCGACGATGTTGCATTCAAAGTTCTCTACAACAAGTATTTTCCGAGATTGTATTATTTTATTTACGAGTTCATTCGCATAGATGACATCGCGGAGAATATTGTGCAGGATACATTTGCAACGTTTTGGGAGAAGCGGCAAACCTTACAGGAGGATATGAATGTCAGTTCTTATTTATATTCAATTGCAAGGAACAATTGTTTATACCGGCTTCGGGATCAACGCTACAGACAAAAACTATTCACCTCAGGCTTAGCCGCTCCGAACGAATTGAGCCAAAATCTAAAAGCTTTAGATGCAATTGACACGTCAGTCCTGGTTTTTAACGAGATTGAGCAAATCATCGATAAAACGTTGGAAGATTTACCTCCTCAGTGCAAAAAAGTATTTATGCTGAGCCGGTTCGAAGGAATGAAAAACAGGGAAATCGCTGAAGAACTCAATATTACGACCAAAGCTGTTGAAGGGCATATAACCAGAAGCCTGAAAATATTTAAATCAACATTAAAAGATTACCTCCCATTGGTGACCTATATTTTTATTTCATAATATTCTGTTTTTGAGGGTTATAAGCTATCTTTTACATTTTTATTCAAACTTTTTTTGAAATTTCATATAGGGTAAATTCAATTTCGTGCAAATAATAAGTGTATGGAACGAAATGTGAAAAATACTGAGGACATAATGAATCTTGCCGCAGGCTGTATTGAGCCAGGACGTAAAGAAGCATTGTTTTCAAAGATCGAAAAGGATCCGGAAAGTGAAAAGATATACAACAAGGCAAAAGCAGCATGGGCTTTTCTGGCATCATCCAAGGATATGCCGGAATACAAAATCGAAAATTCATACAAAAGGCTACAAGCAAGACTAAATCCGAGAAGTAAAACATTCCGGTTAAAAACAAATCTTCTTTTGAAGTATGCCGCTGTTCTGCTACTGTTTTTGTGTACACTCCCATTGGCATTCTACCTGAAAAATCAATTTGCCAATGAGACCGACTTAAAATACACATCAGTAGTTGCCAAATATAAACAGATCGCTGAAGTGATTTTACCGGACAGCTCAGTTGTATTGTTAAACTCAGGAAGTACATTAACATACAACAACAACTACTCTCGTGATAATCGTGATCTATCCTTAACAGGAGAAGCCTATTTTGACATCAAAAAGAATAAAAAAATCCCATTAACGGTTAGTATTAATGATTTTAAAGTGAAGGTTTTGGGAACTAAGTTTAATGTCAGTGCTTACCCGGATGACCAGAAGATAACCGTTGCCCTTGAAACAGGAGCAGTTGAATTGCAGCATGAAAAAAGCAAATCCTTCAGTTATGAACTGGAGCCTGGAGAAATAGCAGAATATAACACAAAGATAAAAGATGTCAGGGTGAAGAAAACATCCATCGGAGATTATACCGCCTGGAAAAATGGGTTGCTAGTTTTCAAAGATACACCAATGGATGAAGTTATTAAGAAATTGGAACGAAAATTTAACGCAGATATCATCGTTGAAGATTCTGCTATTTATGATCCGGCGTTTAATGCAACATTCCGAGACGAGAATCTGGTTGAAGTTCTGGATTACATTAAATTCACATGCAATGTCAATTATACGCTTAGTAAAGATGATAGCAACAGAACAATAATAGAGCTCTACTAAAATTACTTGTAATTAATCTAAAATAAACGCTAATGAAATAACACGATGCTGAAAAAAGGAGATGCTACGAACACCTCCTTCTCTGTTCCTTATGTGCTTAAGCTCCTTAAACTTTGGGCACATAATAATTTGAATTACAAAACTCAAATCATTACAAATTTATGAAAAAAAAACATTATTCATGGATTTCCATGGCTAAGCTTTTATGGAGATCGAAATTGTTAAAAACAATGAGACTAACTTTGTTTGCAATACTGGTAAGTGTAGTCCAAATTTTTGCTACAAACGCACACGCACAGCAAACTCTCGTGAGCCTGAATCTAAAAAATACTTCCATCAGGAATGTATTGGGACAAATTGAAAATCAAACCGATTTTTATTTTATCTATAACGCCAAAGCGGTTGACGTTGAAAAAGAGGTGAGTATCGACGCTGAAAATAAATCGATTCCTGAAATACTGGATAGGATTTTTGAAGGATCAAATGTCACCTACAAGATAGATAAAAGGCAAATTGCAATCTCTACAAATTTAGCTGAAAATGCTATTCAACAAGAGATTACTATCTCCGGTCGGGTCGCCGATTCATCAGGTTCTCCCCTTCCCGGTGTAACTATAGTTCTTAAAGGAACAACACATGGAACTATCACTGATGGAGATGGGAATTATTCTATTTCTGAAGTTCCATCTGATGCAACATTGGTATTCTCTTTTGTCGGGATGACTACAAAAGAAATTCCGGTTTCAGGTGAAACATCTATAGATGTTGTATTGGTTGAAGATGCTATAGGGATAGAAGAAGTAGTTGCTATTGGTTATGGAACTATGAAAAAAAGCGATCTGACAGGAGCTGTATCTTCTATTGACAACAATAAAATTACTCAGAGAGCTATTACCTCATTGGATCAGGGACTTAAAGGGCAAGTTGCAGGAGTGCAGATCGTACAGCCTAGCGGAGCGCCTGGCCAAACACCAATTGTGAGGATTAGAGGAATTAATTCAATTCAATATGGAAATGATCCACTATGGGTTGTTGATGGTTTTCCAATGAGTTCAGGTATCTCTTTTTTAAACCCCAATGATATAGAATCAATGACCATTCTTAAAGATGCTTCTGCAACCGCTATTTATGGATCGAGAGGAGCAAATGGAGTTATTATTGTTAAAACAAAGAAAGGAAAGGCTGGTAAAACTCAAGTCAATTATGAGGCATATATTGGTGCTCAAAGCGTTACCAAAACGATAGATCTGATGAATGCAAAGGAATGGGCTGCTGCTCAACGAACTTTTTATGAGCGATTTAGAGGTGGAGGATTGCTTGATCGGGCATTTCCGCAATCCGAAATAGATCAAATGGGAGAAGGTACTGATTGGCAAGATGAAGTCTTCAGAACTGCCTTAATGCAAAGTCATAATATATCAGTCACCGGTGGCAATGAAAAAACGACATTTGCGGTCTCAGGGAATTATTTAAATCAAGAAGGTATAGTTATTAATTCAAAGTATAGTCGAGGTACTTTTGGTATTAACCTGGAACACAAAGCAAGTGAAAAATTTAAATTTGGAGCCAATGTAAATACCAGCTATGAATATAATCAAAGTATTAGTTCCGCCGCAGGTGTTAATGATGGAGGAGTAATCTATGGCGCTTTAATAGCTGCACCGACTTTTCCTGTAAAAAATGCCGATGGTAGTTATTTTTCCCAGCGTGAATATTGGATTGAAACAGGTAGGATGGCAGCTAATATTAATTTACAAAACCCTGTTCAGGTCGCATATGAGCAGGAAAGTAATTATAATAGAACGCATATTCTTGGGAATTTTTATGGGTCTTACAATATTACTAACGATCTAGTTGTAAAAACTAGTTTAGGAGCAGATATTCTTTATAGTCGAAATAATTCCTATGTGCCATCTTATTTCATTTCACAATCTGCTACAAATGGAAGTGCAGGTATAAATACTTCGCAGCGTTTTAGTTGGGTAAATGAAAACACCTTAACGTACTCAAAAGTGTTTAATGAGGTTCATTCTTTTACTGCTTTGGCCGGATTTACGGCAGAACAGGCCATTGCAGAAAGACTCTCTGCTAGTAATACCGACTTTTTTACTGATATTACTACGTACAATAATTTGGGTAATGGAAGTGAACCTAGAATACCATCTTCAAGCTACAGTCGATGGTCTATGGCTTCATTTATTGGAAGGGTTAACTATGATTTTAAGAGTAAGTATTTTGCGACCGTTTCTGCCAGATACGATGGATCAAGTCGTTTTGGTGACAATAACAGGTTTGGTTTTTTCCCTTCAGCAGCACTTGCATGGCGACTTAGTGAAGAGGAATTTTTAAAAGATTTATCATGGTTAAGTAATTTGAAGATCAGGCTTAGTTATGGGAAAACAGGAAATCAAGATATTCCTTTGTATCAGAACATTCAATCTTTTAATAGAACAAGTTCTTATGTTTTCGGTAACTCTTCAAAAACAGCGGTTGCTCCAGGAGCTTTGGTTAATCCAGATCTTAAGTGGGAGACAACAAATCAATATAATGCAGGAGTTGATATTGGTACCTGGGATAATAAGTTGAATCTGACAATTGATTACTACTACAAGAAGACTAATGACTTGTTATTTCCTGTTTCTGTTCCACGTCAAGGAGGTTATACAAGTGTTTTACAAAATATTGGAAGTGTTGAAAACCAAGGAATGGAATTGGGTTTAAATTACAACTTGGATAATGGAGATTTTACATGGAACGTTTTCGGTAATATATCTTTTAATAGAAATAAGGTCTTGGCTCTTGCGAATGCTGATCGCTTTTTTGGCCCATCTTTTGGAAGAAATTTAGTTCAAAGAAATGGTGGATCTGCAACAATAATTAAAGTTGGGGAACCCATTGGTGTTTTCTGGGGTAATATATTTGATGGCCTTTGGCAAACAGAAGAAGAATTTCAAGCCGGGCACATGGCTACTAACCCAAATGTGGGACCTGGATTTGAGAATTATAGGGATATTAATGGAGATGGAGTTTTTGTTGAGGGAGAAGACGAAACAATCATTGGTAATCCTCATCCTGATTTTGAATTTGGAATCACAAATAACATGTCTTATAAAGATTTTGATTTGAGCTTCTTAATTAATGGGGTATATGGAAATGATATATTCAATGCAAATTTAATTGAGCTAACATCGCAAGTAAATGGACAAAATGGAATAAAAGAATATGTTAATGCTTGGAATGGTGAAGGTACATCAAACACCATAGCCAAGATCGATCGGCCGAGTGGGCGTTCTGGTGTTTTTGTTAATCGGGTGTCTACGCAATACATGGAGGATGGTACTTATGTTCGATTGCAGAACATAACCCTTGGTTATACTATCCCAGTCAGGGTATTCACAAAATTACGAACATATGTATCTGCAGATAATCTTTTAACATTAACTAATTACTCTGGTTATAATCCTGAAGTAAGTGTGATGGGAAATACGAGTACAGCTATGGGGATAGATGCTGGAACATATCCAGTCGCAAAAATTTTCCGGTTTGGAGTTCAAGTTAATTTTTAAACTTTAAAATAAGAAGCAGATGAAAAATATATATTACACGATTTTTTTATTATGCCTCCTTTTGTTAGGAGGATGTGATGAATTTTTAGCGGAAACTCCAAGGTCAACCATTGGAGGAGAAAATTTCTTTAAGAACTCAACGGATGCAGAAGTTAGTATTTCTGCTATTTATTCAAGTATTCGTTCAAATTACGGGGGGGCTTATTATTATGGAGATATTTCAACCGAAATTGCCAATAACGGAGAAACATCAGCTCCATTAGATAACGGAGAGTATAGTGCATCTGATCCTACTTTCAGAAATTTATGGACAACATTGTACCGAACGATTAACTATGCCAATGTTGCGATTACAAATATTACTGAAATTGACATGAATACGGAGTTAAAAACGAGATATATTGGCGAAGCTCGTTTTTTAAGAGCATTAGCCTATTTTGAACTGGTCAGGGCGTTTGGAGGGGTCCCTAAAATTACGGAGCCTACTATAGATGAATCAAACAACAGCTTACCAAGGTCCGGTACAGAAGAAATTTATGATCTGATTTTTGATGATTTACAGTATTGTGAGGAATCCCTTCCAGCAACATATAGTGCAGCTGATGTTGGGCGAGCTACTTCAGGAGCGGCAAAAACACTTATGGCAAAAGCATATCTTCAAAAGGGAGATTTCCAGAATACATTAATCAAAACAGAAGAGATCATCGCATCTGGTGCTTATGAACTTTTGCCGTATCTGAAAGATGTTTTTGATGTAACTAAGGAAAATGGGAAAGAACATATTTTTTCTATTCAATTTATGGGAGGAACAACCGAAGGCTTGGGAAGCAACTTCACTAGAAATTTTGCTTCAAGAAATGTTGAAATCAATCCAAATGCAAATGGAGAACCTTCATGGGCTTCTATCGCTGCTGAAGATCAGTGGTACAATTCTATTCCAGATCACTACAGAAAACGGTTAACGTTGGTTGCAGAGTTTCCAACTCCTTATTATCCTGAAATAACGGCCGTTGGAGTTGCTCTGGCGGGACCTTGTTGTATGAAATATTGGGATCCTTTATACACAACCAGAATTGGTGGTGACGAAGCCAATTGGACAGTACTTCGCTATGCTGATGTTTTACTGATGTTTGCAGAAGCAGAGAATGAAATAAACGGTCCAACACCAGAAGCGTATGACGCAATTAACAGCATACGGAAAAGGGCTCGAGATGAAAATCAAAATCTGATTGATGAACCAGAGGAACTGGCAGAATTGCCAGTGCTGGAAGGTTTAAGTCAAGACGAATTCAGACAGGCTGTATGGGCAGAACGTGATATTGAACTATGTTTTGAGGCTCAGCACAGATGGGATCTCATCAGGCAAAATAGATTTGTAGAGGTTGTAAATGCAAGTAATATAGCATCAAAAGTTACTGAAACGAATAGATTATTTCCTATTCCAAATCTTGAAATTTTGGCCAATCCAAATCTTGAACAAAACCCCGGATATTAGCAAATAGTGGTAAAAGAAGGTGACTTGGCTTTCACAGATGGCTGAAAGCCAAGTCACATAAACCTAAAATACATAGTTATGATTATTGGTTGTGGAGAGTGGGGATTTCGAAATATCCCTATGGAAGAACATTTTAATATTTGTCGTTCTTTTGGATTTAAACATATGGAATTTGGTGTTGGTGGAAACTTTGTAGGACGTTTGCCGGTAGAAATGTCTGAAAACATGATTAAAGGTTTTAAGGAGATGGCTTTTGATTATTCGATTTCCACTAGCTATGCTGTCCTTGAAAATGATTTTACATTACCCGATCCTGATAGGCACAAAGACATGCTGGCTGGAACGATTGAGCAAATAAAACTACTTCATAAGCTAGGAGCTCGTTATGTAAGATTATTCGCAGGTTTTACTCCTGAAAATCAAATGAATGATGTATTATGGGAGCAAGTTAAACGTTCGTTTGAGGTATGCAATGAATTGTGTCGGTCTTTGGGAATGTCAATATCAATTGAGACCCATGGGAAAGTTTCAATTATTAGAAATGTTGCATATCATGAGAATACCGTTACAACCGATCGGGAGTCAATAAAAAAGTTGTTGCAGATTCTGCCGGTTGAAGTCGGTTTCAATTATGATCCTGGAAATATTAAAGCAGTTGATCCACAAGATAACCGATATGCACTTGATCTACTTAATGATAGGATAAATTATTGTCATTTGAAAGACTGGAAGCCATTTAAAGATGGCTGGTTTGCAGGGGCAATTGGAGACGATGACTTGGACTATAAACCTATTTTTGAGCAAATGATCTATGAGGGAGTCTACTTTATTGAGTATGAGCCAACAGATGATTTAATTGACGGTATCTCCAGGAGCCTTAAATATTTAGACAAAATAGGCGTGAAATGGTCTTTTTAGACATAGTGGTTCCTTTCTTCAGAGTTTAGATTATTCGTTTTTAAAAACGATAATTAGAAATCTACTTTTTTATAAATCTTTAAATAAATGAAACTTAGAAATAAAGTTGCACTGGTAACTGGTGCGTCAAAAGGTCTGGGTGCAGAAATTGCTTTGCATCTTGCAAGAGAAGGAGCAAAGGTTGCAATAAATTACCTCTCTGATACCAACGGAGCATTAAATACGCTGAATAAGATACTTCAGGAAAAAGGTAAAGGGAAAGTTTACCAGGCAAATATCATTGAAGAATCGAATGTGACGGAAATGATAGAAAGTATCCGCTCTGAACTTGGTCCTATTGATATTATTGTAAACAATGCTACCGGACCCCAGCCTTTTATACCAATTGAGGAACAAACATGGGACGATTATCTCAACCAACTAAATTTCTTCGTTAAAGCACCTTTAACAATTCTCAAGGCCTGTCTTCATGATATGAAACAAAATAGATATGGAAGGATAATAAATATTGGTAGCGAGGTCGTTGAGCTTGGGAATCGAGAGTTTGCACATTATGTTTCAGCTAAAGGGGCCATGTTAGGACTTACCCGATCATGGGCAAATGAACTGGGGGCAGATAATATCACTTGTAATTTAATCGCTCCAGGGTGGATCCCGGTTGAACGCCACAAAGATGTCAATCAGTCAGAAAAAGACGAATATGTACAGGGCGTTTTTCTTGGTTTCCAGGGAACACCATCAGATATAGCAAAGACCGTAACTTTTTTGGCAAGCGAAGATGCTCGTTTTATAACAGGGCAGAAGGTAGCAGTTAATGGCGGAAAAACATTATTGTAAAATGAAGAAACAATTTAATCGGGAGTTTATTGTAGCGGAGCACGATGTAAGGCATAATCGAATTATACATGTTCAGAATGGGAAGATCATCAATTCTTATCAAATAGATAATCCCCTTGATTTACATTTATTGCCTAATGGCAATTTACTGCTAAGTTCAAATTATGCGATTGTTGAATTGGATAAGAATTGGAATGAACTGTGGAAATATGAGACAAAGCGTTTAGCATTTTTTTCTTGTCAACAACTGAAGAACGGGAATATTTTGTTTGGAGATGCTTCTAAGGCTGCAATAGCTCAAATAAACAGGAATGGCCAAATTATCCGTTCTTTTGATTTTCCATATGTACATGATCCAAGTGACTATTTGTACGCTTTTAGGCTAATTCGAGAGCTCGATTCGGGACGGCTGTTGACGGCGTGCCATAGTAAACAGAAATTAACTGAATTCGATTGGGAAGGTAAAATTTTATGGGAGGCTGATCTGCCAGGTACTCCATATATGCCTATTCCTCTAGGTAACGGAAATATTTTGGTAAGCTTGGGACCAAGCGGAAAAATCATTGAGATTACACCAGAGAAAAAGATTGTATGGGAATATGATATGATAAGAGACAATCAATTATCAACTGGATGGATTGCAGGTATTTCAATACTTAAAAACGGAAATATAGTTTATTCCGATTCTCTTTTTGATCGACTGGTTGAAATAACCAAAGATAAACAGTTAGTTGCCATATATCAAAATCGAAATATTCTTCTTCATCCATCTACACATATAATTATAGAATAGATATGAAACAACAATTAAAAAACAAAACAGCTATTGTTACAGGCGCATCTGGCGGCTATGGCGTAGGAATAGCAACGAGTTTAAAAAAGGCAGGAGCTGATGTTTGGATCATTGCTCGAAGTAAAAACAAGCTGGAAAAAGTAGCTGAAGAAATTGGAGCTCAACCTTTCTGTGGAGATGTTACTCGAATAGAGGACTGGGAAAGATTGTTTGCTACAATAGAGAAAACCGGGAAATCGGTTGATATTCTAGTCAACAATGCAGGTGGTGGGGTGTCACTTCAGGATATTGATAATCAGAGTGATGATGATATTTTGTCGTCGATTTCTCTAAACCTGACATCTTCCGTCTTGGGAAGTAAAAGAGCCGCAAAAATAATGAAATCAAAGAAGAGTGGAATCATTATTCAGATTTCATCTATATGTGCTCAACAGTGTTGGCCTGGGTGGAGTGTCTATGGTGCAGCAAAAGCAGGATTAGAACACTTTAGCAGAGGATTATATTGTGAATTACGTCCACATAATGTGCGTGCTGTTTGCATAACTCCTTCATGGGGAGCCACTGGTTTTAACAATGCAGCTCAACTTCCAAGCTCAAGTGAAGATGACAGGATGAGGATGATTAGTCCCGATGACATGGGACAATTGGTTTTACAAGTTTGTACTACTCCGGGGCATCTTGTAATCCCTGAAGTAACCTTATTGCCTATTATTCAGGAGATTATTCCTTATTGATCGATTCTTTTCAGCTATTAAAACTTTATGGACGTTATAAAAAATACGTATGATGTAATTGTTGTTGGCGCTGGAAGTGGAGGCATTGGTGCTGCACTTGCGGCCTCTCGGCTTGGAGCAAAGGTTCTGCTTGTTGAAAAGAATGAATTTGTTGGCGGTAACGCTGCCCATTCTGGTGTTTCAATATGGGAAATGGGAGTCGGCGGAACGGGCGTTCCCTTTGATATTTACAAAGAGCTAAAGGAAGTTAAGGATGCCGTGGGAATTTACTCATTTCATCGTCATTGTGCATGGAAAAACAAGAACGGAATTTCCTCATTCCCTCCAGGTGCAGATATTATTATCGATTCAGGTCTAACTTATCTTGATTCTTTAAGACGATTTGGAGCTCGGTCAATCTCTAACAATGAGGCATTTGTTCGAAGGTATTGGCATGGAGTTGTATTTGAACCCCTGATTTATGCGCAGGTGGTAACAAAAATGTTAAAAGAGACAGGAAACTGTGACTTGATTTTGAATACTTCAGTTGAGCAAGTAATAAAAAGAGACGAAGAAATAAAGTCTCTAATTCTTTCAGATGGACAAGTTGTGACAGCTTCATATTTTATCGATGCTACCGATAACGGGAATATTTGTCAAATGTTTGGCTCCGAGATGATGTTCGGTCGAGAACCGAAATCAGAGTTCAATGAGCCCGATGCTCCCAATGTGTCAGATAATAAGGTAAATGGGGTGACCTTGATTTATAGGGTTGAGAAAGCAAACAAACCTTCTATTGGGCCCTTACCACCGGCTATACCTGAAGAATGTTGGTGGCAAAAAGAATTCCCATTAGCAAGTATGGTGCAGTATCCCAATAGTGATTACAACGTAAATATTCTTCCTGCAATGGATGGTGAAGAGTATCTAGCATTATCGAAGAATGAGGCTTTTAGTGAATGCAAGAACAGAGCTTTAGCACTGTAAGTCTTCAGCCAAATTTGGACAGGTTGATATAAGAATTAAGAGATGGTTTTCTTAATTTGACAACCATAAAAAGTTCGAATATGAATGCAAAAAAACAGAGTGCGGAGTCGAAAGTAAAAGAG
>Ga0209347_1004405_pt1 | contig 14696 bp, 11 predicted proteins | sample AutmiccommuBRH23_FD_187382 | JGI IMG/M metagenome (GOLD analysis project Ga0209347, IMG submission 187382) | Deep subsurface microbial communities from Mt. Terri, Switzerland - Autotrophic microbial communities BRH/23 (SPAdes) (version 2) | ecosystem: Environmental > Aquatic > Deep subsurface >... | reverse complement strand
TTAGTCCCAATTTTAGAGAAGCTCCAATGTTAATTCCCTCTCAGAACGATAAAATTTGGTATTTGTATTATGAGCAATATCCTGGAGTTTCTTACGGGTTATCCGTATCCGATAATATTAACGGACCCTGGTATCAAGCGTCTGGCTATACCTTTCATAGTGATTGGGATAAATACAGCTTGCCTCCCGGAGTTCGGCACGGTTCTATGATTACAATTAGCCGGAATGAATATGATAATCTGGTAAATCAATTTGGATTTACTGATAAACTGGATTAATACAAACATTTAAAATTGAATGATAAACAGACTCAAAATAATGGATGATTCATGCAGGACTTATTTGATTATCCTTATTCAATTCATTGGCTTATGCATGTATGCGCAGGACAGCACGTTTACAAACCCGATTCTGCCATCCGGTGCGGATCCATATAGTACCTATCATGACGGCTATTATTATTATATGCATACGCTGGGTGACAGGCTTACAATATGGAAAACCAAAAGTTTGGCCGATTTGGACACCGCAGAGAGCAAAACTATTTGGATTCCACCTAAGAACACCGATTATTCCCACGAGATATGGGCTCCAGAAGTGCACTATATCAATAGCAATTGGTATGTATATTTTGCCGCAGACAATGGTGAAAACAAAACACACCGGATGTATGTGCTGGAGAATACAGCGGAAGATCCTTTTAAGGGAAAATGGAAATTTAAAGGAAAGATTGCGGATTCTTCCGATAAATGGGCTATTGACGGTAATGTATTTACTCATAAAGGCCAGATGTACATGATCTGGTCAGGCTGGGAGGGCGATACCAATGGGCAGCAGGATATTTATATTGCCCGGATGAAGACTCCCCTTGAGATCGAAGGTGAAAGAGTCAGAATATCTTCTCCTACATATGATTGGGAGAAACATGGTGACCTGGATTCGCCAGATGATCCGCCGCATGTTAATGTGAATGAGGGGCCACAGTTCATTACCCACGGAGATAACATTTTCATAGTTTATTCTGCCAGTGGATGCTGGACGGATTTTTACAGCTTAGGACTGCTGGTTTTTACTGGTGAAGACAATCTCATGGATTCCGATTCCTGGGTTAAATCCGAAGAGCCAATCTTTAAACAATCAATAGAAAACCAGGTATTCGCGCCCGGCCATAACTCTTTTTTTAAGTCACCAAATGGTAAAGAAGACTGGATACTTTACCACGCAAATTCGAAACCGGGACAAGGTTGTGGCCCCTTACGTTCTCCAAGAATGCAAAGACTGTATTGGACAAAAAGCGGAATACCTTATTTGGGTTCTCCCGTACCAGAGGACATTATTTTAGAAATACCAGCTGAAAATTGAAATAATCAATTCAGCCTGTTTAATAATAATGAAGATTGTTTAGTTAGTTTTTTGAATTAGTGCAAATTATCGGGCTTTGAAAAAGGCCCGGTAATTTATTTCCAGACATGAACAAAAGATGAAAATGCAAGATTTTACAAGTAATACAATCAAACCAGAGGTTTTCACAGCTTAATGAATACGGTTAGCAATGAGAATTAAAGTAATTTTATTGACGATATCGATCGGAACGTTATGGGGCGTATCATGCAAAGAGCGGGTCAAAAACAGTAGTGAATCAGAAAATATTCCCCTGACATATTCCAACCCTCTCGAAGTAGAGTTTGGAGATCCATTTATTCTGGACAATGGTGATGGGAAGTATTATATGTACGGTACCGGTGGAGGCGCCGTTGACGGATTTTCCACTTATTCGTCCACAAACCTTCAAGACTGGGATTATGAAGGACAGGTATACTTTGGAAATACTGAAGATTCCTGGACTTCCGGTAACTTTTGGGCACCGGAAGTCTATAAAATAGAAGACAGGTATTATCTTTTTTTTAGTGCGGACTGGAAGAATAATCCTGCAGGGGAATTGGAAAATTTCCGGATAGGGGTTGCTGTCTCAGAAAGTCCTACCGGACCATTTAATGAGTTGGAAAATCAACCGCTTTTTGACCCGGGTTATCCCATCATCGATGCTAATGTTTTTCAGGATGATGACGGCACCTTTTATCTCTATTATTCCCGCGTATGCTACAAGCATCCTGTTGAGAGTGAAATTTCACAATGGGCAAGGGAGCGGGGTTTGTATGAAGAAATTGAGGAAAGTTGGGTCTACGGTATAGAGCTCAAGCCAGATTTTAAAGGTGTGACCGGGGGGCCGGTTCTATTACTCAGGCCACCAACAACACTAACCGATAAAAATGCCGAATGGGAAAGCAGGTCAGTTACCTCAGGCGAAATCAATCGGCGATGGACAGAAGGATCCTTTACCTTTAAAAACGAAGACACTTATTATATCATGTATTCTGCTAATCACTTTGCCGGTGAGAACTATGCTGTGGGTTATGCAACCGGTAAAACAGCCCTGGGGCCTTTTACCAAAGCAAGTAATAATCCTGTTTTGCAAAAGAATGTAGCGACAGGTGGTGATGTAACAGGAACTGGTCATAATAGCATACTTTTCCTTGACGGTTTAAACAATATGTATTGTGTGTATCATGGAAGGACTACGAGAACCGGGGATAATCGGGTAGTCTTTATGGATAAATTAACCCTTAATGAAGATGGTACCTTAGAGGTTCTGGGTCCCACCACTGAACCCGTGCCACATCCATTGATGCATTAAGGATTAACAGCGAGAAGAGGTTCTAATCTATTGGGTGAATGGGAAGGAAATAAAAGCCTGGTCACCATGACATCAACCTATGGATAACCATTTAACTAAAAATAATTAAAACATGAAGCTATTTCTGACAGCAATTTTTACGATTTGTATGGTGTTGACCTGTCTTTCACAGGAGGACAATCTGATAGAAAATCGATGGACAATTGAGCAGGCGCATGAGTGGTATGATTCAGTACCATGGATTACTGGGGCCAATTTTAATCCGAGTACTGCAATTAATCAATTGGAAATGTGGCAAGCCAATACTTTTGATCCGGAAACCATTGACCGGGAATTGGGCTATGCGGAAAAGATAGGATTTAACACAATGCGTGTTTATCTGCACAGCCTTGCTTACAAGGCTGACCCTATGGGTTTTAAAAAGCGGATGGATACATATTTAGGAATTGCAGATAGACATGGGATTAAAACCATGTTCGTATTCTTTGATGATGTCTGGAATAAAACACCAAAGATTGGTAAACAACCGGACCCTGTAACCGGAACACATAATTCAGGCTGGGTTCAAGATCCTGGTGATCCTGCACATAAAGATGAAGAAAACTTCCCTCAATTAGAGATTTATGTAAAGGACATACTGAAGACCTTTTCAAATGATCAGCGCGTTCTGATGTGGGACCTTTATAATGAGCCTGGGAATACCGGGAAACTTACTTCCTCACTGCCGTTGTTAAAGGCAATATTTCGTTGGGCACGAGAAGTTAACCCGAGTCAACCATTAACTGCGGGAATTTGGGCCTGGGATTTTCAGGAGCTGAATACTTTTCAGGCACTAAATTCTGACATCATTACGTATCATAATTATGAGGATGAAAAACACCATCAACATATTATAAACTTGTTGAAAACCCATGGCAGGCCAATGATCTGTACGGAATATATGGCTCGGACAAACAACAGTAGGTTTTCCAATATCCTCCCCTTATTGAAGAAGGAAAATGTAGGTGCTATTAACTGGGGCCTGGTCGCAGGAAAATCGAATACCAAATACGCTTGGAACACACCCATAGAAGATGGGGGTGAACCTGTTGAATGGTTTCACGAAGTGTTCCGTAAGGATGGAACCCCCTATCGTCAGGACGAGGTAGACTTGATTAAAAAATTAAATGAAGTGGAGGACTGAAAAGGTTCTAGTTAGCTATAGTACAAGCAGATAAACCCGCTAAATACAGTATTATGAAATTAAAAAATATTGTGACCATTGGTTTATTTTTAAGCGTTACGGGAATTTCAGGACAAGTGATGTTTCCCGGTACAGAGAACCATCTGGGGAATATCTACAGAATTTCCAATGCTCAAACGCGTTCTATCAGCCCTGAAAATTTTACAGGGGAACAAGGGAAGGGGGCCATGGCTAAACCCGGCGAGGCAACGGGTAGTCATGCTGCAAGGGAATTAGGTCAGACCTGGAAAGTAAGTCCTTCCGTAAAAATTGGTCCCGGCGAGACTTTTACTCTGGCTGAAATAAATGACCAGGGAATAATTCAGCATATTTGGATGACTCCAACAGGAAACTGGCGATTTTCCATACTTCGTTTTTATTGGGATGATGAAACAGAACCTTCCATAGAAGTCCCGGTGGGAGATTTCTTTGGAATGGGGTGGGGTCAGTATACAGCCTTAAATTCTTTGCCAGTCACAGTTAACCCGGGAAGTGCTTTTAATACGTTTTGGCCAATGCCCTTTAAAAAATCATGTCGCATAACTATGGAGAATATTGGTGATGAAGAGATGTACCTTTATTACCAGATAGATTATGCGCTGACCGAAGTACCCGGGGATGCCGCTTATTTACATGCGCAGTTCCGAAGAAGTAATCCTACTACCGGTGCAATTCATACACTAGTCGATGGCATCAGGGGTAAGGGCCATTATGTAGGTACGTATTTGGCATGGCAGGTCAATAATCGTGGATGGTGGGGCGAAGGAGAAATTAAGTTCTATATGGATGGGGATAAAGATTTTCCTACCATTGCCGGAACTGGTACAGAAGATTATTTTCTGGGATCCTATAATTTTGAAAATAAACGCACAAAGCAATACGAGAGTTATTCTACAGCATTTGCCGGACTTCACCAGATAATACGCCCAGATGGTTTATATGAATCCCAGCAACGCTTTGGCATGTACAGATGGCATATACAGGACCCGATACGTTTTAATAAGGCACTTAGAGTGACCATTCAGGATCTTGGTTGGAAAAGTGGACATCGCTATTTGCAACAACGTTCGGATATAAGTTCTGTAGTTTTTTGGTACCAGCAGGAACCACATGCGAAATTCCCGGAATTACCAGACAAAGATTCTTTGGAGATTAACTAATATAATATTAAAAAGTAATGAAGTATCCCGAACTCGCTTGCCTGATGACCCTATTAGTTTTTGTTTATTCTTCATGTAAGGACAAAAAATCAAATCTGGATAACCAGGGAAGGGAGAATATTTCAGAGTTAAATCCTTCTGATTTCGACACCATAATCGATGGAAAAACGATTGGTCTCTATTGGTTAAAAAATAAGGACATGCATATGGCGATGACGAATTATGGTGGCAGAATTGTGGGCTTATGGGTACCCAACAATAAGGGTACTCTTACTGATGTAGTTATTGGCATGGGTAGCACTGAGGGATATAAGAAATCTACGGAGCCTTACTTTGGCGCCACTATTGGCCGCGTGGGAAACCGTATAGCCAGGGGTCAGTTCAAATTGGAAGGAAAGGAATACCAAATACCTGTGAATAACGGCGAAAATGCACTACATGGTGGTCCTAATGGCTTTCATGAAGTAGTGTGGGATGTCCACCAAAAAAATGAACAAACATTAATCCTATCTTATATGTCACCTGATATGGAGGAAGGATTTCCAGGCACATTAAAAGTGAAAGTTATATACTCACTTACTGATTCTAATTCACTCCGTATTGAATACGAGGCAACAACCGACAAACCTACTTTAGTTAACCTAACAAATCACGCCTTCTTTAACCTAAATGGTGAAGGCAGTGGCAGTATTTTAAATCATCAACTACAAATAAATGCAGCCTCATATACACCGGTGGATGAAGGGCTCATCCCTACGGGAGTAAAGGTGCAGGTAGAGCATACTCCATTCGACTTCCGGGAACTCCATACAATTAGGGAACGCATAAATCAGCAAGATCCACAATTATTATATGGTGGGGGATACGACCATAATTTTATACTCAATGCTGATATATCTGATCACGCGGCGCGTGTTATTGGTGATAAGACAGGTATTATTATGGACATATTTACAGAGGAGCCCGGCCTTCAGTTTTACAGTGGAAATTTTATGGAAGGTAAGAATCTGCTTAAAAATGGTTCCAGAGATGATTACAGAACAGCATTTTGTCTGGAAACGCAGCATTTTCCTGATGCACCAAATCATTCAGATTTTCCTTCCATTGCACTTAGGCCTGGTGAAACTTATAGTACCGTTTCAGAATATCGATTTTCCCTTTAATGGAGTGGGAAGATCTTAGTTTAACTGAAATAAATGGGTACGGGTCAATAAATATTCAGAAAGGAAGAGGCAAGGTAATTTAAGCATTCTAAATGAAGATAATTAGAGCTTTTCTGTGCATATGCATTATGAGTTTCATTATGGGGTGTGCCCCTAAGAAAGCTCTAAATGACAGTGGCCCCATTTTTCTTGCTGACCCAACTATTTTTTTGCATCAAGACACTTATTATTTGTATGGAACTACTGGGAATGCGGAACAGCACGACCAAGGCGGGTTTTTGGTCTATACATCCAAAGATCTGGATACTTGGGAGGGACCGGCTGGGATGAAAGATGGACTGGCTTTAAAGGAGGGTGATGCCTTTGGAGACAAAGGGTTTTGGGCTCCACAAATTTTTGAATATCAGAAAAGATTTTACATGGCTTATACAGCCAATGAACAAATCGCAATCGCGGTTAGCAATAGTCCTTACGGCCCTTTTGTCAATCCTAGTAGGCAGGCAATAAGTTCCCCATTACGACAGATAGATCCTTTTGTATTTATAGATGAGGATGGACGAAAATACCTCTATCACGTACGTCTTGATCAGGGAAACCGGATTTTTGTAGCAGAATTGAACGAAGATCTCAAGGGTATAAAAGAGGAAACTTTAAAGGAATGCCTGTCGGCACAATTGACTTGGGAAAACAGGCAAGAGGCCGCGTGGCCAGTGGCCGAAGGTCCCACGGTATTGAAACACAAAGGAATTTATTATATGCTTTATTCAGCAAATGACTTTAGAAGCCCGGATTATGCTGTCGGTTTTGCGACCAGTCAAAGTCCATTAGGCCCATGGAAAAAGTCGAATAGAAATCCCATTATCCATAGATCGATAATCCCTCATAACGGAACTGGTCATGGTGATGTAGTTGTCGCCAAAGACAACGACCTGTATTATGTACTGCATACCCATTTCAACGATACATTGGTTCAACCCCGAAGGACTGCTTTAATTCGGATAAATTTCGCCAACAACGGCGAAGGTCCAGATTATTTGGAGATTGACACACAAAGTTTTCGATTTCTGGAAACTTCAGGAAATTAAAACTGGCACCAATTAATAATGGTTAGAAAAGGACGTGGCCGTCAAATAAAAAACCTATAAGGAAAACATTATAGAATAATGATTGGCTTACCAAATCGAATTTTCCCTATGAGTGTGATGTGATAACTTATTCGATAGAAATACGCATCAATATCTGAAACCGCAACGTCAACCTGTATCCCTTCAAATAAGTTGTTTATTGGGGCATTCGTCACCACATCAGTATCATTAGAGAAAGGATGAGGTCGCCATAAGTCAACAGCAAATCCTGAGTTCACGGAATGGTTTTTATTGTATATAGAACTCATTGTGGCATGAGGGACCCACTGTTCTACCTGGAATCTTTTGGTAAAGCTTTCTGAAGGGGTTGGGATATTGAACTTATTGATTGCATAATCCATAGGGGCTAATATGTCCGGCACTAACCTAACTGTTTCTCTTAACCATTCGGAGCCATTTCCCTTCAAGTCCAGATTTGCCACACCTGACAACATCAGCATCCATTTTTGTTCTGAAACTGACTTTGGAGGTGTTTCATTGGAAGCAAGTGCGACTGGAACAATCATCCAATTCTGCCCGGCAAAACTTGAAGGATAAATTAGTTGGTTCGAACCGGTATATTCAATATTATTCGATCTTACGCATTTGTTGGAGTCAGAGTCTCCTAATGTATGACCGCTCATAGGAGTAGGGCGGACACTTCTACCTTCCGGGGCTCCGGAATATAGCAATTGTCTATCGTGAATGGAAAAATGTAAATGATCGAGCACCGAATTTCCTGTGTCGTCCATTAATCCAAGCCTGGTTCCTACCCTGACTGACATACCCACTGAAACCGGAATACGGAAAGGTCCTTCCAGGTGCAAATATTTTGAGGTAAATCTGTTTAGGTCTGAGGCATTACCCGGATCTGCATGCTCAATTTCCACGCGATTTGCCATTGATGAATCGCCTGAATTAACACCGGCATTTACCCGGCTTACCACGCCATCGCGAACTGCTAATACCGGTGTCCCCCCACTTTCATTGTCATATGGAACATAACGTCTATATCTTGTGAAATCAATGGAAAAGGCATCTTCTTCATCATGAGTTGGGCCGGAATTATAATAAAATCCTCTGGGACCCCATCCACAACAGCTTTTTGCAGAAAGTCCTTCAGCTATCAGAAATCCAAATAAGCCGGCACCAGCAACCAGGGCTTGTTCGGCTACATATTCCCACAAACCACCGGCAGTAAAGCATTGATCTTTCGGCCAGGGAGCGCGTATTTCAAAAGGTAAGGGATCATTCTTCTGAATCTTTGATGGTTTCCATCTATCAATCCAAAGTTCATTAGGATTATGAAGAGCGATACCCGTCCATTGCCAACCTTGAGGTGCTTCGGTAATAATTAGAGTCACCCCGCCATTAAACCATTTGCCTTTCCAGTCAGAAGTGGGTATATATCTCTTACCACCTGTGCCAAGAATAGATTTTTGGACCTTAATTTCTCCGGTGGTTAATTCATCAAGAAAGATATCTACAAATGATAATTCCTCGAAGGCCGTATGCCCACCTATAGGGCCTATTGAAAAATGTGTTTTACTAATAATTTTTTTTAGGGCGGCAGTATCCCTTTTATCTAATAATCGAAATAATTTGTCTGCCAGATCTGTTGCGGATTTTGCATATTCTATTTTTGGTGCCTTTAATCTTTCAATAGCACGCCGGGCCATTTCTGCAGGACTATCTGTTTTTGAAGTGAACTTTTTATTTGATATTCGGGAATAATATTCAACCGCCAAATCGTATTTCTTGATTTTTTCAGCCAGCGCCCCAGCCTGAAAAATTGCGTCTTTGTTAGAAGAATTAAAATTATACAGATCATTATATGTAGTAATGGCATCATTGTAATTTCCAAGAATTTTCTGGGCAAAAGCTTTGTGCATTAATGATCCTGAGGTAAAGTCCTGATTTGCAAAAAAAGGCTTGCTGGATTGACTGGTTTTCACGCATTCGTCATAAAATTTTACTGCCTGCTTATATTCTCCTTCGAATGAAAAATTATCAGCGGACCATAATTGGAAAGCAGGTACTAAGGGGCTTTCTTTATCTCTTGTAGTTTCCTTTACTAGTAATTTGTTGAACTTAACACCTGACTTCGATACGCGATTTTTTAAAACATCATCGGATATTTTTCTCCACAGTAAATCGGTTTTTTTATCCAGCTTTTCAAAAGTTTTACCCTGGTTCTTTTTGGCACTCATGACATATGATTTTTAAGATAGCTTAATATGATTGTGATTTGTATGTACAATTGGCTCCTACTTATTTTCGTTAGGAAAATTCCTGGCAGGTACATCTCAACCAGAATAACTCATAGGTTCAAGGGGTATAAGAAAAGTAGGAAAAAGATTATTTACAAGACAGGGTAATTGTGTGTATTGTAGGTATTTGTGTGCAATTAGTTGCTTTCAATAATATAGTAAATCATTGTTATGGAATTTTTGGAAAAATAACCAATGAAATATAGACCATCATTGAACTATTATTAGTTTTCAGAATAGTTTAGAAACAGGTATAGGAATAGAATCTTTTTAATAGCTTTTTATAACTGCCTATGATTAGGATTTTTTAATGATGACTACTATTTGAAAGAACGCTTCAATACCATGTTCCATATTATTTTATAATATATGACAGAAGTTGTTGCAACTTTTTATCCACTTAAAATCTGAATTCCATTTAACACTGAATCCCAGTATATCGGGTTTTCCAATTGCTCAATGCCCTTTTTACTTTGGAGCAATCATTATTTAAATTACCATTTGCACAGGATTACCTGTTGCATACACAATTTTGTAAGAATTTTAGCCAGGTATATACTACCTTTTTGCATAGGTACAATTAGGCTTGTACAATCCGGCCGGGCGGGAATCTTCAATTCATTTCTAATGAGCACTCTCAGAATGCAGGTAAAGTGGCTTTGGCCCATAGGCTTTTTTTGGATAGTGATATTACTTCTATTCCAATCCTGCTACAGTGTAAGAATTGTTAGTACCAAAGGTGCACCAATGCCCCCGATTGACATGGACCGGGACGATTGGTACCGCGATAAATGGGTAATCGAAATCGATACTGTTATAAAAGCCGGGGCATTAATAGATGAAATCACATTTAAAGTTGGCAGCGAAGCTTGTGAGTCAGGGAAGTTGTTTTCGGTTGAGTACAAGGATACTTTCGGAGGAAACCTCCTTTATCTTGTCACATTCGGGAGCAGGAGAAAAGTTAAGCTGCTCTACGTTTGCATGAAGCCCGATGAGTAGAACCCTATGGCCACCACACAAACACATATTCGCACTCAATGGGATACCCTGCATCGCAACGGACCTTTCCCCATTAAACAACATTTGGTAACCCGGCTGGAGAGCAATGCCCTGATGCCTTCCAAATTTGACCGTTACAACGACGCAGCTACGGAAATTCGAAGACTGATCAGTGATTCCCAGCTTCAACAGCATGGTTTCAGGCCTTTTGGCTCCCGCTGGTCGATGTCGTCCATCGCACACCAAAAAGATCGTGTACATCAGAATAACCTGATGCACCTCGACCTACCCATACTACCGGCCGACCTGCATGCCCAAACCGGGTATAAGGCCGAAAATCTGTTTTTCTTTCAATGTGGAAATACGGTACGCGAGATCTCCCAGGTACTCGAAGCACATGGAAAATCACTAAAGGCCAGTGGTGCCAGTAACGGACAGACCATTGCAGGATGTATCTCCACCGGCGTACATGGTTCGGCCTGGCAGGAGGGCGCCGTACAGGACTATATTGTAGGGCTCAATTTGATTATTGGCCCTAAACCAGAGGATGTCGTCTATCTGGAACGGCACAACAAGCCGGCGCTCAGCGACGCTTTCGCGGCCAAGATCCAGGCGAGGGTCATACGGAATGACAACCTGTTCCACGCAGCTTTGGTAGGATTAGGCAGTTTTGGATTTATTCATGGGGTGGTAATCGAAGCCGAGGACCGGTTCCTGTTGCATCGTTATGTTCGCAAAATAGATAAAACAATGGCAGAGCAATTAGCCGTGACCATGGATTTTATCAACTCACAATTTAAAATAACAGAGGAAATCGATGCGCAGGGAAATCCCCTTTTGCCCTATCACTTTAAGATTTTCATCAATCCCTACACGAATGACAATCAATATGTGGTGGAAGCGATGTATAAAAAAACACCCTACCACACAAATTATCCGGATCCTTTGGCAGGTATTGAAAAGTCACTGTATCGGGACCTTATCTATCTGCTGATTAAGATCAGCGAGAAATTTCCTAATAGTATTCCCTGGTTTATAAAGCGGTTGGAAAAGGAAATTCTTCCCGAGGTAGATCCAGCAGAAGAAAAAATTATTGGGACACTCTATGAAATTTTCTGGGATGCACCTTACCAGGGACCCGCTTTTGCCTGTTCCGTAGGGGTGGACCATAAAGATTCGATTAAAGCCTTGAATCTTCTAACCAAAATGACACGGGAAGAAGGGCCTGTTCCGGGAATCTTTGCTATGCGCTTTGTGCGGCAATCCACGGCAACCCTCGCTTTCACTCGTTTTCCGATTACTTGCGTTATTGAAATAGACGGGATAATTTGGAAGGGTACCAACAATCTGATCAGCTTAGAGTCATATGGCCGAAGGATGGTAGAGGTGCTGAAAAATAATCAGATTAAGTTTACCTCACATTGGGGGAAGAACCTGGCCTGGGACTTCCCTGGCCTAATTCCATATATGTATGGCGATAAGGCCAAACAATGGAAAAATTATCGAAATTCACTGCTTTCCGATGAGATGGCCAAACTTTTTTCCAATGACTTCCTGGACATTACCGGGCTTTCACTAAAAGAGGCCAATATCCCCCCGAACCTGATTGTCTCCTTACCCAGTGATAGTCCATAATTACCAAAATTGGATCACAAATAGAAATAATCGAAAAATTTCTATGTGCTTCCGTGCAGTAACTTGCACTTAAAGTCGATAATTGAACCAGACCCTATGACTTGAAAGACATTGATGGAAGGATAATAATTTTTTGTAATCCCAATTATTTGTTTCTTAAAGTCTTTACTGGCCTGGGAACCCAAAATAATGCTTTTCAAGGCCTCTCGTTTAAATTGGATCCTTCCCGTACATTTTTTTAGTAGTCTTAGTTCCTTCTCATAACTCCATGCCTCTGTTTTCTTATAAAAAAGGTCTATTATGTGATCAGGTTCCGAGATCGGATTATATTCTCGACTTCGGATTTCTGGAACATAATATATAGGAAGGACATTATGGAAAAATTTCTTATCCGTGCTAGTATCGAAATGAAAACAAACTCCAGATTTATTACTAGTATAAATTTCCCAAAGTCTCTCATTCATGGGGTACATTGTAAAACAAGCAATCCCAAAGCTATTTATAAATGGTGCGACTTTAGTCTGCGCAAACTCTCTTAATCGAGTCTCATCCATATGTTGATCAAAGTATTGCTTGGTCTCTTCATCCAGGATAGACTCGGCAACCGTATTATAAAGTAGTTTTTGTTCTTCGGGATCTGACGAGAGTTGAATAAACTCCGGATTCGAATCCAAGGGGTCATTCAATGATTTTCTATCGGAAAACCATATATATCCCTCTGCAAGTTCACTAAGAGTATATTCATTAGGTGGTCTGAACCTGAAGACGAACGGGGGACCCATTTTTATTGGAAAATTTTCCTTTAGTGTTTCGAGTTCATACATCTGGTTAAACTTTACGAAAAAAGAAACAATTCAAATTTAATAGGATTACAATTAAAGTACCGTTTTTATAGACTTTAGATAATACACCTGTTCATTACTTCCAATAAGTTCATTTCTCCGTACTAATTTAATAGTCTACTTTTTAACCTATAAATAAACAATAGGTGATGGTTTTTGGTTATGCCAGGGTAAGTACCGCTGAACAAAATTTGGACTTGCAACTTGATGCTCTTCTAAAAGAAAATATTTCCCAAAAGAATATTTACACCGATAAGGTTTCTAGTACCAAGGAGGAGCGGAAAAGTTTAAGCAAACTTTTTAACTATGTAAGAGAGGGTGATACCATTGTGGTTTGGAAACTCGATCGACTGGCCAGAAGTCTTATTCATTTTACCAAGATAATGACAGAACTTGAAGAAAAAGGAGTAAAGTTCAGGAGCATTACGGAGCCTTTTATTGACACAACTGATAGATCCTCTCACTCAGAGTTTATCATTAATATTTTTGCTGCTCTGGCCCAATTAGAAAGGGATATTATTATTGAACGCACCAAAGCTGGTTTGGAATCAGCAAAGAGGCGAGGTAAAATCCTTGGCGCACCTACGGGAATCAGTAAGAAAAATCAACAGAAAGCAGTACTTTGTGAAGAGTATTTTAAAGAGGGCAAGCTATCCGTATCTGATATATGCGAACGACTGGTTATTTCCAGGGCAACCTATTATAAGTATTTAAGGTTCCGCGGACTTTCAGGTAAATTGAGGTCTTATACAAAGCATTAAACAAAATTCATTGAATTTCTAAATCTAAATGTTTGGTTAACAAATTTGAAATTGAGGGGGAGTGGAGAAATGTCACACAAAGTGATTGGATTCACGGAAAATTGACATTCGACCCTGAAAGCAGAATTTCAATTTCAATATTCGGAAGTTTTACAGAGGATTCTATACCATTCATGCATCATAATATAGACTTGGCATTGGGCAAAACCCCGATAGGAACTATTACGCTGGTTGATTTAGAATTTAAATCGTTCAAAAGCAATCGAAACTTTGGAGTGATTTCAACTTATAACGTGACATTTATTTTCAAAGGTATCCATGTGCAATCCAAGGATGATTTATTTTTCAGTGAAGCTACGTTTTCGACATTCAATCTAGAGCCATGGTTTAATCCGCCAAATATGACTATTAAGCACAACTTTGATGATTGGTCATTTGGTATTGAAGGTAGAAGTACAAGCATTAACAATATTATATTGAATAACAATATCACTCTTAATATATATCATGATACTTCGCTTAAGTCAGAGAATGATTTAAACCGCCACATTATTGAGAAATTTACTGATTTAAATCTTTCTTACAACTCTAAGGAGAATTGGTTGAAGATTTGGGAAGATATTAAATGCTTTGTTTCCTTTATATCATTTTGCACCAATGAACAAAGTTATCCAACCAAGTTCGTTTTGAATGACAATTCTTTTACTCAAAAGATTGGCCGTTCGGTCAGAAATATTCCTGTAGAAGTCTATTTTCCAACCACTTTTTTCAATTCAGGGAGCATTCATAGCAATCCTATAGACCATATCATACCATATTCAATTG
>Ga0209347_1004403_pt1 | contig 14698 bp, 14 predicted proteins | sample AutmiccommuBRH23_FD_187382 | JGI IMG/M metagenome (GOLD analysis project Ga0209347, IMG submission 187382) | Deep subsurface microbial communities from Mt. Terri, Switzerland - Autotrophic microbial communities BRH/23 (SPAdes) (version 2) | ecosystem: Environmental > Aquatic > Deep subsurface >... | reverse complement strand
GCTGGTTATTTCAACAGTTTTGTAATGTTCCTCATCTATCCCACTAAATCCCAGTCGAGTCAAAACCTTGGGGTGCCCGCCGTACGGGCCGTCCGTGGCCCGACGGCGCTCCGCCGTCCGTGGCTCCGCCCTGCGGTTTTGCCTCGCCTGTAATTGAGTGGGATTACGATGGTAACAACACAAAACCTTATGAAACAACCAGCCCCTGTTCTTTTGTGTTTTGTCAATAACTAAATGGGCGGATTAAGTAAACTTTTTGCTTTATCAGAACTTTTTTTGAGTAAAATGTTTAAACCCTCCTGGAATTGGTAATAAATAGTAATTACCATAACGTAGTGAAAGGAGGGGGTAATAATGAATAAAAGATACAGCAATCAAAAGCTCTATTTAGTTGTAGCAATTATGTTTTTCCTCGGTTTTGCCGCCGTTTACGGGATTTATGGCAAGGGCCAGCCTTTGTATAAGTCCTTGGCTGCAGTTAAGGGGGAGATCACGATTGTTAAACCGAAAATTAAGGCTGATACTGTGATTAAAAAAGAGATTCGTTACCTGTGCAGGGACAAAGTCAACACAAGAATCCCTACAACATCCGATTTGGTGGGCATGGATTTTACCGGGTTAGTCAAGAAATTCCCACCGGAAAAAGGTTGGAACATTGATGATACTGTGAAAAACATGCTTCTTCTGGCCCGGGTGGAAAAACAGGTCTGCCCGTATCACCGTGAGTTCAGGCATCTGGGTATCAATGAAGGTTACCTGGCAGTATATGAGGGGCCGCTAGGTTATAATTACAAGGTGCTGCAGCGTGAAGATATTAGTATCGACAGCCTGCCGCCCGAAATACAGGCTGACCTGAACATGGCCATGGACTACGATAATCAGGGCCAGGATAATCAAGGGATGCTAAAAGCCATGTTTGAGTTTGAGAATGAAATACAACTTAATTCCACTCTTGAGAATTTTGATGAATTCAGGGAATAATGGAAGGGGCGTCTGGCGGGCTCGCAGACGGCCCCTTTCTATGTTTCCTGAACCTCCCCGTGATGCCACTAATTACCATAATATGGTCCGATTAACTGGTTAACAGCGCCAGCCTTAATGTTTTCACCCATTACGGCATTCCTTTACATTTATTAGGTAAGAATGGTTAGGCAGGATAACCCTCCCTGATTGTCGAATAAAAAAAGGTGAGAAGGGGGTTGGAGAAAGTGCTGGTTCTCGGAGTTGACCCTGGTTCAGCTATTACCGGGTTTGGACTGATAAGGGCGACCGGTAATAAACTGGAAGCCGTGGATTATGGTTGTATCCGCACGTCTCCGGATAAGCCAATGGAATTAAGATTAAAAACCATTTATAATGAACTGGGTGAAATTATCGGGAATTACCAACCTGATTTCTTTGCGGTGGAGGAACTGTTTTTCAACAAGAATGTACGGACAGCACTGACTGTAAGTCAGGCCAGAGGTGTTATAATGCTGGCAGGAGCCAACAGGGGACTGTCTGTTCACGAATATACGCCGCTGCAAGTAAAGCAGGCTGTTGTAGGTTATGGCAGGGCAGAAAAAGCTCAGATACAATATATGGTCAAGATGCTCCTGTGCCTGCCTGCTATTCCAAAACCGGATGATGTCGCTGACGCTTTGGCGGTGGCCATCTGTCACACCCACTATTACCGATCAAGCGACAATTATCGGAGGTAAATGATTTAGGAGGAGTTCAATGATTTCATTTCTGCGTGGAAGGCCGGCAGCGGCTGGGAGTGATTACGTGATAATTGATGTCGGTGGAATAGGCTATAAGGTGAATGTCCCCACGCCTGTGGTCAGGGCATTAACCGATTCCGGGGTAGAAACTACTATTTTTACATATATGCATGTTCGGGAAGATGCCATGCAGTTGTATGGCTGCTTGAGCGAAAACGACCTGAGAATTTTTGAGTATTTAATCCAGATTTCGGGAGTGGGTCCTAAGGTGGCCTTGGCGGTTTTATCATCGATGAGTGTGTCTGCATTCATTCAGTCTGTACTCGGGGAAGAGGTCGATAGTTTGACTCGCGTTCCCGGAGTGGGCAAGAAGACTGCTCAGCGCATTATCATCGAGCTTAAAGATAAGCTGGAAAAGCTGGATACCGGGGAGGAAACGGGGATTGCCGGTTCTGCTCTCGGCCGGCCGGATGTTACCAACGATGCTTTGCAGGCGTTGATGGCGTTGGGGTACAATGCCGTTGAAGCCAAGAGAGTACTAGGGAAAATTGACTTTAGCAAGTCGGGGTCCATTAGTTCCGAAGAAGTAATAAAAATGGCCCTTAAGGAATTGGCCAGGCTGTAATTCATAAAATATCTTGTTGGAGGTTGGGATGGAGGAGCGCATAATTTCGTCCGGTGTAAGGGAAGAGGATGTGGAAATAGAGTACAGCCTGCGTCCAAGAAAAATATCGGATTACATAGGCCAGCCAAAAGTCAAGGAGAACCTGCAGGTCTTTGTGGAAGCTGCCCAAGGGCGCGGTGATTCACTGGATCATGTTCTGTTATTCGGACCTCCAGGCCTTGGTAAAACCACACTGGCCTATATCATTGCCAACGAAATGGGAGTAAGTGTTCGGGTTACATCAGGGCCGGCTATCGAACGGCCTGGTGACCTGGCGGCCATTTTGACTAATTTATCCCCGGGAGATGTTTTGTTTATTGACGAAATACACAGGTTAAACCGCAGTGTTGAGGAAGTCCTCTATCCTGCTATGGAAGATTTTGCCTTAGATATAATCATCGGTAAGGGCCCAAGCGCCAGATCACTGAGGATTGATCTACCCAGCTTTACCTTAATCGGAGCCACCACCAGAGCGGGATTATTGACCTCACCGCTTAGAGACAGATTTGGGGTTATTTTTAGGCTGGAGTTTTATAATACTGATGAGTTAAGTGAAATTGTGACCAGAGCGGCCCGGATTCTCAATGTTCACATAAATTCTGAGGGCGCTGCGGAAATTGCCAGGCGCTCACGCGGGACACCGCGGGTAGCCAACCGCCTGCTTAAAAGAGTGAGGGATTACGCCCAGGTGCGGGCGGAGGGAAAAATTACCCGTGAGGTTGCTGAACAGGCCCTGGCCATGTTGGAAGTTGACCAATTAGGCCTGGATAACACCGACCGGAAACTCCTGCTGACCATCATAGAGAAATTTGGCGGTGGCCCAGTAGGCCTTGATACAATAGGTGCCGCCACCGGAGAAGAACCAGATACCGTTGAAGATGTCTATGAACCGTATCTTTTACAACTAGGCTTTATCAACAGGACTCCCAGGGGCCGGCTGGTTACCCAGTTGGCCTACAAACACCTGGGTAAGCCATGGGATAAGCCTTCAGACCAACAAAAAATATGGAAACAGGATTAGGTGAAAAATGATGTTTTGATTCGAAAAGGAAATTTCACCTTTTATTTTCCTATCATTACCAGTATCATAATAAGTATAGTATTAACGATATTATTAAATTTTTTGGACAAAAAATAATTATAACCCTTAAAAAAGAAGAACTCCTTTCGAAAGACTATATTAATGGGGGAGGTGTAAACCACCGTGGGGTTTCTCTTCCAGAAAAACTTAAACGACAGTGAAGCGGCCGATTGCGGCCGGCTGGTCCAGGAGGCCCAGCGGGGAAACAGTACGGTGAGAGAACACCTGCTTAAAAGTTACACCCCTTTCATTTTGAAGACAGCTTCTAAGGTTAGCGGTCGTTACGTCCGGGTTGGCGAAGACGACGAAGTCAGTGTCGGCCTAATGGCCTTCAATGAGGCCATCGACTGTTATGATACCGGCAAAAACAACTCCTTTTTAAGTTTTGCCGAAACAGTAATTAAAAGAAGGCTGATTGATCATTTTAGAAAAGAATCAGTTGTTGGGAAGAAAACCGTGCCTCTGTCGAGTTTCCAACAGGAAGATGACGACAATGAGAGCAGATATTATTACATTGAAGCAAAGCAATCTATAGAAAACTTCAGGGAAAAAGATGCCGCAGCTGAACGTAAGGAGGAGATTCTCCTTTTTACACAAAAGCTCACAGAATACGGGATTAGTTTTCCGGAACTGGTGGAAATATCACCTAAGCACGAAGATGCCCGGATAAGGGCTATGGAAGTAGCCGGGATAATTGCGGCAGACCCGACTATGAAGGCTCATCTGATGACTAAAAAGGAACTTCCTTTAAAGCAACTTGAGCAGAAGGTTGGGATAAGCAGAAAGACACTAGAGAGACAGAGAAAGTATATTATAGCAATAACCTTGATTTTAATACATGATTTTGATTACCTTAGAGATTACATAGCTAAAGTTTTATAGTCTGACAGGAAAGGAGGGGACGTTATGGAAAGGCTGACAGGGGTAGTAATGGAGACAACCGGTAAACATGTTGTTCTGCTTACTCCACGAGGTGAGTTTAAGAAAGTAAGGATTACCGGGCATATGCCGGGAATCGGTGAAGAAGTAACAATTTCTGTTACTCATAAGCGTTTCTTCAATATGCCTAAAGCCAGTTGGATGGCTGTAGCTGCAGCTGTTATCCTGTTAGTCATAGCAAGTCCCCTACTGACCATGTTCAGTCAACCTCCTGAGGTGGCAGTAGCCTACGTTTCCATAGACATTAACCCAAGTGTAGAGCTTACTGTTGGCAGCAGATACCATGTATTGGATGCCCATGCTTATAACAGTGACGGTGAGAAGGTTCTACAGGGACTGACTCTGAATGGGAAAAATTATGAAGAAGCAGTCGCCACAATTAAAGAGAAGGCCGAAGAACTCGGTTATTTGAAGAAAACCGCGGGGAATACAGTGGTTGTTAGCGTGGCTCTTGTTCCGGAAATAAAGACGGACCGGGATTTGGTTGGGAGAACTCTGGTAGCAACCGCCAATAATGTATTTAACGACATAAATATAAATCTGGCTACAATTAATATTCCGTCCAACATCGGTGAAAAAGCAAGGCAAAAGGGAATTTCCCCCGGAAAATACGCAGTGCTGATTGAAGCTGTGACTCGTGGTGTACCTGTAACAGAGGAAAATATACAGGATAAACCGATAACTGTCGCCATTTCTGAGGCCGGGGGACAGCCTGAGGAAATTATCAGCCAGGCTGTTGCTGAGGACCAATATGCCGCCAAGTTGTTAAAATACCTGGATATTGCCGAGAATACACATTCGGGAACCTCCGTTGTCGCTGCTAATAATGGTCAGGACGGACCTGCCCTAACTGACGGCGCCAATGACGGTGATGCTATAAATCCTGGAAATAATACTGAAACCGGTAAAAACAAGTTTGTTGAATCAATCAGAAACAACCGTTCTCCTGAAGATACGCAAACCTCAAACAGTGGAGCGGTAAGCGGAACTCCTGCCAGTGGTGCCCCTGCTGTCAGTACTGTTCCTCCGGCACTTCCGCCTACTACAGACCCGGTTCTTAACACCGGACAGGATGGTTCTTCGACTGATCAGGTGTCGACGGCTCCCACTGATAATACATCGGGTGATACTAACACTTCAGATAATTACATGGGGTCTGACGAATCTGGTCAGAATCAGGAGAACCCGGATATGTGGAAGCTAAGGCCTAATTTTTAAATAGCGGCCAGTAAATAACAAAAGTTCAAAAATTGAGACTTAAAAACCACAGCTTTGGCTGTGGTTTTTTGTTGATATATAACCGAGTGTGTTGACGAGCACTTTTTTGTTTTTGGGCAGGAAACGGGGTGAAGGCTGTCGAAAAACAAAGTAATGAATAATTTGGTTTGGGAGGAAAAATCAGCTATGTTAATGAGGAATTTTGTTGGTAGGATTTTAATTGCGCTTTTTGCCGCCGTGACGCTGGCTGGGATGTTTCCCGGGGTGGTATCCGCCCAGGTGCCTGCCAATGTGAGGGTCGGCCTGATTACTGCAAACAGTGCCTCCCAGTACCTCAATGCCAGCGCCGTTACTGTTTCTGTAAAGGGGAGTTATCAGGTCCTCGACCTGGCAGCTATTCCGGGGGAAAATGTTATCGGGACTCCTGCCGAGGGAGAGTCCTGGCAGGTATACTACCTCCCCAGCGGGCTGCAGGTTTATAAAAACGGTGAACCTCTAAAAATCACCTCTGGCCCGGTAGTGGTCAGGGAAACTTCACATGATTCGGATAATTACGTTTCTTTGGATAGCTACATGACCGGGGGGGCAAGTACATCTATTGGTAAGAAGTATAGGGCTAACATGGAATTCCGCAGCAATGGAAGTAGTGTCTCGGCAATTAATGAACTTCCGATGGATGAATATCTGTACGGCGTCGTTCCCAGGGAAATGAGCAACGGTTGGCCATTGGACGCTTTAAAGGCTCAGGCCCTTGCTGCTAGGACGTATACGACTGCAAATTATAATAAACGTGCAGTTGAAGGTTTTAATATGCTGGATACCCCTACGGATCAGGCTTATGGGGGAATGAACAGTGAGGGAGATAACGCAACTAGGGCAGTACAAGAGACCTCGGGGAAAATTATATTATTTAACGGTCAGCCTATCAGTGCTGTCTACCATTCCACCAGCGGAGGCTACACTGAGGATAATGAAAACGTCTGGTCCGGTACTCCTTCAGCATACCTTAGAGGAAAACCCGATCCATACAGTACCAAACACGGACTTGCTAACTGGGCGTTTACTTCTACAATTGACAATATCCGCAATGAGCTTACGACAAGCAGTTCTATAAGCAACATCAGTCTCGAAAAATACTCTTCTGGACGTGTCAAAACAGTTATTATTACAGATGTTAGTGGCAATACTATAACCAAAAGTGGCAGCGAGTTCGGCAAACTATTCAATCCTAAGTTTTACACTGAAGTAAGTAATACAAGTTTTATGAGCAATTTTTTTGATGTCAAGATGGATCAGGTCGCAACCCCCGAGTTCACCGTCCTTAACGGGGCAGGACAAAAGGCCAGTGTTCCCGGTACTAATCTGTACGCTGTCTCAGATGATGGCTCAGTCAACGTCTTAAATGAAAATTCGGCAGATTTTTACGCTATCGGCTCCGGCGGCACTTCTTCATTCAGCAAGGCGGCCACCGGAACAGTAGTCTTTGAAGGCCACGGCTGGGGCCACGGAGTAGGCATGTCCCAGTGGGGCGCATATGAGATGGCCGCCCAGGGTAAGAGTTACGAAGAGATAATTAATTTCTACTATACAGGAGTTGAGCTTGGCAATTAGCTACCCGTGAATACATACTAGTGTGGGATAAATGGTTATCAGCAGCGGATTAATGCGGATAAGGACATTCCTACCACAAAGGGCACAAAGGTCACAAAGGGAGATTAGTAACAGATTTGAAAATCGGATCACAAAGATGTCCATGCCGCTTCGCGGCACCAGCAGAGAATGAAAAATTTAATAATCTGTTTAGACGAACAGGGAAAAGAATATAACCAACCGCAGAGTTCGCAGAGGCGCAGAGGGGCTATAGCTGATGCATTCACACGGTGTTCTTATTAAGTAGGAGTTACATTAAGTCAAAACGGGACTTATTACAAAAGAGCAGACTAGTATGGAAGAACACCGAAATGCGGCCTTCTACCTTAATTTTGGATTATTTTTGTTTATTATTTGATTAATCTTATTCCTTCTTGGCTTGATTGAACCCAACTTGCCGAGAATGCCAAAATGAAGCGTCAGCTCTGGCCTCTCTGCGCCTCTGCGTCCTCTGCGGTTGGTAATTTTCTTATTTTCGGGGTAGGCTCATAAGTAGTTCGGTTGAACGGCGAAGTTTTGCCATCTACCTTTGTGGTCTTTGACTATTGAGGATTACTTACAGAGTCCTTAGACCGTAAACTGCTGCATCACGAGCCTTTGTGGTCCGATTTTTAAGGTTTTTCTTGGTCATAGATGGGGCAGGCACATAGCTGCCATCCCAAAGTCCGGCTCATCACTAACTAGCCGCTAGTCACTACTAAAGGAGTTTCTGATGAAATTATCCGATTTCGATTATGATCTCCCCGAAGAATTAATTGCTCAGGAGCCTGCGGAGTCGAGAGAGAAGTCTAGGCTCCTTGTATTGCATAGGGATACCGGGGCCTTAGAACACAGGCAGTTTCCTGCCTGTGTTGAATACTTTCGACCCGGAGATGTTCTGGTGGTCAACAATACCCGAGTCATTCCGGCCAGGCTCATCGGCATTAAAGAAGGGACCGGCGCCAGGATTGAAGTGGTATTACTGAAAAGGACAGATATAAATACTTGGGAGGCGCTGGTTAAACCGGGGAAAAGGGTTCGCTCCGGTACAGTTATCTCCTTCGGAGAGGGGCTATTGACTGCTGAAGCAATAGGTAAAACAGAAGTTGGGGGCAGGGTGCTGAAGTTCAAGTACGATGGAGTCTTTGAGGGTATACTGGACAGGTTGGGACAGATGCCCCTGCCGCCATATATTAAGAAAGAGCTTAGTGATAAAGAAAGATACCAGACAGTTTACGCCAAAAACCCCGGTTCTGCGGCGGCTCCAACAGCCGGACTCCATTTTACGCCGGCCATCTTTGAGCTGATCAGGGGTACAGAGGTGGATGTAGCCGAAATAGTCCTTCATGTGGGTTTGGGAACCTTCAGGCCGGTAAAGACTGAAGATATCAGGGAACATAAAATGCATTCCGAGTATTACGAAATAAGCAAAGAAGCGGCTGAAACCATAAACCGTGCCAAAAGACAGGGGGGGCGGGTGATTGCTGTCGGTACGACATCCAGCCGAACCCTGGAAACTGTGGCTGGTATAGATGGGCTTGTTGAACCGGGCAGTGGGTGGACCGATATATTTATTTACCCGGGTTATTCCTTTAAAGCGGTGGACATGTTAATCACCAATTTCCACCTGCCAAAGTCCACTCTTTTGATGCTTATTTCCGCTTTTGCCGGCAGGGAGAAAGTATTGGAGGCCTACCGGCAGGCTATTTTACACCGGTACCGTTTTTTTAGCTTTGGAGATGCCATGCTCATTTTATAATTTGCCTTTGATGGTCAATTTTGTTATAATGAACAAATAAAAGCGGGGCATTGCCATAATTAGGGAGGAAGCCTGGTGGTGGTGAAATACGAACTTATCAAGGAATGTAAGCGGACCAAGGCTCGCCTGGGCAGGCTGCATACCAATCACGGTATAATAGAAACGCCTGTTTTTATGCCGGTAGGGACCCAGGCTACGGTCAAGGCCATGACACCTGAGGAACTGAAGGAAATAGGTGCCGAAATTATACTCAGCAATACTTATCACCTATACCTAAGGCCTGGAGCTGACCTGATCAGGGAAGCCGGGGGACTGCATGGTTTCATGAATTGGGACCGACCTATTCTCACCGATAGCGGCGGGTTTCAAGTGTTCAGCTTGGGGCCGCTGCGTAAGATAAGCGAAGATGGGGTAACCTTCAAGTCACATCTCGACGGTTCCACTCATTTTATGAGTCCTGAGACGGCCACAGAAGTCCAGATGGCCCTAGGGTCGGATATAATTATGGCCTTTGATGAATGCGCCCCTTACCCAAGCACCTGGGAATATACCGAGGCCGCTCTGGAGAGAACCACTAGGTGGGCGGCCAGATGTAAGGAGGCCCACACCAGGGATGACCAGGCCCTGTTCGGCATAGTTCAGGGCGGAGTGTTCAGGGATCTTCGGGAACGGAGTGCCCGGGAATTGGTTGAGATAGGATTTCCCGGTTATAGTATAGGGGGCCTTAGTGTTGGAGAACCCAAACCGCTCATGTATGAGGTTCTCGATTATACCGTGCCTTGTTTGCCGGTAGATAAACCCCGCTATTTGATGGGAGTGGGTTCACCTGACTGCCTGATTGAGGGTGTCATGCGGGGTATCGATATGTTTGATTGTGTTCTCCCCACACGGATAGCCCGTAACGGAACAGTTATGACTTCGCGGGGGAGAGTGGTCATCAAGAATGCACAAAACACACGGGATTTCAGGCCTTTGGACGAAGAATGCGAGTGCTATACATGCCGTAATTACTCCAGGGCTTACATCAGGCATCTTTTCAAGGCGGAGGAAATACTTGGATTGCGCCTCACGACCATTCATAACCTGCATTTCCTGCTGAATCTGATGAAAAAGGTCAGGCAGGCCGTGATGGAGGATACACTGCCTGAGTTCCGGAATGAGTTTTTTGCCAAGTATGGCTATGAATAAAAAGGAATTCTTAGAAAAAAGAAGAATTAAATTTTAAACACAAAGGAGGGAAAACATATGCAAAATTACGGGACCATATTGTACCTGGTGGCGTTAGTGGCGATATTTTATTTTTTGATTATCAGGCCGCAGCAGCAGAGACAAAAACAGCAGCAGCAGACCGTAAACAGTCTGGAACCAAACCTCGACATCGTAACCTATGCCGGAATATTTGGTACTGTTGTAAAAGTTAAGGACAAGAGTGTGATATTAAAAATTGCTGATAATGTAAAAATAGAAGTGCTAAAGACAGCAATCGCCTATATCAACAAGGATGGCGAAGGCCAAGACAAGTAGAACCGCAAGAGCGGCAGGTCGTAAGTTGGCCTGCCTTTTGATTTTGGCATGTCATGTATATTTCAAACAAGGGTAACATAATACTCAGTTAAAACTTAATTCTACCTAAAATTCGAGTTTTGCGTTAAAATAGAGATAATGGCTTCGTTTAAACATATTTGTTTATTTTTTTGTATCAAGGAGGGTTACAGCTTGATTACCCTGGATGATGTTAAAAAAGATATTGTAGTTGATACATGTATCAGAAAAGGCAACGAATACTTGGGTGTGATGGGCTTTACTGAACATGGCTACCGGCACATCAACCTGATTTCAAGAATTGCCCGTAATCTACTGGAAAGACTTAACTACCCCCAAAGGGAAGTTGAATTGGCGGCAATCGCGGGTTACATGCATGATATCGGAAATGTTGTCAGCCGCTATGACCACGGACAGTCAGGGGCAACCTTGGCATTTATGATTTTGTCCAGAATGGGTATGCCCTCTGACGAAATCTCAACGGTGATAGCAGCCGTTGGAAACCATGAGGAGGAATATGGGCAGCCTGTCAACAGTGTGGCCGCAGCCCTCATTCTGGCAGATAAGTCGGATGTACACCGGTCCAGGGTAAGAAATCAGGATTTCTCTACCTTTGATATTCATGACCGGGTTAACTATGCTGTGGAACACTCGTTTCTCAGAGTTAACGGTGAAACCCGTACCATCACTATGGAACTGACTATCGATATAGAAATATGCCCTGTTATGGAATACTTCGAAATATTCCTCAGCCGGATGATTCTCAGTCGCAGGGCCGCGGACTATCTGAAGAGCCATTTTGCGCTGGAAATCAATGGGGCGAAGCTTCTTTAATATACCCCACAGGCCCGGCAAAACCTTTATTGACAAGCTTTTTGGGGGGGTATATAATAGTCCGTGGGGGTTTTTGGAATAGTACTTATACAAAATTTTAAGGGGGAAACGGACTAATGAGGGCCAAGAGTCTTGCACTGCTTTTATCAATCCTGCTGGTTCTGGGCATTGGCGGCTTCTTGCTGGTGAGATACAAAGTTTTCCAGAACAATATCAATCTGGGTCTCGATCTGCAGGGCGGTGTCCATGTTGTCCTGGAAGCCGTAGATACGCCAGAAGCTCCGGTTAAGCCTGATTCAATAGACAGGGTCAAGGCGGTTATCGAAAACAGGGTTAACCAGACCGGGGTAAAAGAACCGGTCATTCAAAAGGAAGGAACCCGCAGGCTCATTGTTGAACTGGCAGGGGTGAAGGATGCCGAAGAGGCCATTGATATGATTGGCCGGACAGCACAGCTGAAGTTTGTCGACGTGGATGGTCGGGTAATTGTACGCGGTCAGGACTTAAAAGATGCCCAGGCCATTACTGACCCCAGTAACAACCAGCCTTATGTGGCATTGACCTTTAATCCAGAAGGGTCCCGTAAATTTGCAGATGTGACAAAGGAAATGGTTTCAAAGTATCCCAACGAACAAGACCCCAAGAGGACAATTGCTATTGTTCTTGATGAAGATATACTACAGAATCCCTATGTTACTGAACCTATTACAACCGGACAAGCCCGGATAACAGGTTATAATGATTTGGAAGAAGCTAACAAGATAGCTATTTTACTGCGCTCAGGAGCTCTGCCGGTGAAACTGGATAAGGTGGCTATCCAGTCTGTCGGACCTACCTTAGGGGCTGATTCGCTGAATAAATCAACAAAAGCCGGTCTTTTTGGTATTGCGGCCATTGCCATCTTTATGGTGGCTGTTTACAGATTACCTGGCTTAATGGCCAATGTGGCCCTGATTGTATATATTATTATTGTCTTGGGTATCCTGGCAGCTATTAACGCAACTCTGACATTGCCGGGCATTGCCGGATTCCTTTTATCAATAGGTATGGCAGTCGATGCCAATGTTATCATATTCGAGCGTATGAAGGAAGAAATCAGGGAGGGCAACAGTTTGCGCAGAGCCCTTAACGCCGGTTTCTCAAGAGCATTCTGGACGATATTTGACTCCAACATTACTACCTTGATTGCCGCGGCAGTATTATACTACTTCGGAACAGGTTCCGTCAGGGGTTTTGCTCTAACCCTGAGTATTGGTATCCTGGCCAGTATGTTTACAGCGATGACCTTTTCCAGGTGGCTCATTAAGCTGGTCATCGATATCGGAGCAAAAAATTCGAAACTGTATGGTGCTTAGGAGGTGTGAGAGTTGAACATTATCGGACGTCGTAAAATATGGTTTCTTATTTCCCTTATACTTTTAATTCCGGGTTTAATCTCTATGGGTTATCACTGGGCGGCCGACGGCAGTCCTTTTAATCTGGGTATTGACTTTACCGGGGGAAACCTCTTTAATGTAACGTTTAAGAGTGAAGTAAACGAGACTGGAATTCGGAAGGCTTTAGGCGAACTTAATCTGGAAAAAAGCGGTATCCAGCTTTCCGGCCAACGGAGCGCCATTATTAGGACACCGGTTCTTGACGATGTCCAACAGGATAAAGTTCTCGCAGTATTGGGTGACAAGGTTGCCCCGATTGATAAAAGCAGTCTTAGGGTTGACAAAGTGGGACCTGTTATCGGTAAGGAACTTACCGTAAAAGCCCTCCTGGCTCTCCTCATTGCCTCGGTCCTGATGATCATATATATTTCTTTTCGGTTTGAATTTAAATTTGGCTTAGCGGCTATTATCGCCCTGCTTCATGACGTGTTTATTGTCATGGGAGTATTCTCCATATTCTGGTGGGAAGTTGACAGCACCTTCGTAGCGGCTATACTTACTATTATCGGTTATTCGATAAACGACACCATAGTTATCTTTGACCGGATTAGGGAAAACCTGAAGAGAAGGAAAAAAGGCGAGGATTTGGAAGTCCTGGTTAACAACAGTGTCCTGCAGACCATGACCAGGTCTATAAATACAGTGCTTACTGTCATCATGGTTCTGGTAGCACTGTTGGTTATAGGCGGTCCTACTATCAGGTTGTTCTCGCTGGCCCTGTTAATCGGGGTTAGCAGTGGGATGTATTCTTCAATTTTTAATGCCAGCCCAATGTGGGTAGTGTTTAAAAACCTCGAACGGGGCAGGGCAAGAGCGTAAATTAGGGAAGAGGGGCCAGGGATCAGTACTTTGGTCTGAAATAACAGAAAATAAGAGAAGGCTTGCTTTTGCAGGCCTTCTTTTTATTGCCGGGAACTAAAACATAATATAACCAACCGCAGAGGGCGCAGAGGCGCTGTTTTGGAGTTTTTCCCGGAATATGATAGAGTAAAGTCGGAAAATATAGGTATTAGCAGTTCGTATGTGTTTGAGGAGATAAACTCTATGTTGGCAGTTAAACTGGTCCTTATTGCTGTTATTACAATCTCGATGTTTTTTTCACTCTGGAAAACTTTAGTCAGCCTGGTTGTACCTATGGCCTGTCTTTGGACGTACGCTTGGTTTACGGGTTTTTCTGCTTTCTCGTTAACATGGTTGATAGTGTTGACCGGTGTACATATTTTATTTCAGGCTGTAACCTGGTGGCTGAGCAACAGGTACAGGGAAGCTAATCTGGCTTATACCGGGGCTGGCATCACCGGTTTTTCCACGGGCATTCTGGCCAGCCTATTTCTGGGTAGTTTTCTGGGCTTTTTTATGTGGTGGGGTCTAATTGGGCGGCTGATTACCGAACCGGTGGCTATAGGGGTAAAACCCATCACCAGGACTTTTGCCGGCGGAGCGCTTAAATTAGCTTACAGCACAATCGCCTCCGGGGTTATAGCGTATATGCTGTTTTAATGTTTTCATTGAACCCCTGCTTTCCGTGTTCTATAATGAAAGGGAATTAATAACGGGGGATGAATGAATGACCAAACACACCAAGATTTGGCGGATACCAAAACCGAACCCTGCTCTCCAGGAGATATTCATGTTAAAGCTGGGCATATCCAGAATTGTAGCTCAGATTTTAGTTAACCGGGGAATTACCACACTGGAAGAAGCAAGGGCTTTTTTGTCTTCGGAGACAGACATCCTGCATGACCCCTTTACCATGAAGGATATGGACAAGGCTGTGGATAGAATACACAGGGCCGTTAATAACGGAGAAAGGATCAGGATTTTCGGTGACTACGATGCTGACGGGATAACCAGTACGGCACTGCTGGTCCGCCTATTCAGGGAAGAGGGCGC
>Ga0209347_1004402_pt1 | contig 14699 bp, 12 predicted proteins | sample AutmiccommuBRH23_FD_187382 | JGI IMG/M metagenome (GOLD analysis project Ga0209347, IMG submission 187382) | Deep subsurface microbial communities from Mt. Terri, Switzerland - Autotrophic microbial communities BRH/23 (SPAdes) (version 2) | ecosystem: Environmental > Aquatic > Deep subsurface >... | reverse complement strand
ATGAGGTTCTGATCCAGCGCGTCCTGGCCTTCGCTCGTATTGCGCAACTGTCCGAAAGGCAGGACGAGATCTACGGCGTCGGCATTGCTGACCTGGGCATGGACCGGCTGCGCTGTTACGAGCGCCAACGCCGCGACAAGCGCAGCTAGGGAATGCCTGGGGCGAATGGCTTTCACTGCAAAGGCTCTAAAGCTATCGGACCCAGTGCCGGCAATCGTTGCGAACCGCGTTCACCGTGGGAGCGCAAGTGATTCGCGTCAATTCCTTTGGGTGGCAACGCGTCAGCTTATGCAGCGCTGGGCCGTCAGCAGGGAAAGCTCAGTACCTGACGCTGCCTTTGAGGGAGACGGACTGGATGCTGGTCGTCTCGCCGAACTGTCCATCATAGGTGAGGTGCAGCACGGTGTCTTGCGCCGTGATCATGTCGAGGCCCACGCCGACGACGCCCATCACGTCGTCCATGTCGGTGTTGATGGTGAAGGGCGAGATGCCCGCAGGCGCACCGGCAAAGCCCGCGCTCAGCCCGAAGTCGTTGCCTTCGTAGAAGGTGACGCCGCCGCGCAGGAACGGACGGATCAAGGTGCCGTTGCCGAGCCACCACTCGGTGCCCGTCTCGAGCGAAGGCGCGATGGTGTAGACGGTCTGCTTGGAGCTGGCGATGGTGAGGTTGGCCGCTCCGCCGCCCGTTTCGGTAAAGTCGCCGAGATCGATGCGCGTCACGGCGGCATCGAGCACCGGTTTGAAGTAGAGCTGCGGCGAGCCGAACACGTAGGCGAAGCGCAGCCCGCCATTGAGGAAGTCGATCGTGGAGTCGCTCGTCGCCGTTCCCGAGAACCCGGTGAAGGCCACGGGGCGCGTGGTGTCGTACCAGGCGCGTCCGCCGCTGATGGTGCCGGCAACCAGCGCCGAGCCGATCGTGTACTTGAGCGCGACGCCGGCCTGACCTGTGTTGCCTTCGGACGTCGCGTTGGTGACGGTATCGACCGAGGTGGACTGATAGCCGGCGCCGAAACCGAGCCGCCAGTTGTCGTCTAGGGCGACCTGGGCGCCGGCTGCGAACGAGCCGGTCTGCTCCCGAAAGCCCAACTGGCTGAAGGTGGTGTCGTGGCTGAGGAAGGTGGCCGAGGCGCCCGCCCACAGGCACTGGCCTTCGGCGATTATGGAGGCGGTGCCGGGACCGTTGACCTTGCAGCTCAAGAGATTGTTGGCGAAGCCCTGGCTGGCATAGAGCGTCGAGATCTGCGCATCCGAATAAAGCTCGGGCAACAACTGGTTCAACGCGGCGACCAGCTCCGTCTCACCCAGAGCAGCGAGTGCGTCATAGAGCGCCTGCAAAGCCGCGTTCGGGCCGGCGTCGTTCAGCGCGTCGAGATAGATTGCAATCGCGCGCTGGTTCGCGTTTGCGTTGACCAACATGTCGAGGATGGATTTTGCTGCCGCCCATGACAGCACCAAATCGGTGCCCCCATCGACAGATAGCGAGAAGTCGTAGCCGCCGCCGCCAGCCACGCTTGCCGTGTTGGTGATGGCGGAAGCAGTCGCGATAACGACCGACCCGGACTCGCTCGAAATGTTGAGGACGTTCGGCGTCACCGTGCCGGCGAAGGAGGCCGCGCCGATCACGTTGATGCGATCGGCCTCCGTCGATCCGCCCTCATCGACGTCGACAGCGAAGTTGCCCGTGCTGGTTTGGTTGAAATCGCCGGTAACTGAAGTGACCTGCAAGCTGCCGGTGCCACCCGGCGACAAGGTGCCGGCGTTGGTCAGCGTGCCGGCGCCGATGATCACCAAGCCGCCGGGGCGGAACAGGCCGCCGAAGAGGTTGTTGAACGCATTGTTGCCGGTGCGGAGATTGATGTCGCCGGTGAGGGTGCCGTCGTTGTTGATGATGTCGTCGTCGGGCGCGCCATAGACCGTGTAGAGACCGCCCGAGAGTGTGGCGGAGTTGTTCAGCGTGTTGGTCGTGCCGGTAAAGAAATACACGCCATAACGGCTGCCGTAGACGATTCCGCTCTGCAGCGTTACGTCGTTGGTGCCTGACGCGCGCGCATAGACGCCGTAGTCAGCGGTAAGGTCGCCGGAATTCGTGACAGACCCATTGCCGTTGGTTTGCACGTAGATCGCGTTCGCGTCGGCCGTGACGTTGCCGGTATTGATCACCTCGACGTCACCCTCAGTGGACCGGACATACAATCCGTTGCTGCCGGACTCAATATCGCCGTGGTTCGTCAGCGAGACGCCGCTGGCGCCGGGAGTGGTATTCTCTTTAGAGAACACATAAATGCCGGTAGTTGTAGAGGTGATGCCGCCGGAGTTCTCCAGGGTGATAAAGCCGTCATAAGCGTCGAGAGAGATAGCGAGAGCGCCGTCTGTTTCGATGGCGGCGTCGTTGGTCATCACGAGGTCGGTGGCATCGGTTTGTTGCCGGATGTAGATGCCGATGTAGCCGCTATCGGGCGCAATGGGGTTGGGAACGCCCACGTCGAAGAAGTTGTAGGTGGTGTAGGAAGCTGAACTAACACTAAACCCGCCGTGGGTGAGATCGCCGGTGATGTCGCCGGTGCAGTTGAGCGTCGTGCCATCTGGTGTGCACGCGGCTCGTGCGGGCGGCGCGATGCACAATATCCCGACGAACGCCACCACAGCTGTGATCGCAACAGTCTTGGCTGGTGCATTTTGCAAGGCCGCCATATCCCCCCCGGCAAACAAGCGATGGTTGCAATGGCGGCAGTCTTCGCGATTCGAACTCGCTTCCCGCACTGATCAATTGTGATCAATTCTGACCAATTCTGACAGGCGAACGCTCACGCCGGAGCTGCCTCTTGCCGCTGAAACGGTTCTGAACCACCTTGGCGCGCCCCTCGCGTGACACCGGTCCGTTCGGCGATTGCGATGCCGCATGGCCGATGCCGCATGGGAAGTGTGTTTCGACTCGCTTCGAAGCTGGATGGTTCGATGTACGATCTGAAGACGGCCCTGACATCGGTGAGTATTGTCGGCAGTCCTTTTTCCGTCGCCTGGATCATTGCCGCGCTGATCTTGAAAGGGAAATTCGGCTCCGCTCAGATTGCCGCTGGGTTCGTGCTGATATCGTCGGCAGGTATTGCGGTAACCTTGCGCGGCCCGCTTCCCGTGGCCTGGTACGTCACATTGGAAACGGCCTGTGTGCTGACGGGAACCATGTTTCTCACGCTGGGTGTCTTGGTTCTTCTGGATCAAAATTCGCTTGTTTCGTATGCGAAGCTTGCGTTCGCACCCCTGATTGCATGCATTTTTCTGCCAGCGCTGTTTCCCGCCTATGCAGGCACTATCCACATACACATCATCACGCTGGGAGGCGTAGCCATGGCGAGCTTCGTCAGCTATGCCCTCTTGCATGCGCAAGGCCTCTCGGCGTTTCTGCGCATCGCGCTTGGCGCGCCATTTATTCTGGAAGCCGCGGCGGTTTTGATGCGCAGTTATCAGACGATGATCGCTCCCGAGGCGCCGACCGATTATGTGCTCGATGAATCGCAGGCGTGGTTCTTCCAACAGGGAAGCTTGTTTTTGCCCGTCGTCGGCCTGCTGCTCTTTCTGATACTCGTGTTCCATCTCACTGCATCGTTGCAGAGATCGAACGATGTGCTCGTCGAGGAGGTTGCAAGAAGACGAAAAATGCAGGGTGATCTGGCTGTCGCCCGCGAAAAAGAGAAAGCACTGCGTGATGAGCAAAAGAACTTCCTGAGGCTATTCAGCCACGAGGCGCGCACGCCGATTGCGATGATCGGGCGATCCACCGAGATGCTGCATTTTCTGCTCGAAAAGCCCGCGGCAAGCGTCGTGGAGCGCCTGGACAACATCCAAGCCGCGGCGCAGCGCCTTTATGCCGTGGCTGAAAAGTTTCTGGTCGCCGATCAGGATTTGTCGGGATCTCTCAAAATCGCGGAGTTGTCGGCGCCGAACCTGCTCACCGATCTGAAAGTGCACTTCTCGGCGTCGGATTTCGGCGACAGGCTGGCATGGAGCATCCCAAATAGCGCACCACCGTTTTTTGGTGATCGCGAAATGCTCAATACCGCCTTGATCAACCTGATCGACAATGCCCTGAAATTTTCTCCTGCGGACCGTCCCGTTGACGTCCGCGCTTTTGCCAGCGGCCCGCACATCGTGTTCGAGGTGCTGGATCGGGGATTTGGCATCCCGCCTGAAGAACAACGGCATGTTGGCAAGAAGTACTTCCGCGGGGAAGGGGCGGCGTCGATAGCGGGCTCCGGCCTCGGCCTCTTCAACACCTTCAAATTGCTGTCTTACCATGACGCCGATTTGAACCTGAGCGCGCGCGACGGAGGCGGTACCATTGCGCGTGTTCTAGTCCCTCTTGATAGCGGCAGAAAATCCGATGCCATGAGCGACGAGGGGGAAGGCGTGTGAGCACGGTTCTCGTCGTCGAGGATGAGCCGGTGCTGCGCACCGACCTGGTCGACTACCTCAACGCGAATGGGATTGCGGCCGAGGGCGCTGGGACCGCCAAGGAGATGCGCGACGTCTTGCAGGCGCAGGATCGTGGCCGTCTGCAGATCATCATCCTCGATGTCGGCCTTCCAGATGGCAGCGGATTCGATCTTGCCGAGGAAATTCGCGCCGACAGCGACTGCGGCATCATCATGCTGACTGCGTATAACGAGGCAGAGGATCGCATAAGAGGTTTTGAGGCCGGGGCGGATATCTATCTCGTGAAGCAGGCGCCACTGAAGGAGGTGTTGGCGGCAACGCAGAGCCTGCTGCGCCGGATGAATGCAAATGGCACCGTGCAGGAGCTTTCCGGAAATTGGTGTCTCGATACTGTGCGTTGGCTTCTGCGCACGCCAGGCAACGTGGAGGTCAAGCTGACCGCCACAGAATTTACGTTTCTCACTGCGCTGATGGAAAACGAAGGCCGGCCTAGCAGCCGGGAGGAGTTGATCGAGCGGGTCTTGCGGCCGAGTACCTATTCAGATGGGCGTCATCTGGATGCTGTGGTTAGCCGCTTGCGTCGCAAAGTGCGCGGTCAGGCAAACGAGGAGCTTCCCGTCAAGGTCGTGTATGGCAACGGCTATGTGCTGACGGGTGAAGTTCGGCCGATTGACGACCGTGAACGATCTGGCTGAACAGCAGATTCGCCGTCGACGGCGAGCAGTGTGTTGCTCAGCACCTGACGCTGCCTTTGAGAGCGATCGCCTGAAGGCTTGTGGTGATGGCTATTTCTTCTTCGCGGCGGCGAAGCGCACAGCCTCCTCGGCGGCGCGGAACAGGGCCTGGGCCTTGTTGATGCACTCCTGCTGCTCTTTTTCGGGAATGGAGTCGTGCACGAGGCCCGCGCCCGCCTGCACGTGCATCACGCCGTCTTTGACGAGGGCGGTGCGCAGAACGATGCAGGTATCCATCTGGCCGTTGGCGGAGAAGTAGCCGACGCAGCCCGCATAAGGCCCGCGTTTCGACTTCTCCAACTCGTCGATGATCTCCATCGCCCGCACTTTCGGGGCGCCCGACACCGTTCCCGCCGGAAAGCCCGCCATCAACGCGTCGACGGAATCGTGGCTCTTGTCGAGCTGTCCGATGACGTTGGAGACGATGTGCATGACGTGGCTGTAGCGCTCGATGTAGAATCGCGCCGTGACGTCGACGGTGCCGATCGCGGCAACGCGGCCGACGTCGTTGCGCCCCAGATCGAGCAGCATCAGATGCTCGGCGCGCTCCTTGGGATCCTTCAGCAGCGCCTCGCCAAGCGCCTGATCCTCCGCTTCGTCCCTGCCGCGCGGTGCCGTTCCGGCGATGGGGCGGATGGTCACCTCGTTATTGCGCACGCGCACGAGGATCTCGGGGCTGGAGCCGACGAGGGCGAAGCCGCCGAAGTCGAGGTGGAACAGATAGGGCGAGGGGTTCGTGCGCCGAAGTGCGCGGTAGAGCGCGAACGGCGACAGCGTGAAGGGCGCCGAGAAGCGCTGCGAGAGCACCACCTGGAAGATGTCGCCGGCGACGATGTACTCCTTGGCCCGCTCGACCATGGATTTGTACTGCGTGGGCTTGGTGTTGGAGACTGGCTTGGGAGCCGGCAGTTTGCTGCTCGACACCGACGGCGCCTGCGGCAGCGGCTCGTTGAGCGCAGCGATGACGCTCTTCAGGCGTTTGGTGGCCGCCTTGTATGCCTTCTCCGCCGAATGACGCTTGTCCGGGCGCACCGGCGTCACGATCGTGATCTCGTCCTTTACGACGTCGAAGATCACCATCAGCGTCGGGCGCATCAGGATGCTGTCGGGCACGCCGAGGGTATCGGGCGGCGGATTGGGCAGATGCTCCATCTGCCGCACGGTGTCGTAGCCGACATAGCCGAAGATGCCGGCGGCCATCGGCGGCAGCTCGGGCGGTAGCGGCAACTTCGATTCAGCGAGCAGCGCGCGCAAGGATGCGAGCGGCGGCTGGGCGTCCGGCTTGAACGCGTCGGGCGCCGAGGCCGGATTACGGTTGATGGCGGCGGTGTCGCCCTCAGCGCGCCAGATGAGGTCCGGCTCAAGCCCGATCACCGAGTAGCGTCCGCGCGCCGCCCCTCCTTCGATCGATTCGAGCAGGAAGCTCATCGGGCGCGATGCCGCGAGCTTCAGATAGGCCGCGACTGGCGTCTCCAGATCGGCGACGAGCCGCGTCCACACGACTTGGGGTCCGCCCTTGTCGTAGCGCTTGGCAAACTCGGCAAGCTCCGGCAGCACGTCTGCCGCGGCGGGCCGCGTTCGTTTCTTACCCTCGAGCGTGCTCACCGCAGTCCCCGCTCACAAAATCGCTATTGCGTCTCGGCACCGGTCACGCGGCGGTACTCGGTCTCGTTGATCTTCGTCCCGAGCTTGTCCTGCAGAGCGATGACGTACTGGCTCAACAGCTCGTCCGTGATCGCATCCTTGAGCTGCTTGACGATGTCTGCGCGCACGTCCTTGGACGGCGCGGGAGCCGGCGTGATCTCCGTCACCTTGAAGATCGTGCGCGACTTGTTGTTCGTCGTCGGCGCCGAGGAAACCTCGCCCTTGTCGAGCGAGAACACCTTGGCGATGGCGGCCTTGGACATGCCGTGCGGCTCGGTGGTGCGATTGAAGGGCGGGGTGGTGTCGACCTTGGCAGCCTTCGCCTCCTTGGCGAGCGTCTCCATGGATTCGCCCTTCTTGGCCCGCTCGACCAGCTTGTCTGCAAGCTCGGAGACGAGGCGCGCGCGCTCATTGGTGATGGCGAGCTTCTTGACCTCCTCCTTCACCGCCTCGAACGGCTTCTGCTTCTTCTCCGTCACGCCGAGAACGTCGAACCAAGCGTAGCCGCCCTCGCGCAGCTCCACCGGCTCGTTCTCGAGGCCGACACCGCTCTGGAACGCGGCCTGGAGGATCGCGCTCGCATCGGGGAGCGCAATCGCCAGCTTGTCGTCGGGTGTCTTGTTGAAGCGGTCGGCAGCCGGGATGTCGAGGTACTCGAGCTTCATTTCCTCGGCGATCTCTTTGAGCGGCTTGCCAAGGTTGCGGTTCTCCTCGACCTGGTCGAGCAGCGACTGGAGCTGCGTGGAGGCCTTCTCGCGGGCGAGCTTGTCGCGCACCTGGTCCTTGACGTCGTCGAGCGTGCGGTTGACCGGCTCACGGATGTCGGTGACGCGCAGCAGAACGGTGGCGAAACGCCCCTCGACCACGTCGGAGACCTCATCCTTCTTCAGCGAGAAGGCGACGTCGGCGATCTTGGGGTCGATCAAGTCGGACTTGGCGATCAGACCCAGGTCGATATCGGCGTCTTGGGCGCCGGCCTCCTTGGCCACGTCACCGAACGACTTGCCGCTTGCGAGCTCCTTTTTGGCGGCCTCGGCGGCGGCCTTGTCCTTGAAGGCGATCTGCTGGACGCGACGCTTCTCGGGCGTGTTGTAGGTGTTCTTGGTGTCCTCGTAGCTCTGCTTAATCTCGTCCTCGCTCACCTCCATCTTGTTCTTCAAGCCGTCGACGGAGACGGCGAGGATGGCGAGCTTGCGGTATTCGGGCGAGGTGAACTGCGACTTGTTCTGCTCGTAGGTCTCTTTGAGCTTGGCCTCGTCGGGCTCGGGCACCGTCACGGCCGTGTCGGCGTCGATAGTGAAGTGCTCGGCGACGCGCTTTTCCTGCTGCCAGCTATTGATCAAATCGATCTCGGCGTCGGAGACCGCCACCGAATCGATCAGTGCCGACGTCACCTGGCTGCGCAGCTCGTCGCGACGGCGCAGAGCGATGAAGCCGCGCTCGCTCATGCCCATCTGGTTGATGATGTTCTCGAACGCGAGGCGGGAGAATTTACCGTCGGGTCCTTGGAAGGCTGCATCGTTCTTGAGGGCGTCCACGATCGCGGCGTCCGACAGCGCAAGGCCAAGCTCGGAGGCGTGCTGCTCTACCGCGGCCCAGGCGATGAGCTGCGCCAAGACCCGGTTGTCAAGGCCGGCGGCGCGCGCTTCCTCGGTCGAGATGTTGCGGCCCGACTGACGCTTGATGATGTTCAGCTCGTTCTGGAACGCGCGCTGATAGTCCTCGGCGCGAATCTCCTGGTTGCCCACAGTCGCGACCGAGCCGCGCCCGTAGCCCGTGAACACGTCGGCCACGCCCCAGATGGCGAAGCTCACCACCAGCAAGGCAAACAGAATCTTGGCTACCCATCCAGTGGAGCCGCGTCGCAGAGCGTCGAGCATTGAAAGGTCATTCCGTTAGTTGGGCATCGCCTTCTCGTGGGCGCGACGCCGAAGAAGCTAGATTCCTGCGGGTGACGCAGGGTGTCAGCGTGATATGAAGCCCAGCCGCACTGTTATTGCAAGGGTCGGTGGTGGGGCGGCGGCCGGCCAACACCGAAGCTTAATGACCAACGACAGGGGAAGTGCCGATGGCTGAGGCTGCCCGCTCCATTCGACCGCTTGTTGCGGGAAACTGGAAGATGAACGGACTCAAGGCCCAATTGGCCGAGGCGATCGCCGTGCGCGATGCACTGGCGGCGGGGCCGAGCGATCCGGGAACCGACGTCATGATCTGCCCGTCGGTGACGCTGCTGGCGGCCATGGCCGAGGCGGCTGCCGGCTCCAAGCTGCAGGTCGGCGCCCAGGACTGCCATTGGGAGGCCTTCGGCGCATTCACCGGCGATATCTCGGCGGAAATGCTCAAGGATGCGGGGGCAACGGCGGTGATCGTTGGGCATTCGGAACGGCGCGGCGGTCACGGCGAGCGCGACTGCATTGTGCGCCGCAAAGCGGAGGCCGCCCATCGCGCCGGGCTGACGGCCATTGTCTGTGTCGGCGAGACGCTGGGGGAGCGGCGTGCGGGCCTCGCTCTCGAGGTCGTATGCCGGCAGCTCATGGGCTCGCTGCCCGACGGTGCCCGCGCTGGCGACACGATCGTGGCCTATGAGCCAGTGTGGGCTATTGGTACGGGGGTGACACCCACGACCGCCGAGGTGGGGGAGGTTCACGGCGCCATCCGCAATGCTCTGAGCGTGCGCTTTGCGGGCGAGGGCGCCGCCATGCGGATTCTGTATGGCGGTTCGGTAAAGCCTTCCAATGCGGCGGAGATTTTCGCCGTTAACGATGTCGACGGCGCGCTGGTCGGCGGAGCAAGCTTGAAAGCCAGCGACTTTCTGGCGATTGTCGGGGCATACGCGCATTGACGTGGGCCTGTGGTGTCGGAATCACGCTAAGTGGTGCTAGAGTTCCGCGGACGGCATATTGATCTGAACTTGGCAACGGGACCATTTTCGCGAGTGATTGTCCGGTTGAGACCAGCTCCAATTCTCCTGACGCTGGCGTTCGTGGCCGCGAGCGCGGGTGGAGCGTCGGCCGATCGATTCAGCCGGCCGCTCTGCAAGAAGCTCCAGGTCGAATATGCCGACGCGCTCGCTCTGGGGGCGAGCGCGGACATGGAGCAGGGGCCCGCGTGGGCAGAAGCCAACCTGCCGCTCGAACGATTGCGCAACATTGATCGGCTGCTCAATCTCGAGGCCGATCTGGAGTTCCGCTGCAGCATGTCGCGCACGCGCATTGCCGCGATAAAGCCCGAAAGAAAGCCGGTCATCCCAGAGGTTCCGGAGCGCAAGGAGCTGCCCGATCCGCCCAGCCGCACCGCCAAGGCCGCGCTCGATGCACAGCCCGAGGCAGCAGCGGCCGATCCACCGGCAGCGCCCGCGAAGGCTGTAGCGACTGCGCCGGCGGCCACGGTTCCCGCCGCCAAGGTCGTAAAGCAGGAGACGGCAACCCTAACGCCACTTGCGCCGCCGGCCGGTGCGCCCAAGGTGGCCACCGAGACCAAAGCGTCCACCGACACCAAGGACCCGAATAACACCAAGGCTTTGGCGCCCAACGCCAAGCCGGCTGCGGGCGCAGCTGCCAAGCCAGCCCAACCGCCGGCCAAAGTGGCGACCCAGCAGGCCCCAAAGCCTGCGCGCACCAAGAAAAACAAGCCCAACGGCTACGTGTCGCCGCGCGAGGTGGCGCCGTTCAGCCTCTATCGCAACGGATCGAGCTGGTAGGCGCCGTGCGCCCTCACGAGCGCCCGTTTTCACGCGTACTAGCCTGACTGCGCCATCTGGTATAGAAGGCGCTCAACAAGCTCACCAAACAAGGTTGTGACGAACCCCATGGCTACGGCTCTTCTCGTCCTGCATTTGATGATCGCGACGGCGCTGGTCTGCGTCGTGCTGCTGCAGCGCTCCGAGGGCGGCGCGCTCGGAATCGGCGGCGGCGGTGGCGGCGGCGGTGGGTTTCTGACCGGGCGCGGCACGGCCAATCTGCTAACGCGCACCACGGCGGCGTTGGCTGCGGCCTTCTTCACGACCAGCATTCTGTTGACTCTGGTGGCGCAGCACAGCGCGCCTGCGTCCTCGATCCTGGACTCCGCCGGTGCCCCGGCGTCGAGCAGTGGCGCCACGCCTGGAACGGGCGAATCGCAGGGCGCTCCGGCAGCTCCAGAGGCGCCGCGCGGCGGTATTCTGGACAAGCTGCAGGAACCTTCGGTCCCGCAGTCGCGCTGATCGACCTCAAATCTTAAGCTTTGCTGTGGGCTGCCCTTCGGCTGTGGCCTCAGTGCATCTTGCGCGCGCGATTTTCGCGGTAACCTATCGGTTGTGTCTCGCGGGGGCGGGGCACTCGCTAAGGTTCCCGAAGCTCGAGATGCCGAAAGGGCATGGCATGCGCTCGCTGATTGGTTTGGCCGGACTTTCCATTTGCGCCGCAATTGTTGCGGGCTGCTCGGCAGCGTCGTCGGCGTTGGGGCCGTCGGTGGCGAGCTATGGCGCGTCGAACATATTCTCACCTGTGGGATATGATCAGTCGCAGATCGACGAGACCCACTACAAGGTGACGGCGACCGGCTCGGAAGTGACGCCGGCTTCTCGCGTCGAGAAGCTCGCCATGGCGCGTGCGGCACAGATCGGCGCTGACCAGAAGCTAGACTACTTCAAGGTCGCGAGTGTCCAGCATGGCGCCGCCTGCAGCCAAAAAGACAGCGGCTACAAGGGCCCGACCACGGCGAGCAACGCCCGCCCGACCGTGGTGCTCGACGTGCTCTATTCCAAGGATCAGGCGGATCCCGGTTTCCAGCCCTCCAAGGCGACGTTCGAGGCCCTGAGCGCCGAGCTCGCCAACGAGACGGTCAGCCCCGAAGCTCAGCAGGCAGCGAACCAGGACATCCTGACCCGCTGCGGCCAGAGCTGAGACGATCTGTGGCCGGGAAGCTGCAACAACCTGTTATGGCTAACGGGAACGGGGATGAGGCGATAATGACTCTTCGAATCGACCGCCCCTTCGTGTAAGCCTCAAGGCCCATGCAGCGGTACATCTTCATTACCGGCGGCGTGGTGTCCTCCCTCGGAAAAGGCCTCGCATCCGCCGCACTCGGCGCGCTCCTCCAGGCACGCGGGTATTCGGTTCGGTTGCGCAAGCTCGATCCCTACCTCAACGTCGACCCCGGCACGATGAGCCCCTACCAGCACGGTGAGGTGTTCGTGACCGACGATGGGGCGGAAACCGACCTGGATCTCGGACACTACGAGCGCTTCACTGGCGTTCCCGCCCGACAGGCGGACAACGTCACCACCGGGCGTCTCTACCAGGAGATTCTCGCCAAGGAGCGCCGTGGCGCCTATCTCGGTGCCACCGTGCAGGTCATTCCGCACGTCACCGACGCGATCAAGGAGTTCGTCACCAGCGGTAACGATGGCGTCGACTTCGTGCTGGTCGAAATCGGCGGCACCGTCGGCGACATCGAGGGCCTGCCGTTCTTCGAGGCGATCCGCCAGCTCGGCAACGAGCTGCCGCGCGGCTCGTCGATCTTCATCCATCTCACGCTGGTGCCGTTCATTCCCTCAGCCGGCGAGCTCAAGACCAAGCCGACGCAGCACTCGGTCAAAGAGCTGCGTTCGATCGGTATTCAGCCCAACATCCTCCTGTGCCGCGCCGATCGCGAGATCCCGGCGTCCGAACGGCGTAAGATCGCGCTTTTCTGCAACGTCCGCGAAGAGGCCGTGATCCAGGCGCTCGATGTGCCCTCGATCTACGAGGTGCCGCTCGCCTATCATCACGAGGGCCTCGACGACCAGGTGTTGCAGGCGTTCGGCTTGACGGGTGCGCCGCGGCCCGATCTCTCGCGCTGGGAGACGATCATGCGGGCGATCGAGACACCCGAGGGCGAGGTGACGATCGCGGTCGTCGGCAAGTACACGGGGCTCAAGGACGCCTACAAATCGCTGATCGAGGCGCTGGTGCACGGCGGCATCGCCAACCGCGTCAAGGTCAAGCTCGAATGGATCGAGTCGGAGGTGTTCGAAAGCGAGGACCCTGCGCCGTACCTGGAGGGTGTCAATGGCATCCTCGTTCCCGGCGGCTTCGGCGAGCGGGGCTCCGAAGGCAAGATCCTGGCGGCCAAGTTCGCGCGCGAAAGAAAGGTGCCCTACTTCGGCATCTGCTTCGGTATGCAGATGGCGTGCATCGAGGCGGCCCGCAATCTGGTCGGGATCGCCAACGCGAACTCGACGGAGTTCGGGCCGACCTCCGAGCCGGTCATCGGCCTGATGACGGAATGGATGCGCGGCAACGAGCTGGAAAAGCGCAACCAGGAAGGCGATCTCGGGGGCACCATGCGGCTCGGCGCCTATCCGGCCAGTCTCGTGGACGGCAGCCGGATCGCCGGCATCTACGGCACGGCAGACATCTCCGAGCGCCATCGCCACCGCTACGAGGTCAACACGCAGTATCGCAAGCGACTGGAGCAGGCGGGGTTGAAGTTTTCCGGCCTGTCACCGGACGGGCTGCTGCCGGAAACGGTTGAGTATCCGGACCATCCCTGGTTCATTGGGGTTCAGTATCATCCGGAGCTCAAGAGCCGACCATTCGATCCCCATCCGCTGTTTGCATCGTTCATCTCTGCCGCGGTAGAGCAGAGCCGTCTCGTCTGATCTTGCATCGCAACCCGCTCAGGTTGCAATGCGGCCGGCATCGCGTTTCTTCGCCAATATGCTGCACAAATCTTGTGCACGAAGTGTGATCTTATTTTCGCAGTAGGCTCTTACCTGAACCGGCAAAACCTCAAACTTTTCTGCTGTGCCAGCGACTTATGAGCGCCCCATCGAATTTGGCACGGGAATTGATTTCCTAAGGGGCGTTAACCAAGGACCGGCCTCAGAAAGACCGGCTCTTTGGGCCCCGCGAGGGGAGCATCATGAGCAATAGGGAGGTCTAACCATGAAACTCGTTACAGCCATCATTAAGCCCTTCAAACTGGACGACGTGCGCGGTGCGCTGATGAATCTCGGCATCAACGGCATGACGGTCACCGAGGTCAAAGGCTTCGGTCGCCAGAAGGGCCACACCGAGGTCTATCGCGGCGCCGAGTACACCGTGAACCTGCTTCCGAAGGTCAAGATCGAAGTGGCGGTCGGCGACGACCAGTCCGAGAGCGTCATCGGCGCAATCCGGCAGGCCGCCAACACCGGTGCGATCGGCGACGGCAAGATCTTCGTCTCTCCGATCGAGCAGATGATGCGTATCCGCACCGGCGAGACCGCCGAGGCTGCGCTCTAAGCGGGGCGCTCCCCCCAACAAGCTATTCCGCTGAAGCCTCGCAGGGGGTGACCCTTGCGAGACCCGGCGGGTTTCGACTTTCCGCCTGGCACTTCTGTGCCGGGCGGTATTTGTTTCCTGCATCGCTGTCGAAAGCGGCAAGGGACTGCCACACCACTGAAAAATTGGGGAGCTACAACCTGGCGAATCGGAGGATAGTGGGGACGCGGAGGATCCGATCAAGCTCGGGACAAAGTGTGTGGGGCCTCCGATACCCATGCCGCGCGAACGGGGCGCGGCCGACAGTGCCAATTGCCTCAAGGGGAGAGACACAATGGCCATTGAATCGCTCATCATCCTTCTAATCATCGGCGCCATCGCCGGCTGGCTCGCCGGTCTGGTGGTGAAGGGCTACGGCTTCGGACTTATCGGCAATATCGTCGTCGGCGTTGTCGGCGCCTTCATCGGGCAGTGGTTGTTCCCGACGCTGGGCCTGTGGGACCTGCCTGGCTATCCGGGCATCATTCTTTCGGCCACGGTCGGCGCCATCATCTTGCTGCTAGTTATTGGTCTGCTTCGGCGGATCACCTAAGTTCTCAGCGCCAAGCCATGCAACCGGCCGCGCCCGACGGGCGCGGTCTTTGGCTTTTCAGGATGCCCGGCA
>Ga0209347_1004401_pt1 | contig 14701 bp, 14 predicted proteins | sample AutmiccommuBRH23_FD_187382 | JGI IMG/M metagenome (GOLD analysis project Ga0209347, IMG submission 187382) | Deep subsurface microbial communities from Mt. Terri, Switzerland - Autotrophic microbial communities BRH/23 (SPAdes) (version 2) | ecosystem: Environmental > Aquatic > Deep subsurface >... | reverse complement strand
TGGACGGAGGTACCGGCAGCAGACTGCGCAGGATCTATAACCTGAAAGGGCAGATGGGTGGTAAGACAGGTACCACGAACAATAACTCCGACGGATGGTTCATGTCGTTCACACCCAATCTGGTGGCTGGCTGCTGGGTAGGCGGGGAAGAGCGTTCCATCCATTTCGACCAGATGACTTACGGACAGGGAGCCAGTATGGCGCTGCCCATCCACGGTATCTTTTACCAGAAGGTGTATGCCGATAAGGAACTGAACTACACCGACAATGCACAATTTGAGATACCGGCTGATTTTGAGCCCTGTGCCGGTTCAAAACGGTATTCTTCTGATTACTACATCGATAATGACCCGGTACTGGAGAGTGAGGGAATAGATGATCTTTTCAATTGATCAAAAGCTTATTTACCGCTCACTCCCCGTGATTAAATAAAAAAGGGGGAGGCCCGAAAAATCCGCCACCTCCCTTGATTGCACCAAAGATTAACAATGAGACTGATTTGTTTTATCGCGGGTCTTTTACTTCCGGTAGTTTCTTCACACCATACGCGACAACAACGATCGCATTATCGGGTGTCTCTCCTGTATAGGGGTTCTTCAAGCCTTCACCCTCCAAGCGGAAGAGGAATTGGACGTTTGTGGTCATACTTGTTGCTTCACCATTCAGCTTCGCCGGTATCCAGTCAGGCATCATCTCTATCACCCTTTTCACCTCTTTTTCCAGAGAAGGGTCAACTCCATTCTCTATTCTTACGAATGTCACCTTACCTTTTGCATCAATATTATAGACAGCTCCAACAAGACCCTGGATGCCATTCTCCTGTGCGATCACCGGATATTTGATATTGTCTGCAAGGAATCGCATATACTCCTTCTCACCCCCGGGGAAAACGGCCGGCTCCATATTTTTCATCTTATCCAGAAAAGCCTGTCGTTGGGCTTCGGTGGGAGGAGTATCGTCCAGCCGAAAAACGATGGGTACCGTATACTGTACATTCACCGCCTCTCCTTGCTGTCTTCCGGGCTCCCATACAGGCATCAATTCAAGAACTCGTTTTGCCTCCGCATCCAATTGGGGATCTACGCCACGAACTACTGCTACGTCACTAATCGTGCCGTCTTTCTTCACCACAAACTGACAGATCACACGTCCTTGAATTCTATTAATCATTGCATCGACAGGATAACGGATGTTTTCGGACAGAAATTTCATCATGGCGGAGCCACCTCCTGGAAACTCCGGTTGTACATCCACTACGATAAAAACCTCATCCGTCACAGCCATCTTTTTTTTCTGTGGTTCCGTGATTTGTTGGCTGTGGGCTCCTTTATTCGTTGACAGACCATCAATAATCACTTTCGATTCATTACCCGTGAGCTTGAACACAACCGGCAGTGTATACCGTACATTCACCGCTTGTCCCCGATGCTTGCCCGGTTTCCAGTCGGGCATCAATCTCAATACCCGTAGCGCTTCAGCATCCAATTCAGGATCTACACCACGTACCACAGCTACATCACTGATGCTGCCATCCTTCATCACCACGAAGTGACAGATCACACGGCCCTGAATACCTTTCTGCTGTGCCGCTACCGGGTAACGGATAGTGTCGGAGATAAATTTCATCATGGCACTATTTCCTCCGGGAAACTCGGGCGGGTTATCAACAACCACAAAAATTTCCTCCTCCTTCTTCTCAGGTGGCGGCTGCTGCATACCTTGCTCCTGCAATGCTGCCTGCAGCTGTACCGGTAAGCTTGTATTGTCTGTTAACAACTGCAGCTCTTGTGAAGATTCAACAACTGCAGGATTGAACATCTTTCTCTCTTCATCTTCAGGCTCCTGTTGAGCAGCATAGAGGCTGTTCGCCGTCAGAAACAGCAGAACCAGGGGGAGCATCAGCAGGTATCTGCCCACTCTGTAGGCAGGCGATTTGGATTGATTCATCATCATAATACGTTGTTTTAATTGTGAAACATTGAAATTATTCACTATCGGAACTGCAGTTTCGTGATAGGTCAGTCGTAAAAGGTGGTACTGATACTCACGGCTGTTCACCCCCCGGGTAAGCACACCGTTATCAGCCAGGTATTCAAGGTTCATTGCCATCTCCCGCTTAAGCATCCAGACAAAAGGGTTCCACCAGAACAGGAGACAGAGCGATTCAATTAGCAGGATATCAACCGAATGTCCCTGCCGCACATGTGTCTGTTCATGCAGCAGTATTTGTGCCAGCTCAGTGTCGGAATGCTTTTCGGTATGGATAAAGATAAGGCTGAAGAAAGAGAAAGGGGTGATATCATCCTTCAGCCGGTATACCGGTATGCCGGAGATCTCAGCACGTTCACTTTTCACCCTGACACGAATGATGGATAGCAGCTGAATGAGAAACCGCACGATAAACAGCAGCGTGATTGAAAAGTAAATCATCATACCTGTGCGGGCCAAGTTGATATCCCATGAGGGTACAATCTCCTCTGCCGGAACTATTTCCATCACTGGCTCTCCGATGAAAACGGTGCTCACTGTCTCTTCTGTTTTCACGGATAAAAGATCCGTGAGACTACCCGGCACCGGAACAGTGATCAGCGGATAGAGAAGTGAAAAAAGGATGACCGAAAGGAAAAAGAAACGGCGTAGATGAAGGAAAGTATCTCTCTTAAGCACAACTGCATAGAGTATGAAAAACATCGATAGTGCGATATTTGCCTGTATCAGGTATATAAAAAAAGGATGCATGGTGTTTCAGTTTAAAATGAAACAGGTAGTTTACTTCTGATTTTTTTCAATCAGGCGTATAATCTCAGTGAGTTCTTCTGTGGTGATCTTATGCTCTTTAGCAAAGAAAGAAACCAGCTCCTTGTAGGAATTGTCGAAGTAGCTCTCCACTACCCCCGACAGAAAGTGCCTTTTATAGGCTGCTTCAGTTATGAGGGGTTTAAAAACTTTCACATTGCCAAACCTTCTTTTGATCAGATACCCTTTGTTCTCGAGGTTCTTGAAGATGGAGGCAACCGTCGTGTAAGGCTGCCTGGGCTCCTCCATCCTCTCCACCACATCCTTGATGGCGCATTCATTGAGTTGCCACACATGCAGCATCACATTCTCTTCCTGAGGCGTTAATCGTTCCATATCGTTGCGATTTATGATGATTCAACACTACAAATTTACGAACTTCTCGTAAATAACAAATTATTTCGTATTTTTTTTGCGTTAAATAATCATAAACGAAAAAAGCTGCCTCAACATTGTATATTGAGACAGCTTAGATATAATAGTTGAAATAAAAATCAGGCCTGTTTCTCGAAATCCTGCATGCACTGAATCAATGCTTCTACTGCTTCCTTGGGACAAGCATTGTAGATGGATGCGCGGAAGCCACCCACTGATCTGTGTCCCTTGATGCCCACCATTCCTCTCTCCTTTGCGAATTCCAGGAAGGCAGCCTCTTTCTCTTTATGCGCTTCATTCATGACAAAACAGACGTTCATGATAGAGCGGTCTTCTTTGGCAGCAGTGCCTACGAAGAGGCTGTTTCTGTCAATCTCGTCATAGAGCATTGCGGCTTTCTCTTTGTTCAGCTTATACATTGCTTCCACACCACCCAGCTCTTTCACCCATTTCAGTGTTTCGTGCATCACGAAGATGGGAAACACCGGGGGTGTGTTGAACATGGAACGATCCTTCTCGGCTGCACCTATATGGGTACGGTAATCAAGCATGGTCTGCAGGGGGCGATCCAGTTTCCCGAGGATATCCTCCCGCACAATCACAAACGCCACACCGGCAGGGCCAACGTTCTTCTGTGCACCACCGTAAATAATTCCGTATTTGGATATATCTACAGGACGGCTCATGATATCTGATGACATATCGGCCACCAAAGGAACAGGACTGTCTATATCTTCGTGTATCTCTGTACCATAGATCGTGTTATTGGTGGTTATATGGAAATAATCGGCGTCGGCAGGAATAGTGTATCCTTTAGGAATATAGGAGTAATTTTTATCTTCTGAAGAAGCCACGATCTCAACATCTCCATAGAACTTCACCTCTTTAATCGCTTTTTTAGCCCACACTCCTGTTTGCAGATAAGCCGCCTTCTTTTTCAGCAGATTGGCAGGTACATCCAGGAACTGCGTGCTGGCGCCACCTCCAAGGAACAGCACCCGATAATTATCGGGGATATTCAGCAACTCTTTCCAGAGATCAGCCGTCTCCTTCATGATTCGTTCCCAGCCGGGGGTACGGTGTGAGATCTCGAGAATACCAATACCGGTGTTGTCGAAATCACGGATCGCTTCAATAGCGGACTCTACTGCCGGTCGGGGAAGGACACATGGTCCTGCATTAAAATTGTACTTGTGCATATGGTTCTGTTTAAAAATTAATTCACTCTATAACGGTCATCACCTCTCTTGAAGAATGCCGCAATCTGTTCTGCGGCAGCAAGACCGGCATTGATATTGGCATCAGTTGTCTGGGCTCCCGATTTCCTGGGTGTGGAGAAATAGCGTTTGGGGAACCTGGCGACAAACTCATCATGTTTATCGGGCATCACATCGGTGACATATTGAAAAAGAGGACGTTCCTCCATTATACGGATGATATCATCCTCTACCACAAGCTCTTTGCGGGCAGAGTTAATCAGCACACCATCCTGTGACATGTAAGAGAGAAGCTTATAATCCACACAATAGCGTGTTTCCTCGAGCAATGGCATATGCAATGAGACAAAATCACTCCCCTCAAAGAGCTCTCTGCTGCTGTATGCCTCAATCACACCATATTCTCCTTCTTTTCGCAGATCATCATGTGTGAGGGTAGGTGAATAGGCATAGACAGGCATGCTGAAGCCGCGTGCGATCTTCGCAACCATCTTCGCCACGTTGCCAAAAGCATAGAGACCCAGTCGTCTCCCGCTCAGTTCACGTCCCACTGTACCGTCGAATTGATTGCGTTGCATATATATCATCATGCCAATTACCAGTTCAGCAACGGCATTTGCATTTTGTCCGGGAGTGTTCATCACACAGACACCACTGGCCGTGGCAGCAGCCAGATCCACGTTATCATAACCGGCGCCTGCTCTGACGATCACTTTCAGATCAGGAGCAGCATCAATTATATCCCTGTCAATTATATCGCTACGAACAATCAAGGCATTGACACCCTTCACAGCTTCAAGAAGTTGAGACTTATCGGTATAGCTCTCCAACTTAACAAATGTATGCCCTGCAGCTTCGATGATGTTTTCTATCCCCTCCACTGCTTGCAAAGCAAATGGTTTACTTGTCGCTAAAAGCACCTTCATATCACACCTCTTTTTTATAAAAAAAACAAAAATTTATGGAGTCACAAAATTACAAACTTAAATCAAACAAAAAACGAAAACGGAATAAAAATATGGTCTTATATTTTATATTACCAGCATGAAAAGTTATTTGTCCGATAAATTGAATCATCGTATCTTTGCGCCGCACGAAAAATGTTATGTAATGAACAGTTCTTACCCCTCCACTTTACTTGAGAATGCAGTGAACGAGTTTGCCAGGCTCCCGGGAATAGGGAGGAAGTCGGCACTTCGGTTAGTACTGCACCTGCTCAGACAGGATGAAGAGAAAGTAGTCCATTTCACCAATACAGTGCTAAAGCTTAGACAGGAGGTAAAATACTGTGCTGTCTGTCATAACTTATCCGATACGGAAGTCTGCGGTATATGTGCCGATAACAGACGCGATCGCAGTGTGGTTTGCGTTGTTGAGAATGTGAAAGAGGTGATGGCCATAGAGAAGACCATTCAGTTCGGAGGGTTATATCACGTGCTGGGTGGTATCATCTCTCCCATCGATGGTATTGGCCCGTCGGATCTGGAGATCAGCACACTCGTTGAGAGGGTAAAGGATGGAGCGGTCAAAGAGGTGATACTGGCACTGAGTGCCACGATGGAAGGTGACACAACCAACTTCTACATCTTCCGCAAGCTCCAGCCTTACGATGTAAAAGTAACAATTATAGCCAGGGGTGTCTCTGTAGGTGATGAGCTGGAGTATGCCGATGAGGTGACGCTGGGGCGGTCCATACTTAACCGCACCCCTTTTGATGAATCATATAAACTACTGTCGAAATGAGTGAAGAGAATAAAAAGGAGAGACTCATCACTGTTCTCAGAAGGCATTACTACGGTAATGTCATCTCGCTTGTGCTGCTTTTTCTCCTGATGCTGCTTCGGGTTATCCCTATCTTTCGGGAAAGTGAGCTGATTGGTGTCACACTGGAAAGATACGCCATCATGATCTCCATCATCGCCATACCCCTGGCCTTGAAGCTTTTTGCCCAAAGGCTGAAGAAGGTGCGCCGACCTGCTGAAACAGCTGTTGCCTTAAGAAAGTATAAAAATGCTTCCTTCCTCCGGTTATATATCATCAGTGCTGTGACATTACTGAATATCCTCCTGTTTGGTATCTCGCGCAACAGCAATTTCATGTGGATTACAGTGGTACTTTTTATTATCTTCCTCTATTGCAAACCATCCTATATCGAGCTGGTAACCCTGACTGAAGTGCCTGAGGAGAATAGAGCTACAGGAGAGGAAGTAATCGAGGACTCCGAAAACAGGACTGAAGATGAAGAAGCTGCTGGAAAATAAGATGATCCGTCTGCGTGCCACCGAGCCTGAGGATCTGGAGGTGCTTTACAGCTGGGAGAATGACACAGAGATGTGGAAAAATGGTGTATCTGTTGCACCCTTTTCCCGCTTCACCATCAGGCAGTACCTGGTGGATTCAAAACAGGATATTTACTCGGACAGACAGCTCCGTTTGATGGTTGAACTAAAGGAGAGCGGTGAAACCATCGGCACCATTGACCTCTATGATTTTGATCCTTTTCACAGGAGGGCGGGTGTGGGCATCCTTATCGACAAGCGGTTCAGGAAGAAGGGCTACGGTTTGCAGAGTTTGATGCTGCTGGAAGCGTATGCATTTGGGTTCCTCAACTTTAAACAACTCTATGCCTTCATACCGGCAAACAACCCTGTGAGTTTTCAACTCTTCACTAAAGCTGGTTATATTCCGGCAGGAACGCTGAAAGAGTGGCTTTCAGCGGGTGACAGTTTTGACGATGTGCAGGTGATGCAAAAAATCAGACCTGAGTGAGTTTGTATTCGTTCAATTGACTAACAGCGACAAAGAGATTATGCAGGAAGATATCAAAAAAGCATGTGAAGTGCTGAAGAATGGCGGGATTATACTCTATCCCACCGACACCATCTGGGGGATTGGTTGCGATGCGACCAATGAAGAAGCGGTGAGCCGCATCTTCGCGTTGAAAAAGCGTGACGACAGCAAGTCGATGCTGGTGCTGATGGACAATCCCGCAAAGCTGCAGACTTACATACAGAATGTGCCCGATATCGCATGGGATCTGATTGATCTGACCGACAAACCGCTCACCATCATTTATGAAGGTGCCAAGAACCTCGCGGAGAACCTCATCTCAGCCGACGGCTCCATCGGTATCCGCATTACCGATGAGCTTTTCTCCAGAGAGCTGTGCCGGCAATTTCGCAAACCCATCGTATCGACCTCAGCAAACATAAGCGGAGAACCATCACCGTCGCGATTCACGCAGATCAGCCCTGAGATTAAAGAGGGTGTCGATTACATTGTCACCTTCAGACAAAAAGATCATAACGAAGCCATACCTTCAGGAATTGTAAAGCTGGGTAAGAACGGCACCATCATTATTATCCGTAAGTAAAGAATTTGGTTATCTTTGCAATCGGATTATGAAAATCTGTTTTCCCGATGCAAATAAAAGAGATATACAATCAATTCTTCCTCTGGCGTGATTCTCACATCAAAGAGCGCCATTTCCTGCTGTTCGTCTGTTTCCTTGTCGGGATACTGACTGCACTGGCAGCATGGTTGCTGAAGACGGCCATTCACTTTTTCCAGATTTTTCTTACTGAAAATTTCAGTCAGGCAAACATGAACTTTGCCTACCTGTTCTTTCCTATCGTGGGGATCCTCCTTGCCGGTCTGTATGTGAAATACATTGTAAAGGATGATATCAGTCACGGCGTCACGAAGATACTCTTCTCCATCTCACAACGCAAAAGCCGGATCAAACAACACAATATGCATTCATCGCTGGTGGCCAGTTCCATCACCATCGGTTTCGGGGGATCGGTGGGAGCTGAGGCACCTATTGTCCTGACCGGCTCGGCCATAGGATCCAACCTGGGGAGGTTCTTTAAACTGGAACAACACAGCCTGATGATCCTCGTGGGATGTGGTGCTGCCGGAGCAATTGCAGGTATTTTCAAAGCACCTATCGCGGGTATTCTGTTCGTGATTGAGGTATTGTTACTCGACCTCACCATGTCTTCCATCCTCCCGCTGCTGGTGACTGCTGTTACGGCAACCACCGTATCCTATCTGCTCACCGGCATGGGAGCTATGTTCGCCTATTCTCAGGTGGAACCGTTTATACTCAACCGTATCCCTTACGTGATTCTTCTGGGTATCTTATGTGGGTTTATCTCCCTCTACGTTATACGCGCCATGAGCTGGTGTGAGGTTTTATTCCGTAAGTTGTCGCACTGGAAAAAGTTCCTGCTGGGGGGGACCATGCTGAGTGTTCTGATTTTCCTTTTCCCTCCACTCTTTGGTGAAGGATACAACACCATCAATACGTTGCTGGCGGGTGGAGACTCGTTTCGTTCACTCACCAACGAAAGTTTTTTTTACAACCTGGAGAGCAGGTGGACAATAGTGGTCTTCCTTCTGTTGGTTATTCTTTTTAAAGTGTTCGCCACCAGTGCCACCAATGGAGGAGGAGGAACGGGAGGAGTGTTTGCCCCTACTCTGTTTCTGGGTTGTATTGCCGGTTTTATCTACGCATATGTGCTCAATGAGATGGGATATACCACCTATCTTCCACAGGAGAATTTTGCACTGATGGGTATGGCTGGGGTGATGGCAGGAGTGATGCATGCTCCTCTCACCGGAACGTTTCTTATCGCTGAGCTTACCGGCGGATACGATCTCTTTCTTCCGCTGATGATAGTCTCACTGGTTTCCTACGGTACTATCCTGCTATTCGAGAAACATAGCATCTACGCTATGCGTCTTGCCAAGAAAGGGGAATTGATCACACACCACAAAGATAAGGCAGTGCTCACTTTTTTAAAGATCGAAGATCTGCTGGAAAAAGATATCCCTACCGTAAAACCCTCCATGTCTCTTGGCGAGATGGTAAAAGTGATCTCCTCATCCAACCGTAACATTTTCCCGGTCGTGAATAACGATGGTGTCCTGTTAGGGCTTGTGATGATGAATGATATTCGCAATATCATGTTCCGCCCGGAGCTCTATGATCGGTTCACCGTGCAAAAGTTCATGGTTGGTGCACCCGCTAAAATTGATATCAGCTCCAGCATGGAAGAGGTGATGGCAAAGTTTGAGTACACAAAGGCATGGAACCTGCCGGTGATAGACGACAAAGGTGTCTATAAAGGTATCCTGTCACAGTCGTCGGTATTTAACTCCTACAGGGAGGTTTTGGTGGAGAATTATTCAGAAACGGATGGATAAGTGAAAAAAATGGAAAAGAAAACATTACGAGTCATATTCATGGGTACTCCCGCATTCGCTGTTGCATCGCTCAAAGCTCTGGTTGAAAACGGTTACAACGTGGTGGGAGTAATCACCATGCCCGATAAGCCTGTAGGCAGAGGGTACAGGCTACAACCATCGGCTGTGAAACAATATGCATTACAACAGGGATTGACTGTATTACAACCCGAAAAACTGAAGGATGAAACATTCCTCTTCAGGCTGAAACAGCTGGAGGCTGATTTACAGATCGTGGTGGCATTCCGCATGTTGCCCGAGGTGGTATGGAGTATGCCTCCCAAAGGTACTTTTAATCTGCATTCATCTCTTCTTCCACAGTACAGAGGTGCTGCTCCCATCAACTGGGCGATCATCAACGGAGAAAAAGAGACAGGTGTAACCACCTTTTTCCTCTCTCACGAAATTGATACCGGAAGGATCATCTACCAGGAGAAGACAGCCATTGGCGAAACAGACAATGCTGAGACGATGCATGACAGGCTGATGGTGATGGGTGCAGCGTTGGTACTCAAAACGGTTAATGCTGTCCTGAACGACACAGTGACTTCTGTACCGCAAAATGAACTGTTCGAAAAGGAATCGGAGTTAAAAACTGCACCCAGGATATACAAAGAGACCTGTCGCATTGATTGGAGGAAGAACACCAGGGAGCTGCGGGATTTTATCCGCGGGTTATCACCCTATCCTGCTGCATGGACAGAATTGTGCCAAAGTGGGAGTGACAACCTGCTCCGGATTAAACTATTCGCAAGTGAGATAATCGACACCGTGGCATTCAATCAGCCTGCGGGAAGCATCATAACAGATAACAAAACATTTCTTGATGTTGCCGTGCAGGATGGAATCATTCGAATCACAGACATACAATTATCCGGGAAAAAGAGGATGAAAACGATCGATTTCTTAAACGGATACTCCTTGTCTGAAGATGCCCGATTCTGTTGAAATCACCATTTGTAATTAAGACCGAAACTAAGTGTTTGATTCAACTGCCAGTATTGGTAATCGGGATCGGCCGGCACTCCGTCATCGTACCTCGCATTCACATAAATACGTGTTGAGAATGCATTACTCAATGCCATATTCAGTCCGTTTTCGAACTCTGAGACCACTTTCTCGTAACTGGTAAAGTAGGTTAAGCGGGAATCCCAGGTAATGTAACGTGTGATATCAAATTTCAGAATGGATGTAACGGTGGAACCGATATCGGTAAGCGATCTCTTTCCTTCGGGTATACCGTAACGCTTCACATCGATGGCTTTATTTCCAACAAATTTATAGTTGAGTGATATAGGCGCCAGAGCCAGTGTCCATTTCACCCCGCGATGACGCACCTTCTCTGATCTTTTATTCAATTCGTATTTCAAACCCACACCGGCATTTACATACAGTGGTGCCAGGAATGAAGAACGTATATCATTTGTATTGGGGATGAAATTATTGAACAGCTGTGATTTTGCTTCCATGTTCGTTGAGTAGGACCATCCTTTCAGGAAAGCATTCACACCGAAATCACCGTAGTAGCGTATGAGGTCATTTCCAATACGATAACTCCTTACAGAATCTTCCGGAGCATTAAACAGGGACAACCGCCATTCCAGTGCGTTATTGAACTTGATTTTCTTTTTTTGATAGTTCGCCCTGATGACATGATAATTATTAAAATTGAGATTGTTCGTCCCCCCTTTATGCCAATTATTAGAAAAATAATTCTGTGCAAACTGGAAAGAATGCTCACCGCTACGGACCCAATATTTACGGCCGATGGTAGTCACATCAACACCGGGTGCATCAAGTGAGTAGGTCGTTTCTGTTTTCAACAAATCACGGAACGGTTTGTATGTATCTCTCACAATCTGATCACTGCTTTCAATCCTTGGTATTGAGTCAAAATCGAGGATCGAATAACTGATTCTGTCCGGATAATTCATGTAATAATCTCTTCTTACCTCTTGCACAAAATCGGTATGTTGCAACGCGGGAGCAAATGTTTTCTCCCGGGGAATAAGTAGTCCCTTCTCAAGATCATCACCCAACGGATAGAAAGACAGATCGCGGGGTAGCATCTTACCGGTGTAGATCATCGGCAGGAAGAGCGGATTATAAAATAGTGTATCGCGAAAAGTCATCCCGCGTAGTGCATTAATGTTAAGATTCTTCACGGGAAGCTGTAATATCCCGTACTCGTTCCTCAGATAGATTGAATCGAGGGGATTAATGTAAATGAACGAGTCCCTTTGTTCAGGTTGTGTCAGAAGCACCATCTGAGGTGAAATGATCAGAGGCACACTATCCTGAGGGAACACTGTCGTCGCAGGCACCACATTCTCTATGGCATGACCCGGGGCAGTACGCTGTTCTATCTGTTTACTTATATCCGTTATATTGTGAAACAGATCCATGCTGTCCAATACCTGCAGAGGATCTGATGCAACATTTACCGTACCGTAATTCTCTGAAGCCACGGTAAAAAATGATAAAACAGATAAAAAGAAAGGGAGGACTATTTGTTTCATAATCAATATTTGGTTGGAAAGCAGATTGAATCTTTTCAGTTACAAAAAATTAAAATCGACATCGCATTCTTGGTCGCAACAAAGATATAAAAAAAGTTTCAGATATAATGAGAGGCATTCAAAACCTTTCCTGCAATTAACCTGTTATTTAATCATAGTTTGATTAAAAGTGGTTGTGCTTTGCAATCAGACGAACAATTTTATTTACTTTTGTTTTTGCGGATATGCAACCAAATCGGTTGGACTATCATACACAAATTTCTCAAACCAAATATTAATTCCAGATCGAAATGAAAAAGTTATCCTACATTGTATTGATTGTTGTTGGCGCTACATTGCTCACAGGCTGCCAGGGTTATAACAGAATGGTAGAGAAACAGGAAGCTGTTACAGCGCAGTGGGGCAATGTCCAGAACGCTTATCAGCGTCGTGCAGACCTTATCCCTAACCTGGTAAACACAGTGAAAGGTTACGCCGCTCACGAGCAGGAGACATTTACACAGGTCACCGAGGCACGGGCAAAAGCAACACAGACAAACATCAATCCTGAGAACCTCACAACTGAGAGTCTGCAGGAGTACCAGCAGACACAGAATCAACTTAGTCAGGCGCTGGGCAGGCTTTTGCTGATACAGGAGAACTATCCTGAGCTCAAAGCGAACCAGAATTTCCTTGCATTGCAGGATGAGCTGGCAGGTACGGAGAACCGTATTTCGGTCGAACGCAACAAATTCAATCAGATAGCACAGGATTACAACTCCTATATCCGCAAGTTCCCGCAGGTTATCTATGCAAAATGGTTTAAATTTGAGTCAAAAGCCTATTTTGAAGCACTGCCCGAAGCACAGACAGCACCACAGGTTCAGTTTTAAAAGTATATTGTCTGAGTTATGCTGAACAAAGAAGAACTAGATAAGATCACAGAAGCGATACGGAGTGCCGAGAGTCACACCTCTGGAGAGATCCGTGTCTGTGTAGTGAAAAAGTGTAAAGGGGATCCATTGGAGGCTGCGTTCATTAAGTTTCACCAGCTGAAGATGAATAATACCCACCTTCGGAACGGGGTTCTTATTTACCTTTCACCCTCCGATCATAAAGTAGCCATCCTGGGAGATAAAGGAATCAACGACGCAGTGCGCAACGATTTCTGGGATGATGCACTGGAAGAGATGCTCACCTGTTTCAGGAGGGGGGAGACAACGGAAGGTATTTGCAAAGGTGTGGGAAAAGTGGGAGAATTGATTAAAACGCTCTATCCGGTCTCGGAAAATGATATAAACGAACTAAGCGATGAAGTTATTTTGGAAGAGTAGGTATCTGCTTATTGTATGCATTCTACTGCACCTCTCTTTGGATGTGTCGGCTCAGGATATTCCTGAGCCAATGGTTCCCAACCGGCTGGTGAACGATTTTGCAGGGATCTTTTCTTCTACCGAAAAGGAGGCGCTGGAGCAGAAGCTGCTTGCCTATAATGATTCCACCTCTACGCAAATATATGTGGTCACAGTCAGCGACCTGGGTGGTTATCCTGCATCGGATTATACTTTTCGCCTGGGAGAGAAGTGGGAAGTGGGTCAAAAAAGCAAGAATAATGGAGCCGTGATGCTCATTAAACCAAAAGTCGGTAATAGCCGGGGGCAGGCATTTATTGCTACCGGCTATGGGCTGGAAGCACGCATCAACGACGCATATGCAGGGCGTATCGTGCGCAATGATATGATCCCCTATTTCGCGGAGAATGATTATTTCGGCGGCGTCAACGCTGCCATCGATGTGATGATCCAGCGCCTTTCGGGAGAATTCAGTGCAGAGGAAGCCGAGGAAGAGGGTATGCCGCTTTTCGCGATCATCCTCATCATTATCGGCATCATCATCCTGCTTGCTGTCTTCTCAGGTGGAGGTGATCAGCACATCGACAATGACGGACATCGCAGAAGCAGCGGACCGCCCATATTTTTCCCTCCTGTAATCGGTGGCGGCCGAAGAGGTGGTGGATTCGGTGGTGGATTCGGTGGTGGGGGTTTTGGTGGCTTCGGCGGTGGCGGAGGCGGCAGTTTCGGTGGCGGAGGCGCCGGAGGAAGCTGGTAGCATGAAGAGAGAACCAATCACTATCCTTGGACCTACTGCCTGTGGCAAGACATCATTTGCCACACACCTTGCATACGCGCTTAACGGAGAGATCCTGAGTGCCGATTCCCGTCAGGTGTACAGAGAGATGGACATTGGCACGGGGAAAGATCTCTCGGAATATACTGTTCACGACAGCGCTATCCCCTATCATCTCATCAATATCCGCGAGCCGGGAGACAAATATACGCTCTTCGATTATCAGCACGATTTCCATGCAGCATACAATGATATTCTCACCCGTGAGAAAAGGCCCATCATTTGTGGTGGCACAGGACTCTATATTGAATCAGTGCTGAAAGGGTATCATCTGCCCGATGTGCCGGCCAATCCGGCATTAAGAGAATCACTCGGGGACAAACCCCTGGAGGAGCTCACGCTGATCCTGCAAAGTTACCATCCGCTGCACAACACAAC